>JGI12421J11937_10000464_pt1 | contig 15705 bp, 13 predicted proteins | sample LakErihyJuly2011_2_FD_11937 | JGI IMG/M metagenome (IMG submission 11937)
CGAAGTTCCGTTAGTACCTGAAGTACCCGCAGAACCTGATGTACCTGAAGAACCACTTGTTCCTGAAGAACCTGAGCTACCACTACTTCCACTTGTTCCTGAACTACCACTTGTTCCATTAGTACCCGAAGTTCCACTTGAACCTGATGTTCCTGAAGAACCACTACTACCTGATGTTCCGTTAGTCCCTGATGTGCCTGCAGAACCACTTGTTCCACTTGAACCTGAACTACCGCTTGTTCCCGATGTTCCATTAGTACCACTAGTGCCCGTAGAACCTGATGTTCCACTACTACCGCTTGAACCTGAACTACCACTTGTGCCATTTGTACCGCTTGTACCTGCAGACCCTGATGTTCCTGAAGAACCACTAGAACCTGAACTACCCGATGTTCCATTAGTTCCACTTGTCCCCGCAGAACCTGATGAACCACTACTACCACTTGAACCTGATGTACCACTTGTTCCCGCAGAACCTGATGTACCATTAGTACCACTTGTTCCCGCAGAACCACTTGTTCCATTTGTACCGCTTGTACCCGCAGAACCTGAAGTTCCATTAGTCCCTGATGTACCTGCAGAACCACTTGTCCCTGAACTACCACTTGAACCAGATGTACCCGAAGTTCCTGAAGAACCACTTGTTCCTGAAGAACCTGAGCTACCACTACTTCCACTTGTTCCTGAACTACCGCTAGAACCTGAAGTTCCGTTAGTCCCTGATGTGCCTGCAGAACCTGATGTACCTGAAGAACCACTTGAACCTGAAGTTCCGCTACTTCCTGATGAACCACTACTTCCACTAGTACCTACAGTTCCACTAGTCCCTGCAGAACCACTTGTTCCTGAGGTCCCCGCAGAACCTGAAGAACCCGAACTACCGCTAGAACCTGAACTTCCTGACGAACCACTTGTTCCATTCGTACCCGATGTTCCACTTGAACCTGAAGAACCACTACTACCTGATGTTCCGTTAGTCCCTGATGTACCTGCAGAACCGCTCGTTCCAGAAGTACCTGAAGAACCTGATGTTCCGCTTGAACCTGAACTACCACTTGAACCTGATGTTCCACTTGTACCTACAGTTCCGCTAGTACCCGCAGAACCACTTGTTCCTGATGAACCTGAACTACCACTACTTCCTGATGTACCCGATGTTCCATTAGTACCTGAAGTTCCTGATGAGCCACTTGACCCTGAAGAACCACTTGTTCCATTAGTACCTGATGTTCCGCCTGAACCTGAAGTTCCCGAACTACCACTTGACCCTGATGAACCTGAAGTTCCTGATGTTCCGCTAGAACCTGAAGAACCTGAAGTTCCATTTGTACCGCTTGTACCGTTTGAACCTGATGTTCCTGATGAACCTGAGCTACCGCTCGTTCCTGAAGAACCGTCTGTACCGTTTGAACCTGATGTTCCTGATGAACCACTTGTTCCTGATGAACCTGAGATACCACTAGTACCTGAACAAATTCCATTATCTATAATTATTCCACCTACAAATACTAATGTTCCTAAAGTACAACAAAAAGAATAGGATGATAAAGGCCCCAAAGTGCCACTGACAGCACCTCCTTGACAATCAGTAAAAGAAAAGCTATTAACCAAACCACTTGTATCTGTTATTGTAAAACTTTCACAGGTTAAACCATTAATACCTGATGTTCCTGATGTTCCTGATGAACCACTAGAACCTGATGAACCACTTGTTCCTGATGTACCGCTAGTTCCTGAACTACCATTTACACCACTAATACCACTTGACCCCGAAGTACCACTTGAGCCTGAACTACCTGAAGAACCATTAGTTCCATTCGTACCTGATGTCCCCGCAGAACCACTTGAACCTGAACTACCTGATGTTCCATTTGTACCACTTGTACCTGCAGAACCTGAAGTTCCATTAGTCCCTGATGTACCTGCAGAACCACTTGTTCCTGATGAACCACTAGAACCTGATGAACCACTTGTTCCATTAGTTCCACTTGTCCCCGCAGAACCTGATGAACCACTACTTCCGCTTGAACCTGATGAACCGCTTGTTCCTGATGTACCATTAGTTCCCGAAGAACCTGAAGTACCACTACTTCCACTAGTTCCTGACGAACCATTTGTTCCTGATGAACCTGAACTACCTGAAGTTCCTGAAGAACCATCTGTTCCGCTAGTACCTGAAGAACCGCTAGTACCTGAAGAACCATCTGTTCCGCTAGTACCTGAAGAACCACTACTACCACTTGAACCTGAAGTTCCTGAGCTACCATCAGTACCTGAAGTGCCATTAGTACCATCAACACCACTTAATCCACTTGAACCTGAAGTTCCTGAAGAACCTGATGTACCGCTTGAGCCTGAAGAACCTGAACTACCACTAGTACCTGATGTACCGCTACTTCCTGATGAACCCGAACTACCACTAGTACCTGAACTTCCGTCCGTACCTGAAGTTCCACTTGACCCCGAAGTTCCTGAAGAACCATCAGTACCTGATGTACCTGAACTACCATCTGTCCCGCTAATACCGCTTGAACCTGAAGTACCTGAACTACCGTCAGTACCGCTAGTTCCCGAAGAACCATCGACACCACTTAATCCACTTGAACCCGAAGTACCACTACTACCATCTGTACCGCTAGTTCCTGAAGAACCATCAGTACCTGAACTACCACTTGTACCTGAACTACCATCAGTTCCACTAGTTCCCGAAGAACCATCAGTACCGCTTGTCCCTGAACTACCATCAGTACCACTTGTTCCTGAAGTACCGCTTGAGCCAGAAGAACCATCAGTTCCGCTTGTACCTGAACTACCATCCGTACCACTTGTTCCTGACGAACCTGAACTACCTGACGAACCACTTGAACCTGAAGTACCGCTAGAGCCATCAGTACCACTTGTCCCTGAACTCCCGTCGACACCACTTAATCCACTTGAACCCGATGTTCCTGATGAACCGTCTGTTCCGCTTGTACCTGAGCTACCATCAGTACCTGAAGTACCACTTGAACCTGAAGAACCATCTGTTCCACTGGAACCACTTGTACCTGAAGAACCATCAGTACCTGAACTTCCGCTCGTACCACTACTACCATCAGTACCTGAAGTACCTGATGAACCATCTGTCCCACTTGTACCCGAACTACCACTTGTACCCGAACTACCACTTGTACCCGAACTACCACTTGTTCCTGAAGAACCGTCCGTACCGCTAGTACCTGAACTTCCGTCAGTACCTGAAGTTCCGCTTGAACCATCAACACCACTTAATCCGCTTGAACCTGATGTTCCAGAAGAACCATCTGTTCCACTAGTCCCACTACTACCGTCTGTACCTGAAGTACCACTACTACCGTCTGTGCCTGAAGAACCACTTGTACCTGAAGAACCATCTGTACCTGAAGAACCGCTTGTACCTGAAGAACCATCTGTTCCACTTGTTCCATTACTTCCATCAGTTCCGCTTGTTCCTGAAGAACCATTTACACCACTAATACCACTTGACCCCGAAGAACCTGAAGAACCTGATGTTCCATTAGTACCACTTGTTCCTGAAGAACCGCTAGTACCTGAACTACCTGATGAACCTGCGGTTCCTGAAGAACCACTACTTCCACTTGTACCCGCAGAACCACTTGTACCCGAAGAACCATCTGTTCCTGATGAACCTGAACTACCACTAGTACCTGAAGAACCGTCCGTACCACTAGTACCTGATGAACCATCGACACCACTTAATCCGCTTGAACCTGAAGTTCCCGAAGAACCGTCCGTTCCGCTAGTTCCCGAAGAACCATCAGTACCACTTGTTCCTGAAGAACCATCTGTTCCGCTAGTTCCTGAAGAACCATCAGTACCTGAACTACCACTTGTACCTGAACTACCATCAGTTCCACTAGTTCCCGAAGAACCATCAGTACCGCTAGTTCCCGAAGAACCGTCCGTACCGCTAGTTCCCGAAGAACCACTTGTACCTGAAGAACCATCTGTTCCTGACGTTCCTGATGAACCTGATATTCCGCTTGTACCTGAACTACCATCTGTACCTGAGGTACCGCTTGAACCATCAACACCACTTAATCCACTTGACCCGCTAGTTCCTGAACTTCCGTCAGTCCCGCTAGTTCCACTACTTCCGTCAGTACCTGAAGAACCACTAGTCCCCGATGAACCATCTAATCCACTTGTTCCTGATGAACCGTCAGTACCACTTGTACCTGATGAACCATCAGTACCTGAAGTTCCTGAAGAACCATCCGTACCTGAAGTCCCTGAAGAACCACTACTACCATCAGTACCGCTAGTTCCCGAAGAACCATCTGTTCCACTAGTTCCTGAAGAACCACTTGTACCTGAAGAACCATCTGTTCCACTTGTTCCTGAAGAACCATTAGTACCACTTGTACCTGAAGAACCATCAACGCCACTTAATCCGCTTGAACCTGATGTTCCAGAAGAACCATCTGTTCCACTAGTCCCACTACTTCCGTCAGTACCTGAACTACCACTTGTTCCTGAAGAACCACTTGTTCCTGAAGAACCATCTGCCCCGCTTGTACCTGAACTTCCGTCAGTACCACTTGTTCCTGAAGAACCATCAACACCACTTAATCCGCTTGAACCTGATGTTCCAGAAGAACCATCTGTTCCGCTAGTACCACTACTTCCGTCAGTACCACTTGTTCCTGAAGAACCATCCGTACCTGAAGTACCACTAGTCCCCGAAGAACCATTAGTACCTGAAACACCACTTGTTCCTGAGCTACCATCTGTCCCGCTTGTTCCTGAACTTCCGTCTGTCCCGCTTGTTCCTGAAGAACCATCCGAACCTGAAGTACCGCTAGTTCCTGAAGAACCGCTTGTTCCTGAACTTCCGTCTGTCCCGCTTGTTCCTGAACTTCCGTCTGTCCCGCTTGTTCCTGAAGAACCATCAACACCACTTAATCCACTTGAACCTGACGTACCCGAAGAACCGTCAGTACCTGAAGTACCACTTGAACCATTTGTACCCGATGTCCCGCTTGAACCTGATGTTCCACTACTTCCATCAGCACCTGAAGTACCGTCTAAACCGCTAGTACCGCTACTACCATCTGTCCCACTTGTACCTGATGAACCATCAACCCCGCTTAAACCGCTTGACCCTGACGTACCACTTGAACCATCAGTACCTGATGTACCGCTAGTACCTGAACTTCCGTCAGTACCACTTGTTCCTGAAGAACCGCTACTTCCTGAAGAACCCGAAGTTCCATTAGTACCTGATGTCCCACTACTTCCTGAAGTTCCTGAAGAACCTGAACTACCACTAGAACCTGAAGTACCATTAGTACCGCTTGTACCTGCAGAACCCGATGAACCTGATGTACCTGAACTACCGTCAGTACCGCTTGTCCCTGAAGAACCATCAACACCACTTAATCCACTTGAACCTGACGTACCCGAAGAACCGTCAGTACCACTTGTTCCTGAACTACCATCAGTTCCGCTTGTACCTGAACTTCCGTCAGTACCACTTGTTCCTGAACTACCATCAGTTCCGCTTGTACCTGAACTACCATCTGTACCACTTGTACCCGAACTACCATCAACACCACTTAATCCACTTGAACCCGATGTTCCTGATGAACCATCAGTACCTGATGTACCACTACTTCCTGAAGAACCATCTGTTCCACTTGTTCCTGAAGAACCATTAGTACCACTTGTTCCTGAAGAACCATCCGTTCCACTAATACCTGAAGTCCCTGAAGAACCGTTCACCCCACTAATACCACTAGACCCTGAAGTTCCTGAGCTACCATCTGTACCACTTGAACCCGAAGTTCCTGAGCTACCATCTGTTCCGCTAGTTCCTGAACTACCATCTGTACCACTTGAACCCGAAGTTCCTGATGAACCACTTGAACCTGATGTCCCTGAAGAGCCGTCTGTTCCGCTAGACCCTGAAGTTCCTGAAGAACCGTCAACACCACTTGTACCAGAAGAACCGTCAGCACCTGAAGTTCCTGATGAACCATCTGTTCCACTATTTCCTGAAGTTCCTGATGAACCATCTGTTCCACTATTTCCTGAAGTTCCCGACGAACCATCCGTCCCACTATTTCCTGAGGTTCCTGAGCTACCATCTGTTCCGCTAGTTCCTGATGAACCATCGGCTCCACTTGTACCAGAAGAACCGTCTGTACCTGAAGAACCACTTGTTCCTGAAGTTCCTGATGTTCCATTACTTCCCGAAGTACCATTAGTTCCTGACGTTCCGTTTACACCTGAAGTACCGTTTTGACCACTAGTACCTGAAGACCCGTTAACACCACTCGTACCTGAAGACCCGTTAACACCACTCGTACCTGAAGAACCATTTACACCACTTGTTCCTGCAGTACCTGAAGTACCTCCAAGAGATAACGCATTTGCAATTTGTTGAATACTTGCTTTATATGATGAACCTGCGGGATTTTGTGATGTATCTCCCGTAATAACAATGTGTACAATGTCATCTGGCAATACTGTTACTGCTTGGGTTCTGTCGGTCAGTCTTTGATAATTCGGCATATTATTAGTCTATATGTATAAATATGAATATTTTCATAATTTTTTTTTATTGGTTCTCGAATATATAAATATTGGCATCCATGAAAATAAAGATTTCTCCGTCTTGATAAATCTTACCTTTTGCATCACAATAAATTATTCCGAACTTCTCACACCCCAAGGAATCAATGATTTTGATTCCAACGGCTGGAGCTGAATTAAATTCTGTTGGTAGTACAATCGATATTGCAGGTGGTACAGAAACGTTAACGCTTGCTAATAAAACACATTGATTACCATAGACATCACACGCATATATATTATACGGTAATGTAACTCCAGAAACTCCAGTAATCTCAATTTGTGTCATATTGAATAAATAGTTGTTATTTACTTTAACTTTATTGTAAAACAAAAAATCCCCCAAAGTTTTGGAGGATTTTAATTATCTTTTTATTTTAATTAATAAGGACTATCAGCGACATATGTTATTCCCCCAACAATAACCGTATTACCTAAATTACTAAGGTCTTGTTGAAAAGATGATGGGTTTAATGAGTCAATTAAAAGAAAACATTCCCCATCATGAATTTGATTAGTATTTACTCCTCCATAAGGATTTGGCCCCTGTATTGGTAATAATGAACTTTGGGGGACATTAAACCCACTTGTTTGGTATACAGCTATGTTACATATTCGTACATCAGTAAGGTTACCATTTAAAAAAGAATTACTTCCTCCTATACGAGAACCAAAATAAATATCATCAATAGTGTTATTAATTTCAGGTTCAGGTATTCCACCTGCAGTTCTGTCAACACTATCAAAATAGACTTTAACCGTACCACCGTCACATGCAATCGCAACGTGTTGCCAAACATTTGGTGTCAATGGTAAAGATATTGGACCATTTGTACTTAATCCGTGAAGACAACTATCTCCTGGTTCAATCCATAAATTTAAATCACCATTATTAGTTGTATTACTTTGACCAAATATGTATTGGGGGACACCTGTTGATGTTGGTACTCCATAATACCAAAATTCAATTGTAAAGGTATTACCTAAAGTACCAATAATGTTAGACGGAATTCTTGCAGTACTAACAGTATTTGGAAATAATAACGAACCTGGATTCACTTCCCAAGAAGACCAATAACCAAAACCGTTCATCCAAATATATGCCTCGTCACCTGTTGTGTAATTTTTACTACTAACATATTCCGCCTTCTGAATAAATGAATTTTCAGTTAACACCGACGACCTCCAAAATCCTACATACGCAGAAATTCCTAACGGATTTGGTTGTGTTCCTGTTGGAACTGAGTGAGCAATTACATATCCAGGGTCTTCATTGGGTCCGTTCCACCACTGAACTCCTCCTGGCATTAATGAATAGTCTTGGTCTGTAACCCCTATTGATAAATCGCTATTAAAGACTCGGATAGCGCCAGTAATTGATGATAATGATGGGTCATATGTGAATGGTCTTGATGTTGGCATAGTTTTTTTATTTAATAAATATCTTTTATTTTTATTTTATTCTTAATTTTAATGTTATAAACCAATTGTTGGTGTTACACAAGGGGTACGGGTTAATGTTGGTGATGGTCTTGGTGTACGAGTTGGTGTTGGGGTTGGAGTTGGGGTGGCACAAGGGTCAAAAGTAGGGGTTGGTGTTGGGTATAGTGTTGGTGTCGGTGTTTTAGTTGGTTTTGGTGTTTTGGTTGGTTGAGGCGGACATGGTGTATCTGTCGGAGTAGGTGTTGGGGTACTTGTTGGTGTAGGTGTAGGTGTTGGAGTTTGGGTTGGAGTTGGCGTAGGTGAAGGTATTGGCCTAATCACATTTAAAAAATTAGGACAGTCAGAATTAATAACTAATATGGTGTAAACACCATAAACCTCTCTTGGGGGAATTAATAAGTTAGGCTCAAACAAAAAAGGTAATAATACATCACCTAAATTAATTACATCCATACTGTTGTCTGGTTTAAAAACAACATTAACAATTTGACCATTATAATTGATACTAGATATTACAATTGTTTCATTCATAAAATTAGAAAGGTGTTAGTGTTGTAGTTGTTGTTATCACATTTAAGGTTGTAGTTGTTGTAACATTTGAAGTTGTAGTTGTTGTTGTAACATTTGAGGTTGTTGTTGTAGTGGTTTCCTCGGATATTTTGTAGGTAAAGTCGTTAGGTAAACAAACTGATGTTGAGCAGTCAGGACAATCAGGATTAAACATTCTGAAAGTATTTTTTAATAAATTAAAGTTGTGTTTTACCTCAGGCGCAGATAACGGGTTAACATACATTCTAAATTGTGAAATGGCTCCGTCAAAAGTTCCTGCAAAATTCTGTTCAATTAATATGTTAGTTTTTAATCCACTAAAAGTCGTCCCTGATAAATCGTTAATTGGAAAATTTTCAGGGTCTTGAATATATGGACCATAAGGTTGTGTTGTTGAAGAAAATGTTAAATTTTCTCTTAACCCTTGAGTTCCCCCACCCCAAGAAATATTGAATGGTACACCGACTTGTTTTTCTTTGTCTGTATCTAACCCTCTTGGAATAATTTCTTCAAAATTTTCAATAGTATGGAATAATTTACCATTAACATAAATCTTAAGTCTTCCGTTTCTATATATCTTATCAATTAACCATTTTTCATTTAACCTAACTAATTCGATTTGTTCCGATGGTTTACCCCCGATTTGAGTATATGGTACAGTTATTAATGATGTGGCATTATTTGCTAAAGATTCTAAATAAACTTTTTCTGTTATATCACCAAGTCCTCCTCGATACCATAAATCACAAGTGTCTAACCATGTATATCTTTCCCACACCGCATCTACTTGGAACCAATGTTCCTCATCTAACCATGCGGGGTTTTCCAATAAACAAGTAGGGTAAATTGGTGGTGTACAATAATCAACAATAGTATGACCTGTGGTATATGTAATTCCACTTGTTTCACAAGAACCTGTAGTAACACAATCTCCAGTGAATTTTAACATTCTAACTCCAATGCCAGGATTTTTTGGGTCACCACATAATCTAAAAGATAATGCGTTTGACATAGAATCATATATTGGGTTTGTCTCACAAGTATTTTCAATTGAAGTAAACCCTGTATTACAACTATAACAAGTTGTGGTTGTCGTACAAACATCACATGATGGTGTACAAACAGGTGGTAGTTCACAATCAGGTGTTGGTATTGGCGTTGGTGAAGGTATTGGGGTTGGTTCTATAACCGTACTACATACATGTGTTTGACACTCCCATCCACAAGTTTCACATGGGTCTAAATTACAATCACAACCACAAGTAATTTTCTTTTGTGGGTCTCCCTTACAACTACTACAACCATAATTAACGTGAGGGTCATGAATATTATTTACAGACCTTGGTGGATAAACAAATATACATCTACTATCCGTAATTGTTCTATTACAACATGCACATGTTTGTAATTCAGTTAAACCTGAAGTAACTCTATTATATCCTGAAAAACATAATGGACTACCACTCGCGTGATGGTAAAATTTATTTTCAGCTCTTGTACCAAAATAAAAGAAAGTGTTTTTATTATTTGGGTAAATTTCATTAAGAGTTGTCTCATTAGGTAATGGAGAATACTCATTGATAAGTCTTGGTTTTAAAACCATCTCAACTGACCACCCTTTATTCATTCTTTCAGGAAAAACCTCATAATCAAAACCAAATAATTTATAAAACCCTTGATAAAAACCACCATATAATTCGTGGTACCTACCTTCAAAAGGGTTTGATTTACTAACAACTTCGTATAACACGGTTTTGTCAAAACCTGAAAATCTTACATTAGGTAAACTAGTGTGACCTGTAACTTGATGTAACTTTAATCTTCGGTCGTAGTACATTCTATTAAATTTCAAATAATCAGAATATAAACCTTTAGTGAATGTTATTGTTTCACCCGTCATTTGGTCGACTAATCCGTTGTCAATACCTGTTAAACCAATATCACATGATGTTGATGATGAGTAACAAGTTAAATCATCATTATTTGGATTGTAATAATTTTGAGATACAAAAATATTATTATTATTGTATTGTTTATATGAAAGTGTTTGGTTTTGAACACTTAACGGATTGTTAATGTCAAAATAAACAGGAAGTCTGTTTCCATATGTTTGAGCAATCAAATATGGTGAGAAAACAACCTCTTGATTGTAGTCTTGTTCATCTGAGGTCAAAGACATATCGTTGGAATCTAAATTAAGTTTTAGAGACCAATTTGAGCGGACGTACTGATTTATATTTTGACTTGCCATCTTTTTTATGATAAATACTCTAAATCGAAGTATTTATTGGAAAATATGTTATGATAAATTTTAACAAAGAATACTACAGTAATAATTATTACTTCTTTCTAAAAGATAGAGGAGACCAAATCTCCTTATACTATTCTATTGCCGACACTTTAACCGAATCTAGAAAAAAAGACAAAAAAATGGACTTCGATAAAAAAGACGCGAAAAAAGTTAAAGATGTTGTGAATAATATTTTAAAATCAAAAGAAAAACAAACAACAAAAGATATTGAGACTAAATTAAAAGGTGTAAAAAAATCTTCAGGTGAGATTGGTGAGTTAGTTGATTCTGACGGAACTATGTTAAGTTCAAGAATTCCTTTAATAAATTTAACTCTTTCACCAAGAAAAACAATGGACCAGACTGTTGTTATGGCTAGAACAACAAATGACCCTTTAACAAGAGGTTACCGTGTTTATTATGGTGAGAGTGAAGAAGAAAAAGAAAATATTGTTTCAGAGGTTGATTATTCAGAAGCCTTTGGATATGTTGAGACTGAAGGAAAAGATTTTAAAGAAACAGTTAGTATATTAAAAAAGATGGGGGTTGAGAATCCTGTACAACGAGCAAAAGAATTTGGCAAATTACCTAAAGCTAAAAAAGTTAATGGTAAATTAAAACAAAGACTTTCTGAAAAAGATAGTATTGAAGAACAACAAAAAGAAAAAATGATTAAAATGGTTGAGGATATCTTAACTAAGAAATCTAAAGATAGTTCAGACGTTGTAAAACGTGATGAAAGCGTTAGTAAGATATTAGTTAAAAATTTACAATCAATTAAAAAATTAGCGGATAAAGAAGGTATTAGTATTTCTAAATTAATTAACATATTAAAATCAAATGAATAAGGACTTATACGGAAATAAATTTTCCCTACCTGAGGAGGTTGTAAGTTATTTACAACAGTGTCATGACGCTGCAGGAGGTGCTGACGAAAGTGTTGAGGGTTATAAGAGAAACAAAGAACTAAGAGATAGTCGTGAGGTTACATATCAACAATTAAAACGAATGAAAAATTGGTTTGATAAGTTTGAGGGTGATGAAAATGATTTATCTTATATTTTAAATGGTGGACATTATGTTAAGAATTGGGTTCACAATACTTTAACTTCAATGAGAGATAATGTACACAATACTAAAAAGAATAAATCTGAGGTTTTACCTAATCAATTTATTCAGCCACATGAGAAGAATGACATGACAACGATTAATAGACCTAGTAAAAGTCACAAATCAACCGTTGATAAATATGACACTGCTATTATGGAAAACTTAATAAGAATAAACGATTTAATCAAAAAAATAATATAATATGGCAACAATAGACCCAATTGTGTTTGAACAACCTAAAAATGACTTGTCATCAATTGCTGACATGGAAAGAGCTAAATTAATCCCAAAGAACGATTATAAACCAACAAACCAATATTCTGCAGTTAACCCTGATGCTATCGCTGATGGTGATGCTCAAGGTAAAGGTACTGGAGGATTTTTAGATGTTTATAATCAAGGTGCAGGAGCAATTCAAGATATCTTAGAAAGAAAGGCTGAGGTAGTTATTAATGAATTTAAACCCAACTCACCGTATACTACACCAAGTGCATAATGAAACTTTACAAAACAGTTAAATCCCTTATTTTAGAAGTAGCGTCGATTGACTCAATCGTTGATGCTATAAAAAAAAGAAATAAGATAATAATTTACTATGATGGTGATGAACCAGGTGGTAGAGGGTTAAGAGAAATCGAACCTGTTTGTCTTGGGTATAGTAAGTCGGATAATCCTGTTTTAAGAGCTTGGGATAATGAAGGGTCTTCTCATACTGCATATAAAGGCGAACAACCTTTACCAGGGTGGAGATTATTCAGAGTTGATAAAATATTATCGTTTAAACCAACGGGAGAAAATTTTGAATCATCTAAACCAGGATATAATCCATCAGGGGACAAAAGTATGAATAGAGTTATTATTAACGCAGTGTTTAATCAACAACCCACGGAACCTACAGAACCAATACAATAATTAGGATATGACAAACGAAAACGACTTAATACAAAAATTAATGATGTCTAAGGCTATTATGGATAAACATAATAATACCCCAAGAACTGGTAATAATTTAAATATGACAAACCCAACAGTAGAAGATTATGCAGCACCACAAGCTAAGTATAATTTACCTCAAGAATTTATGCAGGAATCTGTTAATCAATCATCTTCAGTAAATCAACAACCAATAACTAAAGATAGAGTAATGTCTTCTAAATTGCCTGATGAGATTAAAAGATTAATGATAGAACACCCAATCAATCAACCAAACTCAATGGCGGGACCGTCTTTATCTAGTGATTTAATTGATAAAGCGGCTAGATTAATGAATCTTGACGCCAAAGGAACTCCAAAAGGGTCTCAACCAAATAGAATCGTGGAACAATCAATACCAACTCAAGATTTATCAACTTTAAAAGAGTTATTAAGAGAAGTTGTTGAAGAAGTGTTAATAGAAAATGGGTTAATTGCTGAATCAACTCAAAAATCAAATGAAGTATTTTCCTTTAAGGTAGGTAAACATATATTTGAAGGTAAGGTCACTAAGATAAAAAAACTGTCTTAAAAAAAAGTTTACTCTAAATAAAAATATTCCCCCTCATAACTATGTGGGGGTTTTTTATTTTATAAGGTTGATATTCATTTATTTTCTTATTATATTTTCTGAGACAATTTTATAATATGAAAGAAAAAATTAATGTTTTAGTATTACCCTCTGATAAAACTGGGGTAGGGAAATTTAGGTCATTAGACCCTCATATTTTCTTACAAAATCTATATCCTGATGACTTCCACGTGGACATTGACTACGAACCAAGAATCACTGACCCAAATTATTGGAAAAAATACCAAATCGTTCACATACATAGAAATATTGGTAGTAATTACGACAATACCCCATTAATCATTAAAAATTTAAAATCAATGGGGATTACCGTTATTGTTGATATTGATGATTTTTGGTTACCAACAAAAGAGCACCCTATTCATCAAATAATTGTACAACAAAAAATTAACGAGAAAATTGTTGCAAATTTAAAAGTTGCTGATTATGTCACAACAACTACAGAAATTTTCGCAAATGAAATTCGTAAATTAAATAAGAATGTTGTTGTATTCCCTAACGCGATTAACCCAAAAGAACCTCAATTCAATCAACCTACGGTTGAGTCAGATAGGGTTAGAGTAGGTTGGTTAGGAGGTTCGTCTCACTTACATGATTTAATGTTATTACAAGGGTTTAATCAACGAACAGGTTCTGAATTAAACAATAAGATACAATATGTTATCTGTGGTTTTGACACTAGAGGTAGTGTTACGGAAATTAATCCTCAAACAGGTGAACAAAAACGTAGAGATATTTTACCACACGAAACTGTATGGTCAAAATATGAAGAAATTTTTACAAACAATTATAATTTAGTTGACGAAAATTATAAAAAATTTCTATTAGAGTATACAGAAGGTGATTATGTTTCCGACAAAGAATTACCTTATGTTAGAGTATGGACTAAACCTGTTACATCTTACGCGATGAACTACTCAAAGTTTGATATCTCTTTAGCACCGATTAAAAATCACATCTTTAATAGAATGAAATCTCAATTAAAAGTTATTGAAGCGGGATTCTATAAGAAAGCATTAATTGCATCAGAAATTGGTCCTTATACAATCGACTTAAAGCATTGTTTAAAAAATGGAGACTTTGTTGATGGTAACGCAATGTTAATTCGTGAACATAGAAATCATAGTGATTGGTCAAAACATATTAGAAAGTTAGTCCAAAACCCTAATTTAATTACTGACATGGGAGAAAGATTATATGAGTCAGTTAAAGACAAATACGATTTAAATAACGTAACAAAAGATAGAGCAGAATTTTATAAATCATTAATTAAATAATATGTACAATAAAAAAGGCAAAGTTGGGTTCACCGCAGGTAATTTTGATTTACTACACCCAGGTTATATTTACACTTTCGAAGCGGCGAAAGAAAATTGTGATTACTTTATGGTCTTTTTACAAAGAGACCCTTCTGAGACAAGATTTACAAAGTATAAACCAGTTGTTCCATTATATGAAAGATATAAAACTTTGATGTCAATAAAGTATGTTGATGAAGTTGTAACATATCAAACTGAAGAGGATTTAATAAAACTAATTGAGTTTTATAAACCTGATGTCAGAATTTTAGGTGACGATTATATTGGTAAACGATTTACGGGAGACCATCTACCAATTGATGTTGTTTACACCACAAGGTCTCACAATTGGTCGACAACTAAAATTAAAGAGTTAATCACAATACAAACAGTAAAACAAAACCCTGATATATTAAAAAATTTAGAGACAAATGATTAAAATACCTATTACTAAAATTTTGTTTCTTGACATAGAAACAGTTGGGATTGAAAAAGACTTCGACACTTGTGTTGAAAAACGTCCCGAAATTGCACATCAATTCGATAAGTATTTTGATTGGTTTTTAAAACGATTCCCTGAAGATGCAATTAAAGGGGAAAATGAAGATGAAAGAAAAAATATTATGTTCTCATCAAGAACCGCATTGGTTCCTGAATTTGCAAAGATTGTGTGTGTTAGTGTTGCCTTTGTTATGGATAATGGCGAAGTTAAGAAACAAACGTTTTCTGGCGATAATGAGGAACAATTATTACGTGATTGCCAGAAATTATTGGACCGTTGTGGAAGATTGGATTTCTTTCTGTGTGGGCATAATTTAAAGAATTTTGATATCCCA
>JGI12421J11937_10000466_pt1 | contig 15683 bp, 25 predicted proteins | sample LakErihyJuly2011_2_FD_11937 | JGI IMG/M metagenome (IMG submission 11937)
GCCGCATAAACGCAGGTCATGGTCACCCTCTTGGTCAGTGGGCGGCCCACCTCAGCAGCCCATTGCGCCAGCTCCGGGTGAGGACCCTTCAACAGCTCAATGGTCTTGTTCAGCACCGCCCGATAGGCGTCAGCTGGGGCAGGGGTGGGCGAGACGTTGACCAAGGCACCTGATTTTGCATCCAGCGTCATTGCAGCGAGGTGCTGCAGGCCGCTACATGTTGCATCAGTGGCGACAGGCAGGTTGGTGGTTGCCTTGGTTCCAGCAATTACACAGGCGTGGTACTCCGCACAGGCGGCTAACCCACACCAGGGCTCATCAAACCCCTCGAGCTCCGCCAGGTGTGACTCAGGGTCGGTCGCAATGGCCGTGATGAGCTCGTGGTGGGCCTGAGTCCAGGCCACACGCTCCTCAAGGCTGAGCTTGTCCTTCCCAGCTGTGTTAGCCAGGTGGACGGCGAGCCAGAACTCGGCGCGGTTTGTCAGAGGACGCTCCTTGACAAAGAGGTACAGGCTCTTTTCCATATCCATGCCCTGTGGTGACATGAAAGACACCAGTGGGTACACACGGCCCCTGTAGTCAAAGGACCAGGGGATGTAGAGCACAGGCTCATCTTTGAACATGTCTGCAACAGACAATGTTTCAAGGGTTCTGAAGCGCCGACCACGCAGTGAGGCGTTGCGGTTCTCCTGATCAACCCTGGCCTTACGCCATTCGAACAGGATGTCCTTGTCCTCAGTCTCAGGTTTAGGCAGTGGTGTCTCGTTGGCTTGCAGCACGAACGTGCCGAGGGTCAATTCCCGTTGCTCGAGATGCTTCATCAACCGGTAAGTGACCGGGTTGACTTTGTACCCCACGCATTGAAGGGTGTTGAGCATGTCGAGCGGGGTCTTCCCCAGCGTAAGTGGACACCTTTGCCCTCGAACCAGCGAGAACCCTTGCCGCAGCTCGTTTGTCAGGTATCCGCCCCGTTCGGTCTGGGACCACGGAGCAGGCTCACAAAGCATCGGCCAAGACAGGGGGGCCTGCAGCTCAGCCAGCTGCATGATCAGGTCTTTGAGGCTTGTTAGCTCAGGGCTCATGACCACAAGACGGAGGGCATTCTTCTTGCCCTTCTGGTTGCTCACCTTGATCTCAAACCACTTGACGGTTGAGGCGATGCAGTCCAGCAGAAATGCACCGATTTGGTGACGCTTAGGCTGCGACCACTGATCCCATTTGAAACCACGTCGGTTCATCAGGACCTTGGACAGCCGTTCCTTTTGATGGGTTCCTGTCGTGGCGAGGAAGTACTTCGCCTTGATCAGCTTGAACTCATTGGGGGCCACCTGCTCGTACCACCGGAAGCGGGCCTCCGATTCGATGGCATTGCCGATGCTCACACACACGTTGGTGTACGTGTTGCGATAGCCCCCCTTCTCATCACGCCCACGGGCGATCAGGTCCAAGGCCTTCTTGGCCGCAATGGCAGCCATGACCTCAGGCTCGATGCACTGCAAGACCTCATACAGGTGGGCACCACCCATGTAGGCCTTGCCCTTGGTGAGGCGTTCTTGTTTGGCTTGGATCCTCGCTGCGATGTCGCTGACCTGCTGGTTGACCAGCTTGCGACCCCACAGGGTGCCGGATCCGTATTCGCGTTGTTCGTCGTGAGCTGTCCGCCGGCGCAGCCGTTCAGCCCCACGCTTGGCAGCGAGGGCCTCGAGCTCCCACTGACGGGCCCACGAGCTCAGGTGCTCGTGCTCCATGTCTTTAGTGGGATCCTTACCAGTCGAAATCAGTGTCTTCCTTCAGTATCCAGTGGATACAGTCAGGGTTGTCATGAATTGCTTGAACCATCTCCTGGGCTTGGAGTCTGGCGTGCAATTTGTTGAATGCGTAGCAGCAAAATTCATATCCATCGCTGCTGCGATCAAGATATCTGACCGTGTACGGGTGCAGGGTATACATGTCTACGTCGGAGGTGGGCTGGTTCAGGGTCGGTGCAGCAAGGTTCAAGGTTGTCCTCCAGGAGCATGATAGATCAGAGACGTGCCATATAAGCCTTAACCAAATCTTCATCAGAAAGATCCAGCAATCCATGGAATAGCTGATCCCAGTGCTCTGGGGATTCAGCGTCCAAGCCCGCCAGATCGCAGGCCATCTGTAGGGGTGAGGGCTCAGGCTCCTCCTGCCACCAGGCCGGCCAGAGCCAGCCGGATGCAGGTGAGTTATGCATGTTCTGCATAGTCAGTACTGGGCCCCCTGTCCCTTGAACTCTTTGAGGCACTCCATGAAGATCCCTGCAGCCTGTTTGCGGGTGATCAAACCCTCAGCAACGGAATCAACCAGCTTCGGGGCCAGGGCCAGGCAAATAGCAGGCATGGACTGGCGTGGTGGCTCTGGAATAGAGCGCGGGGGCGTGGTGCTGAGCGTGAAAGCGGTGATTAGTGCAAGCATGGTGCGGTTGAGGCTTGTTAGATCGGGCGCCCATCGCTGGGCAAAAGAAAAGGCCCTAGCGGATTGCCAGGGCCAGCAGCGTTGATAGGAAGAACGCGAAAGATAAAAGGCCTAGGAACTTAGTCTGCTGACGTAGAACCCAGGCCTCAAACAGCGGATCATCCATCAACCTAGATCAAACAGTGTGGCAAACAAATCATCTAAGCATTCATCGATTTGCTTTTTAGTCGCCTCGCTGATGTTGGGGTCGGCTGCCATGCGCTCGAGCTTGTCGGCGAACTTAAAGGCCTTGTCGGGTGATTCAAAGCTGAGCTCAGCCCAGTTCAAATCCTCCGCCCGGATTTCATGTGTGCAGTTCATCGCTGTGCGGTGTGGGTGGGTGTGGGTGTTTGCGTGCCTGAATAGCTGTAAGGGTTGGCCGTGAGCTCGCCCAGGCCCAGGATCACCAGCGCACAGGTCAGACCCGTGGCCACGAATCCCGTAATGATCCCTTCCATTTGCATTAGCCTCATGGATTTAGTGGGATTGATTAAGCAACAAAAGCAACCTTGCTGGCCTTGGCTCCGTGGGCGTTGATCACCACGTGGCGGCGATCCCCATCACACAGGGTGCACAGGGCACAGGTTGTCTTCTGGCCCGCTTCGATGCTGGCCTGGCAGTGCACAGTGCCTGCAGGTGCTTCGATATGGGCAGGCTTGACTAGGAAGGTCTTCCACCCATGGGCGGAAGCGTCGACATAATCAGCGAACCCATCGCAGGATGCTTGGGCAATGCCCTTAAGGTGCTGCGCCCATGGCTGACGCCATTGATGGGTATAGGCAGTGTGCTTAGCGCAGTGCTGCAGGATGTTGGCCCAGATATCAGCCGGCACCATTGCCGGATCACCGGCTGAGCCGAACCGAACCGTGGCCCCATCAAACAGGTCCCAGCTGTAACCGATAGGCAGATAGCCACCACGCTTGTAGCAGTTCCACACTGAGAGCGGGGCCTGATACCAGCGCACGTAACACGTGCCGTTGTTGTAGCCAGCGTGTGGGCAGTCACCACACACGCTCCGTCCCCGTCCATCTTTGAAAGCGTGGTGGGGTGGGCAGTCAGCTCGCAGGATCCATACCTGAAGCACCCTGCCCGTTTTGCTGTTGCCGCTGGCCTTAGTCAGGCCCGTGACAATGCAGACAATCGGGGCGCCATCGATAGGGCTGTTGCCCTGCCAAAGAACGCGCCCATTCCAGTTGATGCTGTTGGTCATTGCCTTGGTTGGCGGTGCAAGCGGTGCGCTTGCGTGCCCTTAGTCTGCCCTCACTTGCGCTTAGTGCAATTGACAATGACACAACTTGTAACAATCCAGCATTTCACGCAGCCGATCTCTGGAGCTCCGGCGAGGTGGCCACATATCCGCTGGCCACAGGACGATCATGTATTTAGGCCTTAAGGGCTGGCCCGCTTGTGGCTCGGCCTCGCAGCTCGAGCTGCCGCAATCATGCAGCGCCCACAGCCTTAGTGCAAGTGACCCAGAACACACTTAAGCTTTTCACCAGGATTCGATACAACTAACAAGCCGCAGGCTGTTTGTGTTAGCTATCCTCATCACTGGTTTGTATCATCGAGAGCTCAGCACGTAGCGCAGGATCGATAATCCATTCTTCCTCGATTGCCCACACATTTAACACATTATCCCGAGCTTCTTTGTCTTCCTCGCAGTTAGCGTTGTCAGGCACTTTGTCAGCCAAGTATTCAATCCGCTTCCATGTTTCAGCGAGAGTTCTTTGTATCATCTCTCGTTGTATTCTGTTCTTTTGAGATTGCTTCATTGTGCAATGCTACAGATAAATAGAAAAGTGCAGGTCAGCACAGGGATCTCACCGCCCACGCCCGCCACCACAGGCCCGCACCTCACCCCACAGGCCCGCATTAGATACCTGATCTAATGAGATCCCTCGCCTCGCCTGTGTTTGCGGGTGGGGGATGCCAAATCAGGTCACCGGGTGGGCCAAATTCTCAAAGGGGTGGGGGGCCATGGGGGGGAGCCGGGCCGACGCAAATGGCGCTATCCCTTCGGAAATTTGTGCCAAATTACTCTGGGCTTGACGTAATCGTGCTGCTGGGTATAGAAAAGTCGGTGGGCCGGCGAGCTGTAACTCCCGACCCGTGACCAGTCCAACCGCAATTGAACTGATGGCCGCATCATGGCTACCCCAGTCAACCCCGACGGGATCTGTGATCACCCGTAAACCCGTTCGCATCACTGCAACGGTGTCATGGGCGACTTACCAGTCCCTGATTGAGGAGAGCACCCTAGAGGGCAGGAGCTTAAGCAACCTGACCTCTTATGTCTTGGAGACCCACGTCAAGGCTGGTAAGAGCTAGGGCCTCACTCCGGGTACTTGGTGGTGATCCTCATCTCATCGAAGAACCCACTACCGGTCTCGGAGTAGACACCCACAGGTCTTGGGGGCGGGAGCTCCTGCTGCTCAAAGGCCTTGATGGCCTCGTCAACAGCAGCTGTGGCCTTGTAATCGATCACCTTGGCTTGCAACCAAACCAAAGCCCCATAGACCAAGAAGTCCAGGGGCTTCACCAGATAGGGCTGTAAGCCTCTGTAAGCCGCTTTAAACTCATTCAGGACCAATCTATCCATATCACCCCCACATGGCCTTACAGACGCCTGGGAGGGCCTCATAGAGACGGCTCTTACACTTAAGGGCGATCTCCTTGTGTTCGAGCTGGGTGCCGTTAGCGGTCCTGAGATCGATGTAGTGGATCCACGACCGCACACTCCCAGCCATGTACAGGCGGGTAGGCGTACAGAGGGGGAGGAGTTCACGAGCACACTCCTTCGCCACACCGAGCTCTAGGAGGTTCTGGTAGGCCTTAAGGGAGGTAACCAGCACATCAGCGGCGATGGCTTGGCAGTGATCAAGGGTGTCAGCACTGAGATCATCAATGCTGTTCTGACGGTTCTTGGTGTCTTGCCTGCGGAAGGCAGGAAGCTCAGGCCTAAGGGTTACCTCGGCATACCGCTGAGAGAACTCTTGGAAGGAGAAGCTTCGATGTCGAAGGATCTGAGCGGCAATGGAGCGGGTGGTGTTGATCTCCATCACCACATGAGCCATCTCGAAAGGAGACCAGTGCTTATGGGTGATGAGGTATCGAATCAGTCTCTCACTGTCAGGGTTGTCCTGGTTGACGGGATTGGATACCCGTGCACAGTAAGCAATAAGCTCTTCTGCTTTAGGAGAGACTGAGATCAGATTAACATCAGACATATTGCGTAGCTATAGCAGTCTTACAAAGTAGGAGGCGATGGTCTATTATGTGTGTGTATATTCTGGTGTTAGGGGTCTTACAAAGTAGGAGTTATAAGGCGTATAAGGGTATGAGCTTTGATTGTTTGTATTCTCAATCCCCCTCCCCCCTATAGTCCCCCCTCCCCGAGAGGAAAGGGCCCCGTCTTTCAGGGCCCTTATCACCGCAATATCCACACTGAGGAGCACCACTTCCTCAGCGTAAGTGGACACCTATGGGTCAACGAGAGGGAGAAACCCAGTCGTAGACAGGTTTATTGGCACGTATTGCCTGTTTGAAGCTCAGGCCCAATACGAGGCAATCTGTAGCCAGTTGTGGGGCCTCTAGAAAGGCGTCTTGCATGGCTGTCCATTCTTCGTGTTTTCGAATGGCTTGAGCCTGGAAGGCGCTTTGTGCGAGGGCATCGATGAAGTATTTAACGCCTTGAGCGAGGGCGTCAATGCGGTCATCGTGTTTGACGGCTCCCTTCTCCCGACACATGCGGGACATCTGGTACATGAGCATGTACTCGAGGCGCTTTTCAGGGGGAGCGTCTTGGTTGGAGGTGTAGTCGTATTCGAAGACCTTGGGGTCAACGATCAGCTTGTGCTGGTTCATGACCGGCTCAAGGGTATCGATGATGCGTTCTTCTTTACGGACTGTGGCTCTGACTTCTTCGATATCGAGGGAAGCTTGAGCTTGGATAGCGTGTCGCTTCAGCAGCTCGGCGACCATGCCATCTCCAAAGTTGGATTCGACTAGGAGCTTGCCAGCACTAAAGCGTTTAGCAAGGCGAATGATATCGGAGAGAGTCTCGTCGGAGTATCCGTCTTTGTAGGCCTTGAAGGCTCGGAAGAACACGTAGCCATTAGCTTGGCTAAGGACGCAGGCCACAGTTTCATCAGTACCTCGTCCTGACGGGTCAATCGATACAATCGTTTCATCGTAAGGAACGATTCCCTCGTCAATGAACATTGGTCCATAGAAGCGATCGCCAGGTAGGCCGACAGCAGAGAGTTCCTTAAGGCAATAGCGAGGATCAGAGGACCAAGCGTAACGTTCAGCACATTCAGGGCCTAGTGGTGTAACGATTAGGTCAGCGAACTTCAGGGGGAACTTTTCAGCATCAGACAGGCTGGTATCCAGCATGAACTGAAGCATGAAGTTTGAGCGGCCCATGGCAGCTTCACGCTCCATGAGATCGGAGTCTGTGAAGCGGCTATCAGTAGGCTCCCAGGGCTTAGCACCGGTTTCGATATCTTCGACCAGCTGAGGCGCTAGAAGGCCTTCGTAACGGCTATGGTCCCTGGGATACCTAGCAGGCCAAACGAAGGGCTTGTAGGACCTCTCAGCGAGCTTTCTGTAGACAGTAAAGGTGGACTGTGGGGTCCCCAGGAACATGATCCGACTGGTGTCATCGGGGGTCAGGATCGACTCAGCTTCTGTGACCAGCTGCAGCAGCTTTTCGCGCTGCATGTCGGTGGCTGAGTTGAGGGGGACCTCCACGTCATCAAAGATCATCAAATGGGCACGGGATCCAGTCATCTGACCGGTGATGCCCACACTTTTGACAGAGGGTGCCTGGTGAGGCTTTGCTGGCCCTACGTCGAAGGAGATCCGCGACCACCTCTGGTCTTCGGACTTCGGACCCAGATGGGAGAGCCAGGAAATATCGAGAATGAGCTTCTGACAGAAGATCGAGAAGTTGTCGGCTCGTTCCTTCGAAGCCGAGATCACCATCACCTTCCGATCCGGGTCGATGTAGAGTGTCCATAAGACAAAGGCGGCAGTAATCCAGCTTTTGCCAACGCCTCGAAAGGCGGATATCTGTAGACGCTTCGGGCCGTGCTGCAGGTAGTCAGCAATGCACAGCTGAGCCCTGGTGGGCTTGGGGAGTCCTAGCTCCCGCCAGACCAGCGTGAGGAAGAACTTAAAGTCTTCTCTTAAACGCTTATCAAGTTCTTGTACGTTCATGCGAATGGCACCTTGGCTCCGGTCGGCAAGATGCGCTCCCAGATCGGTGAGGGCCGATAGTCAGGGCTTCCCGGCTGCTTGATCATTCCAGGATTCCAACCGGGAGTCGGGAGGGGTGTGTGAGGGCCTTGAGGTATGCCTTCACTTTTTAGGAAGGGAATCTGGAAGAGGTTCTTTTTTTCAGGTACAGGGGGTGGTGGCGTAGGTGGGGTCTGAAACAGGGTGTATACCTGTTTGGCAGCGTTCTGACGCCGGTCGAGATGAGGCTCTGAAGGGCGGAAGTATCCCTGACCAGACGCTGCAGAACCAGTGAAGTACTTAGCAAAGAATTCGGGTGAACCTTTAGCTGGAGACTTCTCAAACACACGGGTCCAACCGCTGAGACTTGCACCGGGCTTTAGGTCGTGCTTGCCCATGTACTCCTGCACGAAGTAGTTGAGCTGCCACTGGATTGAGTTTGGATCTTTACCAGACTTAAGTGCTGCAGTCCTGGCCTTGTCGTAGGCGGTACGGCGCTCCCCTGTGTATTGGGATAAGCCACGCCCTAACCCTGCGCCCTTCTCAATGATGTCCAGGCCTTTAAGGTTTGGTCTGCCGGTCTCGACGATCCAAGAGCCGATAAGGCCGGCTGCCTGTTCAGGGGTAAATTTAGGAAGCTTGCCACCGCTTTCCTTTTGAGCTTGACCGCTGGTTAGGTACTTCCAAGCGGTCTCTAGTTCAGCTGATCTGCTGATAGCGAAGTAGTTTCGAGGTGCCATTGGATAGATATAAAAAGAGCCCTCTAGAAGCCCCGTGGAGAGGCCTCTAGAAGGCGTAAGGATTGGAGACACCAGAGAGGCAATCAGGAGGCCTTGTAGGGCCTTCCTGACGCCCCTGAAGGGCACTACGCTTTAACGCTNGTTGCCAGACCGATGCTTGAAGCAGTCACAACATTGGCGCGGGCAGCGCAAGCACTCAGCACATCAATCACATCTTCAATGCGATTGGCAGTGGTCAGAGCGCCCAGGGCCGTCACAGCAGTGGCGTCCAGCTTGGTTTTACCCTCGGCTTCAGCCTTGCAAGTAGAGAGAAGAGAAGCCGGCTTCACGCTGGCAGTAAAAACTTGAGCAGTCATTTTTAAGCAGTTTGATAGTACATAAATTCGTCAACCGACAATGATCCCTTGGCCTGGTTACAGCGACGACAGGCAGTGACACAATTGGCGGCTGTTGTCTCGCCTCCCTTGCTCCGGGGGCGGACATGGTCAATCGTCAAATCGGTGGTAGAACCGCAATAAACGCAGCGATTATTGTCCCTGAGCTTGATCTCATCTCTCCACATTCGTTTCGCATCAGAACTGCGAAAGGTGAGGAGGTCATGCATGAGGCTTCGGGGGCTGTCCATCGGTGGCTCATTACTTCAAAGTTGATTTACCGTTCTTGCCATTACGAGCGCGATTACGACGGGGCGATTCCAATACCATCCGCCCGCTCTTCGTATGACTCAGATCTTTACCGCCCTTTCCGGCTATGCCACGGCGGCGCCTCTCCGTCCAGCGTTCCTCTGACTTTTGCTTAACGCCGGGTTTCTTGTTGTATTTACGCTGGTATGCGTTCTTTTTTGCCCTTAGCTTGGGGTTCTTCTTGTAAGGGTTGTATGGCATTAGATATGCTCCTGGACATCCTCAAACGTCAGCTCAGGGATCAAACCAGCAAGACTTGCCAGAGGTGAACCTTCGACTGCAACGCCTGTAATGTCGTTGGCCTTGAGCCAGTCACAAGCGGCCCGTAGATCGGCCGTGGATGCTTCACCCGACTTGATCCTGCCGATCAGTTCTTTTGTTAAAAGTGAATGGAGCTCGTCGAATGCGTCTTCACCTGCTCGCTTAGTCATAATGACTCCTAGTGTTGCTTGAACACAATCTGATCAAGCTTATTTTCAATGCGGATCATGTGATCTTCCATCTTTGCAAGCGCACCAGCCAACTCTTCTTTTGGTACATAGCGTTCAGCCATGCGAAGTTCGACTCGGTCCATGCGCTTGTCAACTTCCATGATCCTGTTGTTAAGTCGTGTATTGATGGCTACGAGGCCCGTAAACGCCGCAACGGCAGCGGAGATAAATGCTTCAATCATTAGGATCTAAATGTCATAAACCATCCAGAACCATCACCTTCTACCGCCCATCGGCGCATCCAGTTAGTCCATGTGTACTTGACTTGGTAACCTCCATGCCCACGGCTGACATACCCTCCAGCGACGTTGTTCATCTCCCCGAAAGGATCATGAAAAACACCGTGGAGTCCGTCATCTCCAATTAGCAACATCCAATGCCCACCACCCTGCGGCTTTGACACAGGGCCTTTATGGAGAACACCAGTCGCAACTGGATAGCCTTTCTTTAGCTCAGACAGCAGTGCGGAGCGAGTACCATTCTGATAGAAACAAGCAAGCACTCCATAGTCGGAACATGCCCGCAGGTGCGAGGTGTACTGGGTAGTGTCCCCGTATTTCAATACAGTCTTTAAGTAATCATCATCAGCATTACTGCCTTTGAGGGCCTCAGGCTGGAGATACTTGATGGCCATAGCGCACGTAGAGCTAAAGCACATCCGATCTCCATGCCTGGTAGCACTATCGGTTTGCGAGTAATACTGCTTTACGGGAAGCAGCACCATCGCTTCAACCCTTAAAGATATTCTTGATTTGTTGGATCTTGTCGTCTTCCTTGCGAACCACCTTCAGGTAGGTCACGAGGGAAAGCAGCACCTGAGCAATGCTGTTTTCCTTCAGCTTGCTGGCACCGACAACTTCAGAACCCAGAAACAGGGCGAAGAAAACCAAGGCCTCATAGGAGACCTTCAGGCCGAATAGAGTAATCATTGTAATTGGGATTGAATGAGGTGAAATCTGTAGCGAAGCAGAGACGCTCTTCGTTGGTGTTATTAGGAAGAGTGCTATGCACAATGTGACCCGGATGAACAACCATCATTCCGGGGTATGGACTGATCCGTTTGAATACATTCCCACCAGAACCTGTTTGTGGGTCTTCATAAGCGCACCACATGGACCCTGCTGCGGGATCTTGGATTAGCAAGTCACCAGAGCCAGGGGGAACCTTGAGGTAGTAGATAGCAACCAACAGGTCCCATGGGTGAGTGTGGGGTGTAACCGCGAAATTTCCGCTCTGCGCTTGTAGCCAACCGCGCTTGACCCTGAAGGTTTCAGACCTCCCCACAGTGGTCATCACCTCGTTAGCTCGACTCTCAAAACAAGAGGCAAGGAGCTTGAAGCCTGGAGTATTAACAAGCCTCCAGGCGTTATCGGTTGTAGCCGGTGTGCTTAGGTTAGTCCACTCCTCTAAGCACTGATCCAGTAATTCACTATGATCAAACACCCCAACAGGTGTCGGAAATAAAAGGTGAATCATGCAGGAATAAGCTCAACAGGGCGCAGACCAAATGGGTCCTGACGCTCCGGTCGGATATCCCCAACAATATTGACAAGAATCAAACCAGTGGCGATAAAGAGTGCTTCCGCGAAGAAAGCCACATGGTCGAAGTAAGCATTATTACAGCTGACCTCGAACAACTCGCCTTGCAGGAACATGCAAGATCCCATGCAGCCTTGAAGCATGGGGCACCCAGCACACTCTGCTCGATGCTTCCAATGCGTAGCTGTATTGAGCTTGACATTCTCCATATCAAGCATATGACCAATCTTATGGCTTTGACCGTTGCCGGCAAAAGCCACTTCGGAGGTGTTCTGACAAGTCAGGACATTGCCTCGCAGGTCAACAGCAATTTGGTCCTCGCTGTCCATGGAGCATTTCTGGCCGAGAACACGAGCTGGACGAAGCTTTTTCCATGAATCCAGCCAGGTTGAAAGCCGAAACTGCAACACATCAAAGTTCCTAAGAATGTCACTGTTGTGCATCTCGGCGAAACCTTGGTTCGCAAACTTCTGGTACTCCTCGGGGCGTAGAGACATACTCTTACCACCTTCGTCATAGGCATCAACCATGCCACCCTCACCCAGCGACACATCAGGATTGCCAGTAAGTTCCCGGAAGAAATTAGCAGCTTCAACCCGTGACGTATTTAGACGGTTGAGCATAGGGTTGAAGGACATCCGTCCTACCCTTCCCATCTTCTCGTAAAGATAAAGCCAGACTTCTTTCTTAGAAGGGATCGTAAGAGGGTCAGGGCCCCGAACAGCTTGCCCAGGTCCATCATGAGAAATAGCCATGCTGAATCCCAGGTCATAAAGCCAATCAACCCATTCCTTGGTGAGCAGTGATCCGTTTGTGATGACGGACATCCGAATGTTTGGATAAGCTGCACGGATGCGCTCGGCCAATGGCTTGAACGTCTTTGCATATACCAGTGGCTCTCCACCCCAGAATTCAATCTTGCGACCCAGGCCTCCTTCCGGTGGCTTAAACCAGGAGGTAAGGCTGGTCATGAATTCATCCACAAGAGGTACAGACATCTCGTCTGCATGCGGTACAAACCGCTGTGAGCAGTATTCGCAGGAGTAGTTACAGCTCAAGCCCATCTGGATCTTGATCATCTTCGGCATGCTGCTCTTGCCAAGCGGTGTTTGCTCGGACACTGCAGCTACAGAACCGCCAAATTGCTGGGGTTCTACAGCTACAACAAACTCGCCTGCTTCGTTGCGTAGCTCGCTGGTTTGGTTGTTGTAGTAGAGCTTATGCTCCTTCTTGGTGGCAGGATCTTGGAGGTGAAGAGTGAAGGTGGACATTACAGAAGTTCAAAGTTTGGCATTTGGATTTGTTCTCGGAGCCTCATATTGGCAACAACTAATACGCGATCTCTCTCGCCCTGATATGCCTCACTTTCGTGGAAGACATGGGATGGGTGAATGATTAACATCCCTGGATGTGGCGAGATAATATGGTTCTGCGTATGGTTGAATGCTCTTGAGCGGTAGCTAACCGGATCAATGACCATAAAGCGACCACCGGCATCTCGCATCACTGCAGGATCACCAGAGTCAGTTACATCGAGGTCGGCATAAAAAACTGCGACATAGTCACAGCCACGATGGCAGTGGACCTTTGATCGCTCGCCCTTTTTCATGACACGGGCAAACATGAAGGTGTCGATGCCTACTGTGTGTGATTCAGGGTGGCCCTCTGCCTTTAAATAAGCCTTCATCCTCTGATGAAGTAACTTACGGTAGGCTTGAACACCAGGGCAAGGAGACCGCAACATGCAGTACATCTCCCTGGTGTTCATAAGCTGCTCTGGCAAATAACTATTCTGCGAGAAGTAGTTCTTTGCGGTGGATATAAGTGCTTTATGATTTTGATTAGTTAGCTCTGGCAGTAAGTTGTCAACACCAATATTGACAGGCCAAAGCTGTCTAATTTGCATTAGGTAAGGTGAATTAAGACTTCGGATTCGCCAGTCCAGTACTTATAGCCAGCCTTGACCTTAATGACCTCTCCAGGCAGAAGCGATTCGGTCTTGAGCAAAGCGATGCCAGAGGTCGTAATTCTGGTACGCGCAAGCATACCGCTAGTAGCCTCTAGATAAATCGTAGTGCCAGGAATATGCTGTTGAATTGAGAGTTCAACGTCCTTACCAGCAGTTACTTCTGAGGGTGCAGAGATTGATTGAGACGGACTGGGTAGATGTTACCTCAGAGACGGTATCGAGTTCTTGAATAACATCAAGACTAGATACATCAAGGTTGCCATCATCAAAGACAAAGATTGAGATATTCTCGGTTGAGCTGGTTTTAGCTGGGGTCCAAATTAAAGCCAATCGCAAGAGATCATCTTTAAACGCCCTTGGATTTGACTTAGTAAAGAAGGTTTGCGTGATGACCTGCTCTACAGTGAAAGACAAATTAGTTTCAGCCTTGGAACTAATCAAGACGAAACCATTGTCTTCGCTTTTGCTGAGAATATCGTCCCAGGCAAAAGAAAACTGATTAAAGTCAGACGTGACCAGCTCAGGACCTTCCCCGTCAATGAAGACAGGTACATCTAGAATGATACCTTCATTGTTAACGGTAATTTTACCGCCCGACAGCCTGCTAGTAGACCCCGCAAAGCTTTTGCGTTTGTCAATTGTATATATTTTCATGGGAGATTAGCAGTTACAAGCGCAATTGCAATTCCAACGGTGGCCACAGTTATATGTTCCACAAGCGCCGATGTTACTACCCTGGTCTAGGAAATAAGTACCGCCACAGTTGTGACATGCGTGGTCACAATCACCATGACAGTTGCAGGCATTCAGATTAGCCAGCTGGGCATTGATGGTATTAAAGAAGTGACCGTTGTAGTCAGCAGTACCAATGCCAGTGACGTGACCGTTAGAAAGGGTGATGCTGCTAATAACAGCTCCAGTACCTACACTAACGTTGCCTTGGCTAGAGACAGTTGCGTGGCTGAGGGTAATGTTGCCACTCAATGCACCTCCACCAGATAGCTGTGTTCCTGCACTAACCGTGCGTGCAGTAGGAACAGAAGCGTTCTGTGCGTTGGTTTGAGCCGTGTTGGCGTATCCCTGTGCAGTTGTGTTGGCACTAGAGAGAGTAGTCGAGGCAGCTGTAGTGACAAACCTAGTCGTGGCTATCTGCTCTGTGTCAGTACCAGCAGTTGCAGTAGGGGCTGTAGGAGTACCACCTAGCCCAGGCGATGTAGCAAAAACCAGCGATCCAGTGCCGGTTTCATCGGAGATAGCTGCAGCCAAGTTGGCGGAAGTGTCCGATAGTCCGTAACCAGCAAACGTCGTTGGGTTGCTAGCGCCCGTTACACGGCCCTTAGCATCGACAGTGACAGAGCGGTATGTGCCAGCAGTTGCACCGGAAGCAGAAAGCTTCTCAGTCGTCACTGAACCATCAGCAAGGTCGCCAGTTGCAATGGTGCCATTGGCAATCATTGCGCTTGTTACCGTGCCCGTATCAGAGGTGGTGACAATGCCGGCAGGAAGCGGAGCAGTGGTCGCAGCAGTGACTTGGCCCTGTGCATTGATGGAGAGGACAGGAACAGCTGTAGAGGCTCCGTAATTACCAGCAGTTACGCCGGTAGAGGCCAGCTTTCCTGAAGCGATAGCTGCAGAGGCGTTGATGTCTGCATCAACAATGGTCCCATCAGCAAGATGGGTTGAAGTAACGGACCCAGCGGGGAGGTTGCTGAGGTCCTGGCGGAGCAGAGGGCGACCACCAGCCGTTGTACCGTCATGTACAACAGCTGTATCTTTGGTGGTATCAATAGTGATCTCACCCTCAGCACCAGTAAAAGTGTTATGTTGCGTCGTAGTTCCGCGACGCAGTCTAAGAAGTTTTGCCATTTCTACTAAATAGTTCCGAAGTCAATAGTGAGATCAGCACCGTCTATTGTGGAGACGTTATTGATGTTCTTACTGTTGGCGTTAAGGTGCCCTCCAAGGNTTGGGTTGGTGTCAGATTGAATCTGAGAGATACCAGCCGCAATAGAAGAGAAGATACTACCGTTAAAATATTTCAGTACATTGTTAACAGTATCGAACCACAGCCGACCCATGGTTGGGGATGTGGGCTGACTTGCGCTGATTGTGTATTCAGCGGCGTACCGGTTCACATCATTGATGTAACCGCTAACATAATTGACATTTCCTATCGAACCAGCTACCGTATTGACATTAGAGATTGCACCTGAAACCGTATTAACGCTATTGATTGACCCGGCAACAGTTGTAACATTTGCAGAAACACCAGCGACGGTATTTACGCTGATAATGCTATTCTCAACAGTATTTATGTCAGCGATATTATCGACGATAACATTAACGTCTGCTATATTGGTCGCAACCGTTTGAATTGCGGAAATGCTGTTACCACAGGTTTCCAAAGCTCCACCACTTTGACCCGCCAGAAGGGGGTCAGCTACGGAACCGAGGTCACTCTCAGTCGAGAGGTCGTTAGCAACGACAGCAATATCGTTAAGGTCGGACTGGTTGGGGGTAATTGCACCCCATACATCGCCATCCC
>JGI12421J11937_10000469_pt1 | contig 15629 bp, 14 predicted proteins | sample LakErihyJuly2011_2_FD_11937 | JGI IMG/M metagenome (IMG submission 11937)
TCATGACTGCAAGCCTGCACAACGGCGGCTACGGAAGTGTCATATATATGGGTAGTGGTGATACGCGCAGGGTGGTTGGGGCGGCCTTTGCTCTTGTAGGTAGGGCGTTACCGGGATTGATTGGCCCAAACCTTCATTCGCATGCAACGGGAGTGTTGCCCGAATTTGTGGGCATGGGCATTGGCGAGATGATCAAGAGGCATCAATGGCACTGGGCAAAAGAAAATGGTTTTGACAGCATCACCTGGACCTTTGATCCACTTGTGCGACGTAACGCGCATTTCAATCTGGTCAAACTGGGTGCACGAGTGCTTGGGTATCACCAAAACTTTTATGGTGAATTGGACGACGGCATCAATGCTGGCGAGCAGAGCGATCGGGTGTTGGTGCGATGGGATGTAGCAGGGGTTGATGCACCATTTGGAAACAGTTTTGTTGAACCATCAAAGACTGCAGTTGTTATCGAGACACCAGTCGACATTGAACAATTACGCAAGACTGATCGGGTGCAGTCTGATGGGTGGAGGGCCCGGCAGCGAGCAGCGTTTGAATCTGCACAACTTGCAGGGTTGAGCGTCGTGGGATTAAGTCGAGATTTTGCGTATGTACTAGATGAAACAGATGGAGTGTTATGACGATTGAACACATTGAGATAAGGCGAGCGCATATCAATCTCGTTTCGCCATTTCGTACTTCATTTGGGGTGGAAGTCGATCGCGAACTGTTGTATGTGCATGTTGTTGGCAACGACGAAGAGGGTTGGGGTGAGTGCGTGGCAATGGCTGCACCGCTGTACTCGAGTGAATATGTTGATGGCTGCAACGAAGTGATCACGAGGTATTTGTTGCCGATGATTACTCCGACCATGACGGCTCAGGAGTTCGTGGTAGCGGCTTCGAGTATCCGTGGGAATTTCATGGCTAAAGCAGCAGTAGAGACAGCACTTCTCGATTATCAATTGCGCCGCAAAAAGATGTCACTTGCAACGTTTTTGGGAGCAACACAAACCCGAGTTGCATCTGGTGTATCGGTGGGTATCCAGTCAACGACTGAAGAACTCTTGGAAACGGTAAGCGGATATCTCGCGCAAGGGTATGTGCGTATCAAACTCAAAATTGAGCCTGGCCTAGATATTGAGAGAGTGCGTGCCGTGCGCGAAGCATTCGGTGATGCGATGTTGTTGCAGGTGGATGCAAACTCCGCATACACGATTGATGACGCATCGCACCTTGCAAAGCTTGATGAATTCAACTTGCTGTTGATTGAGCAACCGCTACCGGAAGAAGATTTGATTGGCCATGTGGAACTGAGCAAGAAGATTGGAACTCCTATTTGTTTGGATGAGTCGATCACAACTTTTGATGTTGCTCGTGGCGCAATTGATATTGGTGCGTGTTCAATCATCAATATCAAGCCAGGGCGTGTTGGTGGATATTTGGAATCCAAAAAGATTCACGACCTGTGTGTGTCGCGTGGCGTGCCCGTGTGGTGTGGGGGAATGCTGGAAACCGGCATTGGTCGTGCTGCAAACTTGGCACTCGCTGCATTGCCAGGCTTTACGTTGCCGGGTGATACATCGGCTTCGTCAAGATATTTCACACAAGATGTGACCGAACCGTTTGTGTTGCGCGATGGCTACATCGATGTGCCTGATTCGGTCGGGATCGGTGTGCGGCCGATAGTCGATGTTCTTGATGCAATGTCGTCGAAGTCGACGAAGTATCCAGTTATTCGTTAATTCTTTACGGCGTGATTTTTAGAATCACTGCAGCCTCAGGAAGTCCTTTTGACTTTCCAAAACGGGAAGTAAACCACAAATAGATTGAAAACACTTTGTAGGTGAAACCGTATTTGTGCGCAATTGCATCGCGTACTTCTTCTGCGCGGTGGTGCAATACAAGTGATGCCTGACAGTTATAGATGGTTGCACCAGGAGTAATCACTCCTTTGACATTGCAAGATTGAATGGTTGCTCGAGAAGTATGGGCGAGTCGCTTTGCTTTACCCGACGTGCTTTCGGTTGTGAAGCCGTACCCATCTTCAAATGGCGCAATCCAAACCGGAGTGGCAACGGGTTGGCCAGATTTGCGGAACGAGACGAACGAAACGTATTTGGCGTTGTCGATCTCGGGATTGTGGGCTTGGAGTGTCATAGCTATTTGCGAACTGTTTCTTAACTACTTTGTCGGGGAGGGGGGACTTGAACCCCCGGCCTCCTGGTCCCAAACCAGGCACGCTACCAACTGCGCCACTCCCCGGACTTTGGTAATCCTAGCGATGCGAACTAGTGATGCGACGCGAGCGAAGTCACAACTTGCAGCAATCGTGAAACATCGTCGCTGTTGACATATCTCGTGATTCCTGCACGCACAACGCCACCACTTTCGGTCAGTCCGAGCTGATCTACGGCTTCAACTGCGTACGAACTGCCAGACCAAACTGCGATGCGAGCATCGGCAAGCACTTGAGCAACATGGTCGGGATGGTGACCGTCGATGGTGAAAGAGACAGTAGGAGTTCTTCCGTCAAGAGTGGGAATACCCCAGACCTTGACGTTGTCGATTGCAAGCAATCCAGAAAGTAGCGGCGCAAAAATATCGTTCTCATACGTCATGATTTTTTGCATGTCTTCTTCGAGCAAGAAACGTGCAGCAGCCTCGACTGCAGCAATACCTTCAAAGTTTGGCGTACCAGTTTCAAACCTGCGGGGTCCAACGTTTTCGGCTGGACGAACCTTGGCAACAGGTAATGAATTGAGTAAGTCAGGATTAACGCAAAGTACTCCTGCATGGGGTCCGTACCACTTGTATGGCGATGTGGCCAACACATCACAGCCAAGTTGAGCAATATTGATTGGTTGGTGCACGGCTAGGTGAACGGCGTCTACAAAAACTCGTGCTCCGACGTCATGTGCTGCATCGATAATCGGTTTGAGATGTGGCGCAGTGCCGAGCAAGTTGGATGCGCCAGTGATGGCAACCCATTTGGTGTTGGGGGTAATCATCTTGAGCATTGCTTCGGTGTCGAGCATGAATGTTGTGGTGCTGAACGGCGCAAGCACGTGCTCAGCGCCAGAGAGTTCGCATGCAATGCGCCAAGGCGAGACGTTGGCATCGTGGTCGAGTTTGGTTCCAACAACTCTGTCGCCCGGCTTGAGCGTGCGTGCAACCGCACGAGTGAACGCCATCGTCATCGTCGTCATGTTGGCGCCGAGGCAAATACCCTCTGGGTCTGCGCCAAACAATGTGCCAATAACTTGACGCGTGCGGTCAAGTAGATCATCGCAGTCGTTGGCAGAAGAAAAGTATCCACCGGTGTTGGCATTTGATCCGCCAGAAGCGAAGTCGCTCATTGCACGAATCGCCGAGTCAACCATCTGCGTGCCTGCTGGCCCATCGAACCGAGCCCAGTCGTTGCGTGCGCCAGGAAATCGGTTGCGAAGATCGTTCGGAGATGTCATAGCGCGAACGGTACTACGAGTTGCAAAACGCTGCGTTTTATGAAGCGCGCTTGGCGGCGCGCTCAAGACGGCGAGCAGTTTTGCCGACAGGTGCAATGCTGCGGTGGTCAAGATCGCCAATTTCGGTGCCGTTAGCAAAACGCACGCGATAGCGCAACCAATTGAATCCGTTGGCCAAAATGACCTTGCCCTCGCTGCCTACAGGGAGCCCATCGCGCTCGACCGTGAGCTGTACTTTGTCGCCGTTTTTAAGGTCGATCTGGCCGGCATGCGGCGTTGCAAGTGAATGTGGTTTCCATGAGGCTGTCACAACTGAAAAGGGTACACTTTGCGCTCTGTGAAAAGCATCATTGAGACCCTCGAGGGCAACAAAGTCAAACTGTCAGTGGAAATTGACGAGGTCGAATTCGATCGAAATATCGATAAGGCCTTCCGCAAAATCGCAAATGAGATCCGTATTCCAGGGTTTCGCCAAGGCAAGGCTCCGCGACAATTATTGCAAGCCCAGATCGGACTTGGCGCCGCAAGGTCGCAAGCGATTCAAGATTCCATCCCAGAGTATTTGGCACAAGCCGTGCGCGAGCATGATGTTGACCTGATTGCAACACCGCAGATTGAAGTGACCAAGGGCGAAGAAGAGGGCATCTTGGGTTTTGATGCAACGTGCGAAGTACGCCCGATTGTGACTGTGCCTGGTTACAACGGTTTGCGTATTGAGTTGCCGGCTCTGCTTGTAAAAGAAGAAGACGTTGAAGATGCAATGAAGTCTGAGCGTTCACGACATGGCGTGTTGAAGGATGTTGATCGTGCCATTGCAAAAGGCGACCACGTGTCGCTCGACTTGAGCGGAACTCGCGAAGGCACTCCGGTCCCAGGACTCAACGTTGAAGACTGGGCATATGAAGTTGGCAAGGGTTGGGTGTCTGCAAGCTTCGACGAGAAATTGACCGGTGAAAAGTTGGGTTCGACCATTTCGTATTCTGAAGCGCCAAATGGCACAACTGACATTGCAGAGATGACAGTGGTTGTGAAAAAAGTGCAAGAGATGGTGCTCGATGAATTGACCGATGAGTGGGTCGCTGAGCATGTTTCGGAATTTGAAACAGTTGACGCGTGGAAGGCTTCGTTGCGCAAGCGCCTTGAGGAGATCAAACTCAATCAAACACGGAGCGTGTTTGTGGAGCGCACGACTGCTGCATTGGCCGATCTTGTAACGATCGAAATTCCCGAAGCAATGATCGCCAGTGACTTGCAGGCAAGAGTGCGCAACACGGTCGAACAGTTTCAGTCGCAAGGCGTTTCAATCGATCAGTGGTTGTCTGCAACTGGTCAAACCGCAGAGAGCTTCATTGACAATTTGCGCACCGAGTCGCAAAAAGCTGTCAAGGTGGATCTTGCATTGCGCGCAGTAGCGGTTGCTCAAGCGATAACCGCCAGCGAAGATGACATCGAGCAAGAAATTGAGCGCATTGCGCTGCAAGTTGGCCGCAAGGTCAATCAAGTGCGCAAGGCCTATCAAGACAACGATGCATTAACCGAACTGGCTGCCCAAATTCACAAATCACAAGCCGTTGATTGGTTGTTGCGCAATTCGACCCTGATAGACCCAGAGGGCAATGCAATCAATGCTGATGACCTCTTTGGTGATGAGTCACAAGGGAATTCCACCGAATAAGCAAGCCTTGCAACTACTATTTAGTTTTTAGGAATTAGACAGTCGGTGGTGCAGTTGGCTACCGACTAGACACCTTGCAAGGAGACGGCGTTATGCGTGAAGAAAATGTGATGCGGAACTATTACGTTCCCAATGTCACCGAGCAGACCAGCCGTGGAGAGCGCACGTCGGACTTGTACAGCAGGTTGCTCAAAGAGAACATTATTTTCCTCGGCACTCCGATTGATGACACGATTGCCAACCTCATCTGCGCACAGTTGATTCACCTCGAGAGCGAAAACCCCGACAAAGACATCAACATCTACATCAATAGTCCCGGTGGAGATATCACGGCGCTGTTTGCCATTTACGACACCATGCAATTCATCAAGAATGACATTGCAACCATTTGCCTTGGTCAGGCTGCATCGGCTGCTGCTGTGTTGCTTGCCGCTGGCACGAAGGGCAAGCGCCTGGCTTTGCCTCACTCACGAGTTTTGTTGCACCAGCCATATGGTCAAGTTGGCTACAGCCAAGTGACCGACCTCGAGTTGGCAGCACGCGAAATTTTGCGGATGCGCGAGTTACTCGAAGGAATTTTGGCAGAGCACACCGGTCAGTCGGTTGAGCGCGTGCACAACGACACCGATCGCGATTTTGTTCTCGAAGCACCTGCTGCTCTTGAATACGGAGTGATTGACGAGATCATCACTGCTCGCACACATGCCGACCGCACGGGCCCGATTCGCTGAGCACCGGAAACTGACTCATGGCAAAATTTGGTGATACAGCCGAACTAATCAAGTGTGCTTTTTGCGGCAAGTCGCAAAAGCAAGTCAAGAAACTTATTGCTGGTCCTGGTGTACACATCTGCGACGAGTGCATCGAGCTGTGCAACGAGATTGTTGATGAAGAGTTTGGTCAGGCTGCCGAAGTTGGTTTAGAAGAACTTCCAATTCCACGCGACATCCGCGCATTTTTGGATGAGTATGTCGTTGGCCAAGAACAAGCAAAGAAAGTTTTGGCCGTTGCGGTGTTCAATCACTATCGCCGTATTAAATANAAAAATTCGGGCAATGCTCGTCGCGACGAAGTCGAACTGCAAAAGAGCAACATCTTGCTGCTCGGACCAACCGGTTGNGGCAAGACACACATGGCTCAGACGCTCGCCAGACTGCTCAATGTTCCATTTGCTATTGCCGACGCAACCGCACTGACCGAGGCTGGCTATGTAGGTGAAGACGTTGAGAACATTTTGCTCAAGTTGCTGCAGGCTGCCGATTTTGATGTGAAGCGTGCCGAGATGGGCATCGTATATATAGACGAAATAGACAAGGTCGCGCGTAAGAGCGAGAACCCTTCGATCACCCGCGATGTCTCGGGCGAGGGTGTTCAACAAGCGTTACTCAAGATTCTTGAAGGCACGGTTGCTTCGGTGCCACCACAGGGTGGTCGCAAGCATCCACACCAAGAGTTCATTCAAATAGACACGACAAACGTGCTGTTTATTGTTGGCGGAGCGTTTGCTGGTCTCGACACAATTATTGAAAATCGCATTGGTCATAAGGGTGTCGGTTTCCATGCTGAGGTGCGGTCGAAAGCAGAGAAAGATCCTGGTCAGTTGTTTGCGCAGGTATTGCCAGAAGACTTACTGAAGTTTGGAATGATTCCGGAGTTCATTGGTCGATTGCCGATGGTTGGTGCAGTACACAGCCTGGATAAGGCAGCGTTGATCTCTATTTTGACCGAGCCAAAGAATGCACTGCTCAAGCAGTACCAAAAGTTCTTTGAGTTTGAAGATATTGAACTTGAAATAACACCAGCAGCTCTTGTAGCAATTGCCGAACAAGCGTTGCATCGAGGCACTGGTGCTCGCGGGTTGCGCGCAATTTTGGAAGAAGTATTGCTCAACACGATGTACGAAATACCTGGTCGCACCGACGTTGCACGTGTGGTGTTTGACGAAAAATCAATTGCTACGAAGTCGAGTCCTGAACTAGTGATGCGAAATACACGCGTTACTCGTCAGCGCCGTGCTGCTTCTTAAGAACTAGCCTGCGCATTATGCAATACGGTGAGGCACTCAACTATTTAGACGAGCACGCCAGCTACGAAAAAACTGGTCGCGTCGAGTCTCCATCGCTAGACAACATCAACACCTTTATGGATTTGATGGGTCAGCCGCACTTGAGCTATCCAGTAATCCATATCACTGGCACCAACGGCAAAGGTTCAACTACACAGATCATTACGCAGCTGTTGATCGCTCATGGTTTGCAAGTTGGTACATATACGAGCCCGCATTTGGAAACCTTGACTGAACGAATATCGCGCAATAACGAACCAATTAGCGAGCAAGACTTTGCTGATTGCGTTGCCGCCATCGCCGACATTGAAGTAATCGGTGGAGTGAGACCTTCGTATTTTGAAGTCATGACCGCCGCAGCCTTTCGGTATTTTGCCGACACCGCTGTTGATGTAGCAGTGATTGAGGTGGGAATGCTCGGAAGATGGGATGCAACTAACGTTGTCAATTCATCTGTAGCAGTGATTACCAACATTGCTTTGGACCACACAGAATTTGCTGGACCACGACTAGAAGATATTGCATTTGAGAAAGTTGGCATTTCGAAACCTGGAAGTGTGCTCGTCGTGGGCGACACCAACGAAGAACTACGCGAAATTTGGAATGCTGCCGAATCGACTGCGGTTCTGCTTCGAGGCAACGACTTTGAAATTTCAGAAAACGAATTGGCCGTTGGTGGACGCATGATCGATGTGCGCACAGAGCGGGCTGTGTATAAAGAGTTGCCGCTGCCGCTGCACGGACAACATCAGGGCGATAACGCTTCAATCGCATTGACGGCGGTAGAGGAATTTTTTGGCAATGTGCTGGATATCGAAGTGGTGCGTGAAGGTTTTGCGGCAGTAAGAATGCCTGGACGATTTGAAGTGCTTGGTCGTGCACCTCTCGTAGTGATTGATGGTGCACATAATCCGGCAGGTGCCGATGTGTGTGCTCAGGTGTTTTTTGATGATTTTTCTCCAGAAGGAAAACGAATATTGGTAGTTGGAGCACTTAAGGGTCGAGATCCGCAAATGTTGCTTTCGGCATTGCGTGCAGATGAATTTGATGCTGTGATTTGCTGTACAGCGCCAACTCCACGCGGTATCGGCGCGAATGATCTGGCAAGCGCTGCAAAGCAAATGGGTTGCGAGCAAGTTGTAGCGTGCGAGACGGTTGAGGCGGCGTGCGATAAAGCATTAAATATCGCTCGCGAAGAAGATGCTGTGCTCGTGGCAGGAAGTTTGTATGTCGTAGGTAGTGCTCGGACCTTCCTGCGCCGTAAACTGTAGGGATGAGCACTAAAACACTTGTCCTACTCAAACCAGATGCAGTCGAGCGCGGTCTCGTTGGAAGCATTCTTTCAAGGTTTGAAACCAAAGGTCTAAAAATTGTGGCAATGGAATTGCGCACGTTGAATGCTGCAATTTTGGAGCGCCATTACGAAGAGCACAAGGGCAAGGGTTTTTACCCAGAGCTCGTGGCCTTCATGTCGCGAGGTCCAGTGGTGGCACTTGTTGTCGAAGGACCAGAAGATGCGTGGGAAGTGTTGCGCACGATGATGGGTGCAACGAATCCGAAGGCTGCAGCACCCGGCACCATCCGCGGTGATTACGGCACGATGTTTACTGAAAACCTGATTCACGGAAGTGACTCAGCAGCCTCTGCAGCACGCGAAATTGGGATCTTCTTTCCAAATTTGTAGAACCTGATTGATCAATACGGTTAGGTAGGATTTGAGTATTAACCGCGTGCTCAGCCTTGATGCTGGCGCGCTAAGGAGACCAAAGCATGGCTGGTGGAGGCGCACTTTCGTTAGGACGTGACATCGCCATCGACTTGGGCACCGCCAACACACTTGTGTATGTAAAGGGCGAAGGAGTCGTACTCAATGAACCTTCGTCGGTGGCTGTTGACAGCCGAACAGGTGAACTCGTAGCCGTTGGCTTTGAGGCCAAGCGAATGTGGGGACGTGCTCCACAAAATATTCGTTTGGTGCGCCCGTTGCAAGACGGAGTGATTGCCGATTTTGATGTGTGCGAAAAGATGCTTCGCTATTTCATTCAACAAGTGCACACGAGCAGATGGAATAAGCCACGAATGATTATTTGTGTGCCTTCCGAAATTACTGGCGTCGAGCGCCGCGCAGTGCAAGAGGCCGCAGAGTTTGCTGGTGCGCGACGACCGGTGTACATCATTGAAGAACCAATGGCTGCAGCAATTGGCGCCGGACTTCCAGTGCATCTTCCGAGCGCGAGTTTGATCGTGGATATTGGCGGTGGAACGACAGAAGTCGCAGTGATTTCGATGGGTGGCATTGTGACCGCGTATTCGGCGCGTGTTGCTGGCGACGAACTGAACCAAGCAATCGTCGACATGTTTAGAACCGAGTTTTCGTTGGATGTTGGTGAGAACACTGCCGAAGAAGTAAAACTGCAACTCGGTTCAGCGTGGCCATTGGCAGAAGAACTCACTGCCGATGTAGGTGGCAGAGACACATTGACTGGCTTGCCACGCACGCAGGTGGTGACAAGTGAAGATGTACGCAGTGCAATTGATCCTGGCGTGACGGCGATAGTTGATGCGATCAAGACAACGCTTGAGCGCACACCGCCAGAGTTGGCGGCCGACATCATCGGGCACGGACTTACGCTGTCGGGTGGTGGGGCATTGCTGACCGGGCTTGCCGAGCGCGTCACATACGACACGGGCATCCATGCGTTTTTGGCACCAGAGCCATTGTTCTCGGTGGTGCTGGGTTGCGGCATGACTCTTGACAACATCGAAGCCATGAAAGGTCTGACTGCTCAGACCTCGTTCGAGTAGGTCTGCGTAGGGTTTCCTAGTGGCTGTTCGATCAATGAAGTCAAGACGGATCATGGTGTTGCTTGTGTTGACGTCGATCATCTTGGTGACTCTCGATCTGCAGGGAAGTTCGGCAACAAATTCATTACGGTCGATATTTGGAACTGTGTTTAGACCAGTCGAAAGTGTGGCGCGGGTTGTGACGCGCCCTGCAACAAACGCGTGGTATGGAATTACCCACTACAACGACGTGACAGCAGAAAATGAACTGCTGCGAGAAAAGATCGCGCAACAAGAAGGTGCGGCAGTAGCGGCTGCGGCTTCGGTGCGCTTGTCTCAAGAGTTGCTTGCGCTAAACGGATTACCAACACTGGCAGGAATCAACTCGGTGAGTGCGCAAGTGATCGGTGACTCTCCATCCAACTTTGTACAAAGCGTCGAGATTGATCAAGGTACGGAGAGTGGTATCAAAGTGGGGATGCCTGTGCTCAATGCTGCTGGTCTTGTAGGCAAGATCACCCAAGTGTTTTCAAACCGCGCAGTAGTGATGTTGATTACCGACCCGCAATATGCACTATCCGTCAAGATCATCAACGCGCCAAAGACCACAGTGACGACAGTGCCAATTCAAGATCCAGCATCGGCGGTGACAATAGTTTCGGTGCCTGTGACGATCGACCCACTGATAACTGTTCCGACCGTGCCAGCAACATCAAACATTGCTGGTTTTACTCCAGGCTCAATCGTCGCGCCACGGACTCCAATCATTTCTTCGTCATTGACAATTCCACCTGGCAGCAATGTGTCAGTACGTGAAACCGGAATCTTGGAAGGACGCGGCGCAGGGCGTGTGCCAACGGTGCGTTTCGTGGACGCTGCTCAACGCTTTGGTGTTGTGCAGCCTGGGTCGCCAATTGTGACGGCAGGCGGTTCGCTCAGTCTTGCGCCGCCAGACATTGTGGTGGGAACTGTGTCTCGAGTGAAGGAGAGGCTCGGGACAGCAGGACCGTTGTTGGAGATCGACATCGTTGCCGACTTGAGCAATTTAAGTTTCGTTCGCATCTTGTTGTATCAACCGATCACTGAGCGAACGGCACCGTGAGCGAAAGACTGTTGCGATTAATGGCCAGTCGTTGGACTCGGTTGGTATTGGTGTCGTTAATTTTGCTCGGTTTGCAAACCACGTTGTTGAATGACATGCGACCATTCGGTGTGATGATCCCTGTGATGCTGCTCTTTGCAGTGTCTGCAGGAACAATCTATGGGTCGGAGATTGGAGCAATCTCTGGTCTGATCATTGGTGTGATGTATGACTTCGTATTGTCAACACCACTTGGCCTTGCGTCGTTGGTGTTTGGCGCGGCCGCATACGTGGCTGGGCTCTTGCCATTTTTTGTTCGAGAGCCAACGTGGTGGACGAGAGTCATCACCATCGGAATCGTTGGAGCAGTGGGAGAGTTGGCGTTTCCACTTGCGCAGTCGATGGTGGGTTTCGGCGGACGGTTTCAACCACACGTTGTCGCGGTGGTTGCGTTTGTGGTGGTCGCTGGAATGATTGTTGCGCCGCTGCTCTTGCCGGTGTGTCGTTGGACCCTTAAAGAATCGCTTGTTGGGTAGCCGCAGTGGCAATTAATAATCGCTCACGCAGACTGACCGCGCTTGGAGTAGCGGCGGTCGTGCTGTTGAGTTCGTTGTCGGTGCGAATGTGGTTTATGCAAGCGGTGCAAGCCAAAGACAATGAGTCGGTGGTGCTTGCTGTGCGCACACGAACCATTCGTCTGTTGCCAGAGCGCGGACGGATTTTTGATGCAAAGGGTCGGGTGGTTGCCGATAACAAACGTATTTTGACAGTGACGATTGATCGTGGGGTGTTGAAAGATCCGATCGATCGACTGGAGATGTTTCAGCGACTGTCAGGTCCATTGGGAATGCCAATTGAAATGTTGTTCAAGAGGTATGAAGACAAGCGTTTTGGACCACTTGAGGCTTTGCCATTGAAGGAAGATGTCTCTGAGGAAACAGCATTATTTTTGGCAGAGCGAATTGAGGATTATCCAGGCATCTATGTGCGCGAGGAATGGAAGCGTAATTATCCATTTGGCGCAATTGGAAGTCATGTCATTGGGTATATCGGCGCAATCTTGCAAAAGACTCTCGCGTATTACAAATCGATTGGATACGACCCAAATGAGCGCGTGGGTGGATACGGAGTTGAGCAATCATATGAACCCATCTTGCGTGGTACTCCTGGCTACGTGCGTTATGAAGTAAATGCACAAGGAAAATTGTTGCGGTTGATTGAGCGAGTGGAGCCAATTGTTGGCAATGACTTGCACTTGTCTATTGACATGGGCCTACAACAATTTGCGGAGCAATCTCTTGAGACGCAACTCGTACTTCGCCGTCGTGTTGAGGCTGGAAACGTGAGGTTGCCCGACGGCACGCTTGACCCACTTTTTCCTGACGCTGTGTACTACAAGGCTCCTGCTGGGTCGGTTGTGGTGATGAATCACGACACTGGTCAAGTGATCGCGATGGCGTCGTATCCGAGATTTGACAATCGTTGGTTTGCCGGTGGAGTATCGAGCAATAAATTTGCGCAAGTGTTTCCACAAACGGATGACCCCGACTTGTCGATATTGGTCAATCGCGCAATTTCTGGTCGTTACAACTTGGGGTCGTCATTTAAGCCATTCGTTGCATATGCGGCGTTGAACACTGGACAATTGCCTGGCGGATCGACCTATGTGCTTGATGATCGCGGTACCTACAAACTGGAGAGTATTCCAAGCGACAGATGTCAACAGGGCGTGAAGTGTGTATTTAGAAACGCTGTGTGTCGAGCAACGGGCTCGCCATGCAGATTTGGAAACGTAACGGTTGAAGACGCGCTCGCGGTTTCGAGTGACGCATTTTTCTACAAAATTGGCGAGCAGATCTTGACCGAGCGCGGCTATAAGCCAATTCTTGAAGAGCAGGTGCGACTGTTTGGTTTTGGCTCGCCAACCAATATCGACTTGCCAAACGAATTTGCTGGCACGATACCGAGTAAGGCACTGAAGAAACGAATGGCCGATATTGGTGCTATTTCAGAAGAATCAGGAAAGGCGTACTACGTCGGCGATCAAATATTGTTTTCAATTGGTCAGGGTTTGTTGTCAGCAACTCCAGTACAAGTTGCAGCCGCGTATGGCGTGCTTGGCAATGGTGGCAAATTGTTGACACCTCACGTCGTACAAGAAGTGCTTGCGCCAGGAACGCCCGACAAAACACCTGGAGTTGCAGACCTTACGTTGTCAAATGTGGTTGAGCGCTTTGATACTCAAGAACCGGTCAGGACTCTAGACATGACCGGCGATCGACTTGATCCAATCGTGCGCGGGATGGCGCGCGTAATTAGGGGTCCTGGAGTCAATTTTGATTACTACCACAAGACAACAGGCGAGTTGTTGTTTAAGGGGTACCCGTATGACGTGCTTCCCATTGCTGGCAAAACCGGAACAGCGCAGGGCTTCAACAACTTGCCATGGAATGACTCGTCGGCGTTTGGTGCATTTAGCCTTGATCCGCTGCAGCCATATTCGGCATTTGCGTATCTAGAGAAATCTGGATACGGATCACAGGCAGCGGCGCCTGTTGTGAAATGTGTATTTATGGCTCTTGCAGGTCGGTACAAAATGGACGGCGTGATCGCTGCTGATCCGCTCAATATTCAGAGTGGAATTGCCGCGCCACCGTCGTACTTGCGTAATCCGTCATGCTTGGCTGGCGGACGATCGGATAGTCGAGACTGATGTCGTTGCAAACATTGAAGCGCAGGCTTGGTCAGCCGACCAATAGCGGCACTTTTGGTTTTAGCGGCAGCTATGCAGACCCGATTCGTAACATCGATTGGATTTTAATTGCGGTCGTTGCGTTGCAGTCGATCATCGGCTTGTTCAACGTATTTTCGACAACGCACTTGCGATTGCTCGATCAGGAGTTTGATCCGTATTTTTATACACAACGCCAGGCTGGTTACATAATTGCTGCTGCTGCTGCTGCTGCGATCGTGATGGCTCTTGGTCATGAGTGGTTTAGAACACAAGTTGGTGTGTTGTATGGCGGGTCGATGCTGTTGCTCGTATTGGTGCTCGTGTACGGAGCCGTGCGAGGTGGTGCGCGTTTGTCGTTTAGTGTGCCGATTGTTTCGTTCTCGCTGCAACCCGCCGAGTTTGTGAAGCCAATCATTCTGATATTGATTGCCAGTTATTTCAGTGAAGCAAGCGACACCAAGATTGATTGGCATCACTTTGTAATGTCGCTGTACATCGTTGGTGCACCTGTTGCACTCATTTTGCTGCAGCCCGACCTTGGATCGGCAACGGTAATTGTGGCTGGTGTCGTTGGCATCTTGCTCGTTGCTGGTGCGCGTCGCCGATATTTGTTAATGATCACCGGGCTCTCGATTGCAACTATGGGCACGGTCATGGTCAACGGATTTATTGGTACTTACCAATTGCGACGCTTTGTTTCGTGGCTGAACCAAGACTCGCGCGACAAAGCACTTGAATCAGTTGTACTGCAGGTGCGATTTGCAAAACGTGCGGTGTCAACCGGTGGTTTTTTTGGCAAGGGGTATTTGGATGGCCCGCTAACAAATGGCAAATACATTCCTGTGCAGTTCACCGATTTTCCATTTTCGGCGATTGCTGAACAATTTGGAATGCTTGGTGGAGGAGTAGTGATTGCGCTGTTTGCCGTGATGTTGTGGCGAGTGTGGCGAATTGCNCAGATGGCACGAGATCGCTTTGGGTTGTATATGACATGCGGAATTTTTACATTGATGACGTTTCAGATATTTCAAAACATCGGCATGACCCTTGGTCTGACCCCTGTGAGCGGATTGCCCCTACCGTTCGTTTCGTATGGCGGGTCGCACATGCTGGCGATGGGGATCATGGTGGGTCTTGTGCAGAGCGTGCATATGAGGCGCCTGGAATAGACAGGCTGACAAAGACGGGCTGACAAAGCCCCAAAAGTGCCGCACTTGACAAGTGGTCAGGGGGTAGCCTGAAGGGTAAGGACGGGCGATTTGCCCATCCCAAGGTCGATCACGCGATAGCGATCCGAGAGTGCGAAGACGAGTCTTCCTCTTTCGAAGCGCTGGACCGCGACGATATTGCACGTGGACGGCAATGCTGCCACCTCGGTGCGATATCTCATCAAGGAAACGAGCAAGACATGAGTGAAGTAGTTCCAGGGGCACCTGTGCCCGAGTATTCAGGCAATTCTGTCGACAACGCACCGAGTGGTGGCGCGCCGACCAGTAGCACGCCAAATGGTGATGCTCCGGCGCAGCGACCTGCCCTCAGCCCAGAGTCGACTGCGGCAATTGCTGCTGCCAAAAAGCGCCGTCGTGGTCGCCGCGGAGGCCGAAATCGCAATCGCACAAGTGCCAGTGGCACACGAACTCAAGCCGCAAATAGCAACATGGCGCATAACGACTCCGTCCAAGACGACGAAAATGACACTGATGATCTTGGTGGCGAGAACGAGACGCTGACCACTGTTCGCGTCCAGCAGCCACCTCGGGTTCAGCGCCAGCCGCTTGAGCTGCCAGACCCGCCAACTGAGGGTCGAATGATGTCGGCCGAAGTGGCAGG
>JGI12421J11937_10000477_pt1 | contig 15597 bp, 21 predicted proteins | sample LakErihyJuly2011_2_FD_11937 | JGI IMG/M metagenome (IMG submission 11937)
CATGTTGTTTGGTTTGTTTTTGTTAGGTGTTCCAAAGGCGGGATATTCTCAACAAGATAATTCTACGCCTAATATTTCTATTGAGCTAAATGATAGCCCAGTTCGCACATCGTTAGAAATGCTTTTCAAACAAGCAAATATTCAGAATTATGTAATTGATAATAATGTTGCTGGATTTGTGTCAATGAAGATTACAGATCAGCCATTTGAAATTGCGCTAAAATTAGTCATGAGAGGCGCTTCTGAGCCACTTACATATATCAAGGAAAATGGTGTGTATATTGTCAAGTTAAGACAAATTACACAAGCGCCATCTAATCCTGTTCCTGATTTTACATTATCTCAACCAACAAGTAATGTCATTTGGGAAAGAATTCCACTTACTTTCATCGATCCAATTGATTTGATGTCAGTGTTAGGTCCTATCCTAAATATTAGTCAATTTTCAAGATATACTGGTGGCATGATGGGAGGAATGGGCAATGGAGGTTTCAGTGGTGGCATGGGCGGTGGCGGCGGCCTTGGGGGTGGCTCTATGGGAGGCTTTGGAGGCGCTGGAATGGGCAACGGTAATGGAATGGGCGGAGGAGCAATGGGAGGCTTTGGCGGTATGATGGGCTCCCAAGGTGGTATGGGTGGACAGGGAGGCTTTGGCGGAGGCCGTAACTTCTAAAACATATCTTTGTCAATGTTAATATAAAAGCCTTGTCTATTTAGACAGGGCTTTTTATGTAGGTGATTTGCAATGTATTTGATAAAGGATAACTAGAGAACTTTTGGAGTTATTAAAATGGCATTTGATATTACTAATTTATCTAGACTGATTCCTTTTACAACATATCTTGGCCAAGCTGACGCTTTATTGCAAGATCAATTAGCAGGCTTGACGACCAATCCACTCGATAATGTCAATCTTGCGACAACAATGGAATTGTTTACAGCAGGGGTTGGATTTACTTACAATCCTTCAACAGGTGTAATAAATTCTATTGGCACAACTTCAGTAAATATTGATTCTGTGGTATTAGGCTCTTCAAGTGTCGGTTTGAGAGTCTTAGTAAAAAACCAATCAACTGCAACGCAAAATGGTATTTACGATATTACAACAGCTGGCTCTGGAGTTACAACAGTTTTAACTCGTTCTCAAGATTTCAATCAAAACTCAGAAATTATTCAATACTCCAAAGTTGTAGTGTCAAACCCAACTGCCTCTGGTAGTTTAAATGAAAATAAAATATTTTTCTTAGATATAGCAACTTCAACTGGAACTTTAAATACTACTAACCTTGTGTGGAGTGAATATCCTACCGCTTCTTCAACTCAATCGCTGTTAAAAGAAGTTAGAGCTGGCTTTGATAATACTGATAACAGATCAGATTCAGAATACACCAATATTCAATCATTAATTAATCAGGCAAGAGCAGTAGAGCTCAATATTTCAACAACATTAAATAATATTGTTGTTCCAATTTGTACGTCTTTGAATAGTTTCTATACTGCTCAATATGGTTCAAGATTCAGAACATATTTTAAAGATGTTTATGTTTCAGATCCAACAAGTTCTATCTGGACAGAAGATTTCAGAGGTCTTTGGAGAAGAGCACTCGCTGAAGAGTTGGTGATCAGACTCGGCAGTATTGCAAAATCTGGCGCATCATGGGGCTCATTTACAGCAGATAAAACTATCAGCTTAGATAGTTCCCTAGAACTTAGAACTTTAGCTTCTATTGGCTCTACAGCGATTCCTGTGGCAGTTTATTTAACTAAGTCTGCAGGAACATCAGAGCTTATCACTTTAACAATTCCTGCTGGAACAGGTGTGACTTCATTTGATTTAACATCTACAACAACCACTAAATTCAATGGTGTGGAAAGTGTTACCATTTCAAACTCTTATGGTGTTGATGGAACAACATTTGAATTTTGGGTAAAGCCATAGTGCTTTTTTAATGCTGATTAGACAATAATTAAGGTATGTTTATTCCTTATGTTATTGAGCAAATCCCAGGAGGAGAAAGGTCTTATGACCTTTTTTCTCGTTTATTAAAAGACCGTATTGTTATTCTGAATGATGAAGTTAATGATCAAACAGCAAGTGTTTTGATTGCTCAACTTTTATTTCTGGAAAAGAATGCATCTGGTTCGCCTATCGAATTTTATATCAATTCACCCGGCGGAAGTGTAAGTGCTGGCTTAGCCATCTATGATGTAATGCAAATTATCAATGCTCCTGTAAATACCACTTGTCTAGGACTCGCTGCTTCCATGGGCGCTGTTCTTCTCGCAGGAGGAACTGGTACAAGAAGTTGCTTACCACACGCCCGTGTTATGATTCACCAAGTGTCTAGTGGATACCAAGGCACTGCTGCAGATATCAATGTACAAGTTGCTGAGACCAATAAGCTTTATGACCAATTACTTGATATTTTGTCTGTAAAATGCAAACAAGATAAGAAGAAACTCAAAAAAGACTGTGACAGAGATTACTACATGAGTGCTACAGAAGCAAAGGCTTACGGTATTATTGATCAAATTATTACTCCACCAGACAGAACTCAAGCAGGATTTTTTGAAAAAACCAATAATAGTCTTCTATAGTAAATAGCAAAACAATAGAACTAATTGTCGGACTGAAATAAAATTAAGCGTGAAGCCAATATCACGATATTTATTTTCTCCTAAAGATACTCCCGTTACTTTAATATGCTGTTGAGATAAGAATTTAAAGCTATTTCGCTTATTATCAAGGAGAGATGGGGCCTTGAAACAGATATTAGAGCAATTAGTCATTAGATGAAGTCGCGCAGGCTTCTAATATGCCAAAGCCCCCTTTATGGGGGCTTTGGTTTTTGTATAAATATTTTTATGGAAACTAAATTTATTACAAAGAACTCAATGGGTTGGCTACAAGTGATTAACTATGAATGTAAAACTTGTGGCAAACAATATCTCTTACAAGCAGAGGCTGAAGCTTGTTTTGACAAACATAAAGAAAAAAAATGAATGTTTGTTTGAATTTATCTGGCAAAATAATCCTTGGTGACAATGAAACCTTATTAGATAAAATCAATCATTTTAAAAAATATATAAATTTTAATAAAATTTATATGCATGTTTGGGTGGATGATTATATTAAATACTTTGATGAGATACAATTTATTAAAAATTGCTCAGTTATAGTTGTTACTCCACCAGTTATAGATGAGAATTACTATTTTCCTCATTTTCTTAAAATTCAGACACCTTATGAGCATAAAGTTTATAGTAATGTTTTTCAGTTTTATGGTTTGCAATGTGTTTTCCAACAAAGTTGTTTAGAAAACAATGATATTTATATAAGGTGCAGATATGATAGTATTTTATATAAATATCTAGATATGGAACAAATGACACGATATCTAGATTGCCCAAATCCAGTAGCTATAGCTCCTTATGGCAGTGATTGGCATCATGGCTTAGGCGATGTATTTTATGTATTGAATAGGGCAGCTGCTCAATGCATGAAAAGTTATTTTTACGACGTTGTAGAAATGACTAAATCAAATATTCCATTTCATCCTGAATCATTACTAAGAAATCACTTTGTGAATGATAACGAATTTAAATTATATAGGATGTCATATCCTGTAACAATAAATGGCAGTCAACATTATTTTCAAGAATGTTTCCTAAACAATTTAATTGTCGAAGACAAATTATATTTTATATCAGAATTCTTTCCAAAATAAAAAAGCCCCTGAATCAGGGGCTTTAATAATATCAAGCTTCTATGGCTTAACTGGAGGTCTCATCACAATGGACTTTTCATGTCCAATGTATGTGCCTGGATCAATCCAGAGCTTAATTCCAGCCTTGTTGATCTTGTGATACCAAGATACATCTTCAGATGAAAAGTCATAAGACTGATCAATCTTGTGGAAAGCAGGCTCAAACCAAGGATAAGCGATGCGCTCAAATACACCTTGTCGAACTACAAGGAATGCAAATCCAGCGTGGAATGCTTCAATGAGGCCATTAGATGACTGCTTAGCCTTATCAATAAGTTCCTGAGGTGTTCTGTATTCAAAACGAGCATTCTTCTTAAAGAATTCAATGTCCCAATCAAGAACGATAGGAGTGTGAGTATTATCTGCCATTACACACATGCCAGAAAGAACTTCAACATGCTTATTCTTTTCCATCTGATCGAGCATACGATAAACATGCTCTGGTTCAAAAACTTGGTCAGAATCAATGAAGAAGATATAATCATACTTCAATTGTCCCTGCCAAGGTCTTTGGCTTACACCAGCCTGATTGCTTGCACCAAGCAGATTAGCGCGGCAGTGATAAATATTTGCATTGTAGTTATTTGTAAATACAATGTCATACTTTTGTGATTCCAGCATAGAAAGCAAAAATTTAGTCCAGCTGATGACAAACTGGTGTGAAAATTGTTGCCCAGGAATCGCGAAAACAACTACTGGCCTTTTACGCACTGGCATTGTCTGCGACACCGGATAACTTCTGTTATTCATACTGTTAAAGAAATCCATTTAAAATTCTCCCATAGGTTTTAAAACTTGATATTTTTCATGTCCAACATAAACTTGCGGGTCGATCCAAAGATCAATACCCTTCTCGTATAGATTATAAAACAAAGCTACATCTTCTCCCATTAAATCCATATTTTCTCCAACTTTGTGAGTTAGAGGCCTGAACCATGGGTATTCTAATCTATCAAATACACCTTTGCGGAATATGGTAAAACCCATTCCGGTATAGAATGCTTTGACTAATCCATTATCTGACTTTTTTCCATGTTCAACCATTTGTCTTGGTGTTTGAAAATCAAATTTACCATTTTGTGAAAAATATTCAGTATTCCATGATAGAACAACAGGAGTTTTATCTCCTAATGCCATCACATACATACCAGATAAAACTTCAATATGTGGAGAGCTTTCCATGCGATCAATTAAAGAATAAACTTGATCAGGGTCAAAAACTTGATCAGTATCTATAAAAAATATATAATCGTATTGTAATTTGCCTTGCCAGGGAGTTTGAAAAATCCCTGCCAAGTTATCTCCACCAAGCAAAAGGTTGCGGCAATGATATAGATTAGGAGAGTATGTGTTTGTGTAGGTTAAATGAATCTTCTGATTCATACTATTAATAGTAGTGAAATTAGTCCAGCTTGAAACAAACCCAGGCGTGAAATGATGCCCAGGGACAGCAAAAACAACAACTGGTTGTTTCTTTTTAGCGGGCTGATTTGTAAAAGAAAAGTTCATTAATTTTAATTTCTCCTGTGTTTATCATTGTACATTATTAATAGATAATATACAGAAGAGGTGAAATTAAATGTCAGATGATTACTTTACAGTATTAGCAGATAACGCTACCAAAACAGTAAAAGAAACACAAAAAGTTTCTAGCCAAGTTCTAACTAAAAACTCAGGTGTAATACCTAAAGTATTTACCGTTGCGTTTGTCGCTTTATTGCTATATATGGGATTTAATTTTGCTAAAATTAATCCAACTGCTAAGAATACAGTAAATGTTGGTGGAGTATTCTATGGTAATGTAGAACCTGATAAGGATGGAAATGTCAATATTCCGTTGGGCAATAAAGCTAGTCTTTCCAAGGGTAAAATTGATGTAACTGGCAAAACACCTGTTAATGAACATAACGACCCAGATTTGGGCACTGATGAGCCCACAGGCGAACCTGAACCAAAGCCAGCCAAGCCAGACATAACTATAAAGATTACAGACAGGCTTAAAGTTGGCATGTCTTACTTTGATGTTTTAGCTTTGTTGGGCGCCCCCACTAAGAAGCTTCAATTAGTAAATGATAATAAACTTGCAAGTGGTTTTATAGTTTTTGTTTGGGATGTTGATAGAAGATTAATGGTTACATTTTATAAAAATAAATTACATTCAGTAACTTATCAATAAATTAATCTAAGCCATCATCCGACTGCCAACCACCTTTGAGCTCATAAAATTCTTGAGTTAGCTCGCCAATTTTATTCTTATATTCTTCAATGATTTTAAGAATTTCAATTCGGCGGGCTTTTTTATTTTCTTCAGTTTCAAACTCTTCAAAAATAAAATCTTCATCATCACTGATGTTAGATTTCATGCCATATGTGTCTCTCATAATTCTGTCTCCTATTATTTTTTTGGCTATTTTAGGGTGAATCATAATTTTCCAATCTGATTCCAATCACAACTTCATGGTCTGTATTACGATTTACCAAATTAATTACATGAATTAATTCAGTTTCCATAACAAGATCTAAGTCTTTTAATTCATTCTTCCAGAAATTTAAACTTTGCTTGCCTAGTTTGTAAAAATAATAATCAGGCTCATCTAGTTTCCTAAAATATTCATAATATTTCTTTGGCAACAAACCGTACGACTTAACAAACATTAACCTTGCAGAGTACATTTAAATAACCTTAAAGTATAAATATTAAAACACATTGAGACTTTAATTATAAAACAAATAATTTTTATTTTTCTTTATGCTTGTGTTTAATATCAATTTTATCTGCCACATGAATTATTGCTTCTACAATAAAATTATTCTTTTCTCACAATGTGAGCGTTAAAGCATGTTTCATACAGTCACCTCACAAATTTATTTTTACCTTTTATAAAATTTAACATTTTCTTAATATATATTAATAAAATAAATTTAATAATTAATATGATTCTCGTTTGTTATTATATTGGAGAAATGAAATGAAAAAAATTAATAGAGCTTTTACTCTTATCGAATTGTTAGTAGTGATTGCTATCATTGCTATATTAGCATCTATATTGTTCCCTGTTTTTGCTCAGGCCAGAGACAAAGCCCGTCAAGCTAGCTGCCTCTCAAACATGAAGCAACTTGGTTTGGCTTATAATATGTATTCCCAAGATTATGATGGAGCTTTGATGCAAACCACATCTGAACATCCTAATTTAAAAATACACTGGTCATATGTTGCACAACCTTATGTAAAGAATGTTGGTATTTTTGTATGCCCTTCTGATCCAGCACCTGTAACCCCAAGAACACCTTGTGTTGCTGGTATGAATGTAGGTATTGACTGTGACGCACAAGTACCAAAGTTTTCTTATGTAAATAATTATAATGTGATTCCAGCCCACGACTGGATCCCTGTTGCAGAAAGCGCTTTTGAAACACCTGCAAATCTTATTGTTTTGGGTGAGCGCAGAGCAAAATTAAACAACCCTAAAGCTAAAGTAATTGGCCAGTGGAAGGGCACTAGTGGTTTTATTGGCACAAGTGGTGTTTCGACTGGATCTGGACAAGTTTGTCCAAACGATACATACCGCTTTGCTACTTTAAGTGATGCTCAAGCTGGTTTACTTGGTACTTCTGACAAACCAGAAATTGTAAGAGTAAATTGGGAACGCCATAATGGTGGATCTAATTACACGTTTGCTGATGGACATGCGAAGTGGTTCAAAATNGATCAGACTTTGAACCCTGTAAATTTCATGTGGGGTGAGAGATGGTATCCGAGCCCACGATATAATGCATTCGAGAATCCTTGTCCATAGCTTAATTGGGAGTTCCTTCTTTGGAACTCCCAATTATAATTTAATAACTTCTTAATACTATAAAATTTAAAATAACACATAATAAAATTGAAATTGATAAAGTCAATTACTAATTTGGAGATAAAAATGAAAAATAACAAGAGTGCATTTACACTCATCGAACTTCTCGTAGTCATTGCGATCATCGCAATTCTCGCTGCAATCCTCTTCCCGGTTTTTGCACAAGCTCGTGAAAAGGCTCGCTCAGCTAGTTGCCTTTCCAACGAAAAGCAAATCGGTCTTGGCCTCATGATGTACACCCAAGACTACGATGAGACTTACCCAACTGCTTACTTCTACAAGAACAATACTGCTACCACTAATGGTGGTTCAGCTGGTGGCTATGTCCACTTTACAGCTATGATTCATCCTTATATCAAGAATGAACAGGTCTGGGTCTGCCCTTCTGATCCAAACAAGGGCCTTCGCCCAGACAACCCACCATGTGCAAACTGGCTAGACACTGAAACTATTGGATGTGAAGCACAGGTCCCACGCTTGTCCTATATCCCTAACTCCGCTATCCTTCCACGCAAGCGTGGTCCACAGGATGCTCCAAGCATCGTATCTATCGCCGCTGTTGATGCACCAGCAGATGTAATTGCGATTAGTGAAATGACAAGCAACCTTAGTTGTATTTTCCTCGCATCGTCCGGACAGACAAATGCAGCTGACCGCCGTAACAAGTCGCACCGCCCTGTTAATGCTATGATGCGTACCGCAACCGGAGGTCAGTGGGCAGGACAGAACGTTGCAGATGCAACCGGTCCAATCTATGCCATCACAAAGAGTCAGGCAGAAGGCTCTCTTGGCTGGGGTGGTCCATCAGACTCTAATGCTTCAAATGGTACGGGAGGATGTCGTACTGTTTCCGCAGATGCTGGATACCACATTCGCTTTATGGAACCTGGTCGTCACACTGGCGGTTCAAACTATGTCTTTGCCGATGGCCATGCCAAGTTCTTCAAGTTTGATACAACAATCAACCCGAACAACTTCCTCTGGGGTAAGAGCTACTACCCGACAGGACAACAGGTTCTTGATCAGTTGGGATTCCCAGTTCGCTAATTAAAATTAGCTTTAATCCGAAAAGATGGCTTGAAATACAGCCATCTTTTTTTGTCTTAAAAAATTATCATCATATTCTATGATAGTATAAATTAATAAATTTAAATTGTGCTTTAAAACTTAAAATCAAACAATAATTATAATGTGAGATGGTTCAGCAGACCTTTATAAAACAAGTAAAGATCAGGTGCAGCCGAGCTAAACCCATCTCGTAATTAAATGCGGAGCTGCACCACCCTTGCCTCAGATGATTCAGCAAAATTTTAATGAACTTGAAATTCAAATAAAATTATCTAGTAAAAGGCAAAACAAAAAATAAATAAAGATGATTCAGCAAAAATAAATCAATACTTCAAATATGAAAAAAAATCATCTTGGAAAGAAAACTAAATAATGGAATTTATGCCCGCGCTTGAAAAGCAATTAAATGTAACTACCACAAATAATGGTGCTAAAGCTTACAAGTCTACCTTTGATTTAAATGTAGATCTATTTGGAAAGATTTCTGCATCTAGAGAGAATCCTGATGCAATCACTGCACTTTATCTCCGCGCCCTTGAAGAAGATCCTGAGACTGCTCTTCGTATTCTATTCAATAGTAGAGATATTCGTGGTGGTCAAGGCGAGCGAAAGGTATTTCGACATCTCCTTCTTAACACTCCTTTTGATATTCGTAGTGTCATTATTCCATTAGTCCCTATTTATGGTCGTTGGGATGATCTTTTTGTCCTTGATGGATGTATTGACTGGAATCGCGTTCTTGATTTTATTGCTTCAACACTAAATGCTGACAATGATCCTGAGGTTAGAAAACCTTCTTTGTTGGCTAAATGGATGCCATCCATCAACGCTTCTTCGAAAGTTACAAAAGCTCTTGGTAGGCAATTTGCAAAGCATTTAGGTCTTTCTGAAAAAGAATACCGAATTTTGCTTAGCAATTTACGCAAGAAGATTGAGCTTGTTGAACATAAAATGTGTTCAAACAAATGGTCTGACATTGACTATTCCAAGATACCTTCTCGCGCTGGATTAATGTATCGTAAGTCATTTATGAAGCATGACCTTGAAAGATATAATAATTTTATGCTTTCAGCTGTAAAGCTTGAGAATAAAGTTAATGCTTCTGCGCTTTATCCATATGAAATTGCAGAAAAGGTCACTCAAGCATATGGTAGTGTTGACCCAACAGAAGAACTCGTTCTTCAAGCTCTCTGGCAAAATCTTCCAGATTATATGGAAGGTAAATCTTTCAAGGGCTTAGTCGTTGCTGATACTTCTGGATCTATGACATCGACAATGGGCAATGTAAAACCAATAGATGTTAGTATTTCCTTGGCAATTTATATTGCAGAGAGAAACGCTGGAGTATGGAAAAATAAATTTATTACATTTTCTGAAACTCCAGAAATGCAAACTATCATTGGTGATACCATCGTAGATAAGCTTAAGCATCTTTCAAAAGCAGAATGGGGTTATAATACAGACCTAATCGCTGTATTCAAAAGCATTCTCAAGGCTGCAAAGGCTGACAATGTTGCACCAGAAGATATGCCAGAAAAGATTTTTATTATTTCTGATATGCAATTCGATCAAGCATGTAATTCAAACAGCAGAACTAATTTTGAGCAAATCAAAAAGAATTATGCTAAATATAATTATAAAGTGCCAGATCTCATATTCTGGAATGTTAACGGAGCTGCAAATGTTCCAATGGGAATTCATGATACAGGCACATGTCTTGTCTCAGGGTGTTCTCCTTCCATTTTGAAGGCAGTTCTCAGTGGTGAAGTTATTTCACCAATTGATATCATGAAGCAGGCAGTATATATCGAAAGGTATAATTTAATTGCTGAAGCTCTTAGGCCAATTGCATAATCAAAATCCCACATTAATGTGGGATTTTTTGTAGGTATTATATATAAAAATTTTATATAAATTAAATATGGACTTATCATATGATTTATTCATGAATGCAGCTGCTAAAAGTTTAAATAAGCAGGGTCCCTTCATGCCTGAAGAATTAAATTCTAAGAGATCTGATATAATGTCCCTAATATCTCAATCTAACCATCCTATGGATGTTAAAAATAAAGCATTAACATATTTCTTCAATGCTTCTGCTGTGAGACAAAGAATCAAAAGATTTTTAGGCAATAAAAAACAAGTTTCACAACCTGGCACAAAAGACAGAGCTATGTTTGAAAGAGAAAAACTAGCTGCTGAATATTTCCAAAAAATAAATAATTTATTTGGCCCAGCCATTTATAAACTTTCAACTTCAAATGATATTAATGAGAAGAAAAATATTATAAATTCATTAAAAATCAGTATTAATGTTGAATTTAAAAATTATTTATCCAAAACACAACCTGGAGTTGTTAATCCATCTGCTGAACCAGGATTTGCTTTTGGAGAAATGAAGACTAATTTTGAAGATCGCATCGCTGATCTTGAGCAGAAATATTTAGGCGTTGCCAAAAATAAAACCAAAACTGATAAACCCAACGCCTCCTCTGGAACAATCCAAATACCAAACCTTGTAGGTATGAGCACACAACAAGCTGATGCCATTGCTATTCAAAATGATTTGACGCTTAATATAAAGCAAGTTAAATCAAATGAGCCAGTAAATACAGTTGTCACACAAAACCCAAATAAGGGCACTTTGAAGTCAAAAGGTTCGACAGTTACTGTATTTGTTTCACAAGGTCCATAAACGTCTTAAAATTCATAATTTAATACCTATAATAGTATTATGAATTACATATCACTTGATCTAGAATTAAATAATAATCCAGACGGCTCAACACCGAACCCAAAAATTATTCAAGTTGGTATTTCTGTGGGTAATCTCAATGATAGTATTTTATTAACTCAGAATTGGTTGATCGACCCATTCGAAGATATATATCCTTTTATTACTTCACTTACTGGAATAACTGATTCAGATATTGCAGAAAATGCAACTCCTTTAGAGAAAGTTGCAAATGATTTATCTGCAATTATTACACAATACAATTGTTTTGTAAATCCTATAACTTGGGGAGCTGGAGATGCCACCTATCTTATCAAAGAATTCAAAGACAAAGATATTCGTTTCCCTTATTTTGGCAGAAGAGAATTAGATGTTAAGCAACTCTATATTTTCTTAATGCAAGCCCAAAATAAATCCCCCAAAGGTGGATTGGCTTCAGCTATGGGTAAATTAAACTTACCTTTCATTGGTAAGGCTCATAGAGCAGATGTAGATGCTAAAAATACTTTATTATTTTATTTTGAACTATTAAAAAGACAAAAGAAATTAGAGAATATGGTTTCTATAATAAAATTAATTTAATATTATTGTTTTAAAATTAATTTATAATATTAAATGTTTGTATGAAGAGCGATAATTCAGTGTGGAATTATAAGTAAATAATTAAAAAATTAGGAGATAAAATTGAAGAATTCCAACAAGAGTGCATTTACACTCATCGAACTTTTGGTCGTAATCGCTATCATTGCGATTCTCGCAGCTATTCTTTTCCCTGTGTTTGCTCAGGCTCGTGAAAAGGCTCGCCAGACATCTTGTTTGTCTAATATGAAACAGGTAGGCCTTGGCCTTCTTATGTATACTCAAGATTATGATGAGAATTATCCTCGCGCAGACTACTGGGATACACGCCCGCCTCTCAACCCTAATGCGACTGGTACTTTTGCTGCTCGTGTAAACCATTACAAGTGGCCAGCCTGGGTTCTTCCATATACCAAGAATGTAAATATTTTCCGTTGTCCATCTCGTACCCGCGACCAAGTTGCGTGGGACCAAAATGGCGAATACAAGGGTGATGGATATGCCTTGAATCTTTCTTTGAGTGGCCGACCTATCAATCCTGTAGGAGAAAATCCAAGCTTCTTGGGTGGTACACTCGCTGGAGTACAAACCCCAGCTGATACATGGGTACTTATGGAGCTTCGCAATCAGGTTAGCTTCTCTTATATCAGTTCAAGCGGAGTTCTTTGGCCAGCCGCTCTTCGTGAGTCCTGGGCTCCTTATTTGATGCCTAATGGCGTACCAGATAAGAATAACGCACCACACTCAGACGGGCTTACATTTGCTTATGCTGACGGTCATGCTAAGTATATGAATGTCAAGGCATTCCTTGCACTATGTCCAACATCAGCAAGTTATTTAGTACCACCATGTACATTTAGAACTAATGCAGGAGGCGGCTCAGGCTTCAATACATGTTCAGGTAACCCAACGCCTTCTTATGTAGGTTCTTGGCCATTCTGGGGACTTTACTAGGCTATAAAATGGAACATAATATTGATCAAGCCACTAAAAATTTTACTATTTTTTGTGATCTTGATGGCACTATTTGGGAGCAAGGTGATCCTTGCGAAATAGCAAAGCCAGGTTATCAACCAAAAATGATACTTGGCTCCATTGATAAGATCAGAGAATGGGATTCTAAAGGTTATAAAATTATATTAACCACTGGGCGTAAGGAAAGCTTGCGTGAAGTTACCATAAAACAATTATCATATGCAGGTGTGGTTTATGACCAGCTTGTTATGGGCATTGGTGGAGGTTCCAGAGTTCTTATCAATGACTTAAGGGCCAATGGTGACAAATCTGCTCACGTTTGTCAGCCTAAGCGCAACGAAGGCATCGGGGGTATTGAATTATAATGTATCCAGAATTTAAAAAATTGGTAAATTTAATTGGCCATGAAATTACAATTGCTGGATATGCTACTTTACCTAAAGCAGATAAGCCTTGTTTTGTAAAAACAAATCAAATAATTATTGGCAAGATAGATGGTATTCCAATTGCTAAAACTGAGTTTGATTCAATTGTAAATTTACCCGATCCAGAAGATGGTGTTTACTACATTGTTAGCAGAATCTGCATGGATTATGTTCCATTCAATCGTGAAGATGTTCTTTGTGTTGACACAGGCACTACAGCTCTTCGTGATGAAAATGGACAAGTAATAGCTGTCACACAGCTAAGTATTTAAAGGTCTTTTGGCTTTGGTATAATAAATTATTTTATATAAGAAGGTGATTATTATGCCAAAGCCAGTAGACGATTTAGTAGAAACATTATTAAGTAATCCAGACTTTTATCCAGATAAAAGTGAAAAAGAACAAAAAGCTATAGCGTTCGCGATAGCTTGGAAGCAATATAATAAATCAAATAAGAAAAAAACTAAAAAGAAATCATCTAATATTATTAACAATGTTAGGATAGCTTCTAATTTAGTTTCATATTCTTATAAATTAGATGATAATGGAAATTTTGATATTGCTGTTAAGGATTGCTTCTTCATTAATTGAAAAATGATAACTGTAATTATTCCTAGCAAGGGCAGGGATACTCTAAAAAGATCCTTGCGTTCCCTTATTTTTCAAACAAACCCTAATTGGATTTGTTTTGTTGTTTTAGATGGCATAGAAATAAATGATAAAATCAATGATGATAGAATTATTTATTATTCTTCACCAAAAGCTGGCAATGGCTTAAATGGAGCTGGGTTAGTCAGAAATAAAGGAATAGAATTATCTGAAACTGAGTGGATCTGTTTCTTAGATGACGACGATTCATTTGCGCCTGATTATATAAATAATTTATATAATGAGATCTCATTAAACCCAAACATGGATATTTGTATATTTAGAATGACATTTTCGCCCGAAAATGAAACCATTCTTCCTCCATTTGGTAAAGAAAAAATAGTAGTAGGCCAAGTTGGGATTTCTTTTGCTGTAAATAAAAATTTTATTAATAAACATAATATTAAATTTGTAAATAGCAAAATAGAAGATTATTTCTTTTTAGAAAAATGCGAAGAGCATGGTGCAAACATCCATTTTTCAAATCATATAAGTTATCTTGTCAATCAAGGTTTTATATAAAAAATTCCCCACTCAAAGAGTGAGGAATTCAACCATTTAGGTTACAGGTCTATAACTTATTTTTGATATCAATTAGGATATCCCTTATGTCCTTTAAATCTTTTTCAGATCTCAAATCACATTCAAGATCTGCCATCATAGCTTCTCTGTCTTTTTTGCCCTGTCTATTTTGACTCATCAAAACGATAGGGCCTGTAAATGCAGCTTGAAAACTAAGCATAAGATTCAATAAGATAAATGGATAAGGATCCCAGGCTTTAAAATGATCATGCATCAAGTAGACATTCAATGAAATCCAAGCGAGTAAAATTACAGTTTGGGTAACAATGAATCTCCAGCTACCTAATTCACCAGTGACTTTGTCGGCAATCAAATCCCCATCCATTTTACGATATCTTGCGATAAAAGTAATAAGAATAGACTTGATCATCAAAACAATTGATTTCAATCTTTCCATGAAGTCCTCCAATCGAGAAACAAACAGGCCTGCGAAAGTCAATTATTTATTTTTGATAACTTAATAATTAAAATAAAAAATGCTCCACACCTAATTGCGGAGCATTCTGTTTATAGCAACTTCTTTTTCTAATTGTTTTTTAGATTTTGCATTTTGATTTAAATTATTTTTAAACATTGTTTCTAAATTTTTACAAATTATTTGTTCATTTAAAATAATTCTCTCTTGCTTTGGTTCTTTAGTAAATAAATTTATATATAAACCAAATATAACTCCAGAAGCAAAAGTCAATATAATAAATAATGTTTTAGTGAGATTCATCTTTTCATTCATGGGAATAATGGTGAGCTATCCTTTCTTTGATAGGTTCTGGAATAATATATTCTTCAAAATTGAACATATCAAAAATAGCTTTCAATCTATATTTTTTCAATAAATTTTCATCCACTTTAAATTTTTCAATAATAGAAATTTTAGGCTTCCAAAATTCAGGCATGTCCTCGAGATTGAATTTATAATCTGTTCCTGATGCATCAAAAGCACTATAATTTTTATTTAATGGATT
>JGI12421J11937_10000483_pt1 | contig 15440 bp, 21 predicted proteins | sample LakErihyJuly2011_2_FD_11937 | JGI IMG/M metagenome (IMG submission 11937)
ACCTTTTTCTGTCCATAAAGCCGTAGCGCTACTTTTACCCCAGCCGCTAAGCGGCGCTTGTGACGGAATAAAACCTCTAGCAGTTTTTACTATAGGTGCTAAAAGGTTTGCTAATTCTTTGCGTGTTTCTTTTGCTAGATCAGGACTAAACTTTTTGATAGCCTTGCGTAACTCAAGGGCGCCTCTTACCTCTGCTGGCATTTTTTATGTCCTCTGATCTATCGTTTAGTACTTTAATAACGTTAGCAAACATTGTGCTATCTAGATCCAATAAAGCCTGGGGCGCGATACCTGTCTCTACCGCTATCTGCGCAACTAGGTAGCCAAAACTACCGCGCCCCACTACTCCAAAGGGTTATCGTCAAGCACCTCTACCTTTGCTAAGGTCTCTAAAAATGTCGCACCAAAGGTAGGTACAGTTTCGCCGCTAGTGCGGATGCACTCCCAAGCTAGCCAGTACACGTCACTTTGCTTTTCGTCATCTCTAAAAGCCTTGTGAAAGCCTTTTTTTGCGTACAGCTCAAAGGCATACTCAATACGCGGCGTTATCTTGTGTTCAGATACTGATCCGTCAGCCCTTGTTATTTTTAGTATTGCCATTGTCTTAGCCCCTTTAAGTTGTTTATACGGTTGTATCTACAACGATAGCGCTGTTGCAGGTAAAAGTAATTGACTGTGTAGAGATATCGCCTACTGCGCCGTTAATATCTGTTGTGTTATTAACTAGAACTGTAGTCTGATACTCAGGATTTGCAGCTGAGATTGCTGCGCTGGTCTGCTTTAGGGTTAGTGGCACTGTTGTACCCCAGGCCGCCTGCAAAGTCTGTAGCACGTTAGATGCCACAGTATCATTCAGAAAGTCTAAAGTAATAGTGCTTGCCTCTAGTCCTTTAACAAACTTGTGAGCTGTATCGCCCATAGCCGTTACCTCTAGCTCGTCAAAGCTACGGTTAATAGTTGCGCTTGTAACGTGATCTGATAGGGCTACGCTGTTTAGCGTGACCACTACTCCGTTGGATAAATAAATGGCCATCGCTTATGCCTCGTCCTTTTCTGTCGTTGTGTCTTTAGGTGGTTTTGTTACTTTAACCTCGGTAGGCAATTCCTGGCCTATCTTGATTAAAAACGCTTTGTCCTCATCTGTAAGTGCCATTTTAACTCCAGCTCGTTAGTACGGATATTTGTAAATCTACTGTTAGCAGATCGCCGCTTGCTACAGTTAAAACGCTAGGCGCAGATACGCTCGTAACGTTAAAGACAATAGCGCTTGCTGCTAATTTGTTAAAGACTGTGCAAAACGTAGTCTCTATGCCTTGTAGGTTGCCCTCATTATCAAACATAGGAATAGTTACAATAATCTTAAAGTTTGCTAGTGGTGATATGCCTGCCTGGCTGTTATTGCTTGGTGTCAGGTATGGATCGGCCGGGGCCACAATGACACTATTAGCAATCATTGTGCTAGGCGGAAAGGCAAACGTAGAGTAGCTAGCATCTGCTAGGGCTGCTGCAATAGTTGTGCGCAGCGTAGTTATAGGCGCTGGCATTAGCCGACCATTGTGTTAGGGCTAAGGTAAGGCGCTAGTAAACCTCGTATAGATGCCATAAGAGTATTGCTCATCTTAAATGGGCTAGGGCTATAGCCATCTACGCTAGTGCCGCCGTTTTGTGTGCTAAAGCGTGCAGTCCATATATTTTCGGCTAGCATCAAAGCAGCCGCGTTAATAGCAGGTGTAGCAGAGTAAACAGCAGTCTTTGTATCTGCACCTGTTGCTCGCCCGTATGGCTTGACGCGCCTAAAGTTTTGATCTGCTGAGACCTTTGCATATTGTATAAAACTATAGCCGCGTGCAGGCTGGTAGTAATTAAGCTGCATATTAAAGGCAGGCAGTAGGTTTGTAGTGCCTGTGCTAAAAGGTAAGGTAGCTGTAATTGTGTAGCTGCCGTTAAAAACGCTACCTGCACCGGCTATTGACACGGTCTCGCCTGTAGTAAACAAGCCAGGGTTAGCAAGCATTACAGTAGCTACATTATTTACAAGGGCTGTACCTACGACAGGTGCATAGTCAAACTCTAAAAAACTGTTTATTAGATCCTCTGCTGCCTGGCAGGTGTCCTCTATCCAGGGGTAAGCATCGTAAAGAGTGCCCACGCCAAGACTCGCTTTAAGCGTAGCGGCGTTGCAATACGTTGCAGCCATCTCTTTACCTTTCCTTACTAGGTGCGCTAGGGCAAAGGGCTAAATATGCCCTAGCGCACTATTAGTGGGTTATCGCTTATGCGATATTCAGACGGCAAATGCCGTGAGGGATCTTGGCAATAGTGGCCATAAATCCATAAATAGCAATCTGAACTTGTAAGTTGCTTACGACATTAACAGACATATAAGCCTGTGGGCTCTCATAAACAGTAAATGCCTCAGGCGCTAAAATAAATGCTGAGTTATCAGCTACGCCTGCAGTCATAAAGCGATCAACGTACAGATCTAAGCCAAGCACGTTTCCGCGTACAGAGTTGTTACTAACCATACCTGCTGCGTTAGCTAGTGATGCAGGGTTTGGCTGGTAAGCGTTAAAGATTGGGCGACCTGTGGTATCTACTGCACCTAGTAATAGGTTGTAAATACCTGTGCTGCCTACAAAGTTTTGTGCAAAGTAACCGCTGTTTTTGTAAACGTTAGCTGTACTTTCTGCTGTGTAAGAGATCAAGCCAGCCGCTGTAGCTGCTACGCCTGTGCTTGTAAATCCTGTAGCGTTAATTGCAGAGATTACTGCGCTGTCTGTTGCGTTCATATATGCAACCTGTAGTTGGTTTGTAAGCTCGTTAAAGAAGTTAGGATCGTTTGTGCGTTCCAATAATTCTACGCTGAGTGTATTCATACCTGAGTACTTATTTACAGTACCTGAAAGATACTCTGTAACCATACCTGTATTAGATACTGCGCCAGCTTCTGCCTCGACAGTTACAGTAGGTGCAACGCCGTTTAGGCCGCCGTTTGAGTCAACGAGTGAAGGCACGTTGATTGTAGTGCCAGTAGCAGGCAAGATCCCTCTAGAGCAAGCATCTATCGCGCTTCTTGGAAAGCGTGTATTAGTAATAAATTCTGATAGGTACTGTGTGGGATTAAACGCTGGGTTAGTGGCAAAGCTATCGTCTGCAGCCGTCACGAAAAGTTTAGACTCATCGTTACCTAAAGCTGCTTTTACTTTATGCTCTGTGTATGTGCCCATATTGATAATTGGTGTACGGACGCGCTGGCTATCTAGCGCGCTTGGACGAATAATCGCGCGAGCTGCTTCTACTACAGGTGCAGCCTCGGCTTTATCCTCGATCGGAGTTTCAGGGGCTGTAGTCACAGCTGCCTCGCTTTCGGTTAGGGTTGGTTTGTCTTGCTCTGTCGCTTCGCTTTCGCTAGCGGCAATACTTTGCACAGCGGCACTAGGAAAGGCGGCCGACTCTACTAGAGAGACCTCTCGCAGTTTTGCCGCTGTGACCAGGAGATAGCCGTCTTTAGGCTTAGATGCAATAACCTCTACACCTACGGATAAGCCGTCCATTAGCTGTTCCTGGGCTAGCAAAATTGCTGTGTCACCTGGCACACTTGCACTTATCTTAAAACTGGCATACAAACCATCGTCTGTAGATTGCATTGAAACCATTCGACCTACAGGTTGGCTTGTTTGGTGAGACATCAAAAGTTTTATTTTACTTGTGTTATCGGCTGTAATACTGCCTTTAGCAAAGACAATAGGCCCGGCACTTGTCATACCGATTTCTCCATCGTAAGGCGCGATTTTACCTGCAATAGTACGGCGCTCGCCGCTATCTACAGCTTGTACAACACCACTAAATGTTAAGATCATTGTTTGTCTCTCCTGTGCCGTTAGGTGTTAGTTGTTCCATTTGCTGCGCTTGCTCTAAGTCAATAAGGCCTAGTGTTAGCATCTTTTCTATTGCATCTAGTCGCGCAGTTGTATCAGCGCGTAAGAAAGTGTCATCTACAGCAAACTTTACAATGTTGCCGTGACGTGTTAGATCATCCATTGACAAACGATTTTCTATAGCACTTATGTAAGGTTGCAAAGTATACGCGACATACTCTTTTCTGGAATCTAGGACGTTTTGATACGTCATTGAATTATTCATATCTGCGCTAATCATAAAAGCAGGTACGTTCATAAGTCGGGCTATCTCTGTTGCTAAATATTGGCTAGCCTCGTTGTACATCATATCTTTAGGACTAAAGCCAATATTTTGTACATCTAAAGTGCTAGTTAAATATGCAGTACTGCGTGATGCACGCGCTGCTTTCCACGCAGCTAGTAAGCCGCTTATTTGTGCCTCAGGCAGATCAGCACCGGAATTTTTAATCACACAGGTCGCCATCGGCGTGGCGGCAGATACGCTTGCTGCTTTTTGTACATCTAGTGCGCTCTGTATTGTGCGAGCGCCAGTATCTAGTACGCCAGGTAAAAGTGACTGGTAAGTGACAATACTGCCGATACCGCTTGTAGGTGCTAATACGCCGTTCACATAGTAAGCATCTACTAACGTGCCGTCTGTATTAGTTTTAACTGTAACGCGAGAGTTTGCTATCCACTCAAAGCCGCTAGGTCTACCATCATCTGCATACAAACTTGTAACGCGCCAGTAAGCAACGCCGTAAAACAAAAGGCTATCTACTGTGTAGCTAATCATTACACTACGCGGCTGGCGTATGTCAGGTTGATCTAGCCAAAGAGGAGACTCTAGCTGCTCGCCTGTAGATTTTTTGTACAGTTTTAGATCAAGCGTAGATATAACGCCTTTTATTAAGTTAGAGCAACGAACAACGCTAGGTACTTGTAGCGCAGTATTGCGATCCATAAAAGGCGCGCCGCTACCTGTGCCATATAGGCCGCCAAAACTGTAAACACCTACGCCGTAGCCTGCGTTCATTACAGGCGGCATTAACTCAGCTGTTACATCTTTTTTTGCTATGCCTAACGTCTGTAATAACCCCATAGCGCGCATTATAGGTTATCCACAGGCAAAACGTTACATAGGTTGTTCGGCGTGTCTAACTGTAAACCTTTACCTCACCGACAGGCTGTGCTAAGACGTGTACGACCATAGCCAAGCCAATAGGTATATCCACAGCCCCGGCAGACTTACGACGCACAATACGCCAGCTAGAGTCGTTAGTTTTAGCAGCGCAGTTTGCCATCTGCTGCACTAGCTGATCCTGGCCACTATGACGTATGCGATTATTAGTTAAAGCATTGTGAAAGTCCGAGCAGGCAGTATAAAACGCCTGGCCTGATACATCTCGCGTCTGCACACCTGCCATCTGTAAGCGCTGTGCTATAGATGCCGTAGTGTACTTGTCGTAGCAAACTACGCGCGGATAGTACAGATCTGCCCATTTTTTTATGCTTGCAGCTATTGCTAGCTCATCTACTGCTACCTGGCTGCTGTAAGTCTCTAGGACTGCTATGCCTATTTTGCCATCGGGCAATACTTGGCCCATAGTTAAACTTGCATCGCGCTTGCTAGGGCTAACGTCAAAGGCAAAGACTGTAAGAGGCCCAGGTGACATTTTTAGCGTGCTATCACTTGCATCCTCAACGGCGCCGTGTGGCCAGGGGCTCTGCAAGCTATCGATCCATTGGCAAAGCGTCTCTGTCCTAAATTGCTCGACTGTTTGTGTTGTCAGGGCCTCGGCTATAGCCGCCTCTGTAATGAGTATGCCTAGCGCAGGGTTTGCAGCAGCCCACGCTTTTTTGTCTGTTAAAGCTGCAAACTGTGGGGCGCTGTACTCGTAAAATCCCATAGACGCTGGTGGATGGCTTAAACAACGCTCGCGTAGATCGTTGAGGACTGTGCTAAACGCATCTCCACTATTACTGCAAAGTAGCGTTTGCGCGTTAGGCCTTGCGCGTGTAATCGGCATAGCGGCAGAATAGGCTAACTCGTCTATTTCGCGCAGCTCATCTATAAATAGAAAATCTGCCGTTGCACCGCGACTGCTATCTCTAGTAGCAGCCTTTACGTCTAATCTTGCGCCGGACTTGAGCACTATGGCCTCTGCGCCGTTTGTGTAGCGTATCTGTTTGAGCTGTGATCGCAGTTCAGGTGTCTGCTCTATTGCATCTACGATCTCTCTAAAAGTAGTGAGTGCCATAGCGCGCGCCGAGCTAATAATAACGTGATTACGCTCGTTAAACAAAAACAGGCCAGCTAGTACACGCATCCGCGCTAAATGACTTTTGCCGGATTGCCTAGCTGTTAAAACTAGGCTTGTCTTGCGGATGAATTGCTTATTCTTGTCCACAGTCAGCATATCGGCCAAGACGTAACGTTGCCAGGGTAGCAAAGGCGCATTTATAAGCTCTGCTAAGTCAGAGACCTCATCTATCCGGCTTACACCTTTTAGCGGCGTATTTTGTAGGCGCGGCTGTGTTGCCCCAGTTCTAGATCGTGGCGTTTTATCTGCCATTAGTTGAGGTCTTGGCTAGGTTGGCCCTGACAGGGGCCTTGTACGACCCGTACGGCTGTTTCTGGGGAAATACAGTTTGAAAAGACAGGGGGGGTAGCCATCTTGGCTAAAAAAGCCGCCTGTGACCTGTTACCCTTACTCGTATTGCAGCGCTTGCAGCAGGCCACAGCGTTCTCAGCATTGACCACTAGCTCAGGTGCAGCCGAGATCGGGATAACGTGATCTACCTGTGTAGCATCCTGACCACAGTAGTAGCAGATATAGCCATCACGGCGCAGTATCTTATTCCTAAAGGCGTAGCGATAGGCACGCTGCACTCTAGGATCACCTGCCTTAGCCATTAGTACCAGCCCTTCTTGTGATGCTCTAATGCTAAGCAAGGCGTACGGTGCCTGTGCTTAATATATTTAAGCCCTAACTCTATCTGTTTATAAGGGTTACGCTCTGTCATTTTTAGCAGCTGAGGTATGCCAAAAGCTGTTGATCTAGGATTATCTGCAATAGGCGACCAGCGACTCTCTTTATGCCACAGCTCTACCAAGCACCTATATTGCTTATCGTTGCCTACCTGCATATGAGCAAAGAGCTTATATAACTCTATAGATGGATTAGCTGCATTAGCACTTACTACTTGATTATAAGTTAAAATCACTATTAACAGAGCTATCCCGTTTTTAACTACTATATTTTTTATTCTTTTTTTATCTTTATTAAGTACTTTATTAAGTACTAAGTACTTCAAGTATAGCGATCTAACAGCTGTTTTTGTCAAGGATTTACCTCGGCGTGTTGTCTTATCCACAAGGGCCTGTGTATAACTATGCGTCATCATAATTGACCAGCAAGCACACGCTCATACAGCCGCATACTGTGCATTGTAGAGTTTTGACGTTAGGCGGCAGATTATCTGCCACTATGCGCTCTAACTGGTCTGTTATCTTTTTACACTTACGACACTCAAAGCGTATTAACTCTGTCATAGCTGCAAAGCCTGACTTACAGGCAGGTAGGTCACGCACTTGCGTACGTTGCCTACGCTGTCAAACTCTGTTTTAGCCGGGAAGTCACGCTCTATCCAGAATAACTGTAGTTTGCACAGGTCAAAGGCATATATGCCCTGTGGCGTGCTATTAATATACCAGGGTGCATAGCCTTTATCTACAGCTGTAGCCATAAACACATCGTACTTATCGCGTTCTAAGATTAAGGCGTCATAATGCTTAGACCTGCATTTAAGCTCTATCTGTAGTTTGCCGTAGTCGCTGTAGCAGTCGTAGGCCTCATACTTGTTCATAGGTTGTTCAAGGTCTTGTAGGTAGCGTGTTTTAAGGTATGTGTATAACTCTGTCTCGTTCATCTACAGTCCTTACAAAACCACACCATATTCTCTTTAGGATCGCTTGTGACATAGCCTGCCTTGTCAAACTGTCGTATGCCTGAGCATTTGTCGCAGGTCTCCATCTTGTAAGTGCTTACAGCTACACCGTTCTTAAATAGCGTAGCCATCATTGTGGCCGTGTCTGTCAGCTCTACATAGTCGCTCATACCTGTGGCCGCCATCCTGTACTTGTCTGCATATACCAGGCTGGATCGCATTGATTTGCCTTTACCTTTTCGCTACAGCCATACACGCCCCAGGCTTTGCCGTTCTTTTCTCCGCTGCGCCACACGCGCGGCCCGTGATTACAGGTAGGCACACCGGGATCTGTTGCCACCATAGTCTCAGCTAGCGTAGTAACAGCTTGTGCAAGGGTAGGTATGGCAGCTGCTGCTGGGTTTGTAGCCCAAAAGTCTTTATTATCAGGTGCTACATCCTTTGCAGATAGCGCCTCTACCTTTTCCATATCTTGACGTGTACTTCGTGCAACACCGCCAGGGCTAAGCAAACCAATAACTCTGCCGTAGGCGCTTGTGACAGCGTTTTCTACCCAAAAGTGTTGATTGACACCGCGATCAGATCGCACCTCGTAGGCATAATCTACGGCGCTTGGCACTACATCCTCGTACTCACGATATGCCTCAGCCTTAATTAGCACATAACCTTTCGTAATATCTATATCCTCTATGTAAGCTACTAGGCGCAAGCTAGGGTATTCGGCTCTTACACGGATAATGCGTGCGTTTACATCCTCGTAACCCTCTAGGAAGCCGCTCATCGTGTTAGCTCTGCATCTCGTAGCGCCTTAGCAATATTGCGCCCTCTTACAAAGCCCTCGCCGTGGCCGTGTTTAAAGCCTATTGAATAGCCAATTACCATAAACAAAAAGCCAAGACCGCACGCGGCAAGGCCTATTAAAATATCTAAACTGTTCATCTGTAGCCCCTAACTTAGGGCCGGTGGGCGCACTATCCGAGTTAGCCCACTCGGCGTTTGTAGTAATAGTATGGGGCTAGCATCTGACAAATTACAACAACGACACGCTAGCGAGCCAATTTAGCCTCTATAAGCATCTCGTAGATTTTATCTACCTTGACCTCTATGCGATCTACCCGGCCGCGCAGGTTATGGCCGCCGTTATTATCGGGCAGTAGCTCGGCCAATATTGATTTAACTAAAAAACGCAGGCCCATATAGAGCGCAGACAGGATAGCCAGTAGGCCCACTACAATAGCTATCCACGCCTGCGCATCCATTTACTTAGCCCCTATGCGTTTGTATAAGTGACGCTTACTTCGCCGCCGTTAGCCATAAGGTTATAAGGTTGTAGTTCTACCCATCCCTCGTTGCATCCTGAGAAGCCAACACCATTAGCCTCACCGTTCATACAGATTAAATTAGATGTAGACCAGCCATCGTCTGCCCCTGATCCACCAGCTGACCAAGCTACAGAGCCTTGCAGGATGCAAATGCCATTCTGATACCAGCGCATCGCACAGGTAATATTGGTGTCATCTGGCGTAAAACCTAGCTGAGTGCTTGCACCTGCTACTGCTTCGGCTTGTGCGCCATTAGATGCTTGTACTCGTAGGTCATACGTTGTTTGATTATTTATATGAAAAGTGACTGGCCCCATTTTATTTACCTTTCTTAGTAGTAGATGTAGAATTTATGCCAAACTGCTTTTCATTAGGCGCTATGGCCTTTAGCAGAGGCCCTACAAGGCCAGCTATAAAAGCATTAGCCAACACTTTAGGATCTGTAATACCGCTCATATACAAGACTGCTGCGCAGGTAAACGCGTGCCGTAAATACGACAGGCCAGCGGCCGTAAGTTGCTTTTTCATTTATTGCCCCTTTTCTAGCCCTAGTTTAGTTATTAACTCTGCAACCTTTGCAGGGCCAATACTGATCTCAAAGTGCATATCGTCAGGTCTAGTCTTAAAGTCTCCGCCCCATTTAAGGCCGTACTTTTTAGCCAGGGCGCGGATCATAGGCACTTTAGCGGCTTCAAATGTGTTGTATTTACCCATAGGATGCTTTGTAGCATTAAGGTCTATAGCTGTGCCGGATGCGTGACACGATAATTTTGTAGGCTTACCTCTAACCATTCTGTAGGCATAGCCCCAGTCGTCAAAGGTACCCTCATCTATTGGCTCTATTAGTTTGTGAAACTCAGCGGCAAAGGCGGCTAACAATGGGCCTACGCTCTCGGCGCATTGCAGCTTGCGCTCTGTGCCCTCAACCTTAAAAGGCTTCACGCCTATTTCGGCCTGATCCTTAGATGCTGGCCAGCCGTTGTAGCTAGTTTCCACTAGCTAAACTCGGTGTGGATTGTTCCGCTTCAGGGTTTAGATAGCGTTGATAGTCAGAGTTGGCTGGGTCTAGCGGAATAACCGCCTTGTCCTCATTACGCAAAATGCCAATAACTTCATTATCATTGTTTTTAATTTCGGTGTATGTGTATGTCATTTTATAACTCCGCGCTTGCTGTCCATTGGAATCCGTATGGTCGTCCTGATGTTGCCGTAGCACCTACTGTTACATAACTCAAAAGACGATTGTTTCCTGTTTGTGGTGACGGTGTGAAAACAATGTCTGAACCTGTTTGCATATCGCGGGCATTTCCAGCGGTTCGGTTATTGCCTGAATAAGCAGTAAAAGTTGGTGTGGTTCTCATTGCAACAGGATATTGAAGTGACCCAAACAGGTCGCTTGTGCCGTTAGCGGTAAAGATTTGACCACCTGCACCAGATGTTCCCATAATTGGGAAATCTGTAACTGTGTAACCTGTTGGAATTGAAGTTGAATAGTAACGCTGACAAGCGGCTAATTCTCCTTGGATTGTTCCCGCGTAAGTTCTGAAAGGTAGTGCAACGCTGCCAATGTCCATTTGTACGCCAGTCAATTCAAAGTAATCGGCAGCGCCAGCAGTACCAACAGGATTATAGCCAAAGAGTATTGAGATTTCCGTAGCCGTTGCAGCAATAGCAAAAGTTGTGGTAAATCGTTGCCAAGTTGTTGTTAAAGTTGCACTAGTATTATTGGGAACTGCCTGACCTGTGTAACCGCTGTATACATTTTGGTCTGTACCTGTACCAGTAAATACCTGAGTAAAAATTGAACTAGTAGAGGAAGAAAAATTAGCACCTTTGCGAGCATAAAAAGAAACTGTAACTGTTTTGCCAGCAAAAGGAATTGAGTTTGCAGTTTCAATGTTTTGAGTAATGTTCAAATCATTTGTGGCAGTGTCTCCAGAATTTCTTTGTGCTCTAATTGCATACTGAATATTTGGCAGGTTTGTTGTATCGCCTGTTACTTGGCGTGAAAATGTTGAACCTGTTGTGTTTCGATATGCTTGCCAGCGGTCTGCGCAAAATGCAGTTGTTGAACCTGTAACGGAAGTGCCACGCTGCCAAATTTGTGCCGCTGAATTTAGAATTGGGTTAGCCTGAACTGTTCCAGCCGTATAGCGCAAGCCTGTTGCAGTGGAACTATCTGCTACGAGTGTTTCACCGTCTGAGCCTACTGCTAGGCGCGCATCGGTTGTGGTAAAAGTATATAGATCGCCCTTTGTGGTTAAAGGTGAGCTGCTATCTGCTGCATCGCTAGCAAAAAATATAGCTACGCCTGTGCTACTAAAATACAGCTGGCCGCTGTCGTACTGCTTCAAGGCCAGCGTAGAGCTGGTGCTAACCGTCGCTGTGCCTGCCGTGACTGTGCAAACACCTGCACCTATATTCGTGATTGTTAGCGTATCGCCAGCCGTAAACACAGCTGTGTTTACGGTGATAGCAGTTGCCCCGGCGTTACTCATCGTAATACGCGTGCCAGCATCGGCGGCTACAAGGGTATAGCTAGCAGTCTTTGCGCTTACTGTCTGATTGTAGTCGTTTGCTTGCAGAGTAGTCATCTGCGCAGCTGTCAGGATCTGTCCTGTTGTATAGACCTGTTTAGCCATAGTTTGCCTCCTTAGTAGGTTAAAACGCCTGTGTCAAGTATTCCATACAAGGCGCTGTCTAGCACGAAACCGTCAATAATTGGCTCTAGTGTCGTAAGCGTTACTTTCCAGCTGTTAGGGCTAATTGCCATAGCAACGCCAAAAACCTGTAAAGTCTTCGTAAGAGTAGATGCGCCAGGTTGATTTGTAGTGATTGTTATAGGGTCAAAAAAATCTAGATCAAGGGCTGCAATTATGCCAGCATCGTAATTATCTGTGTATAGATCTAGCGTTATGGCATCGCACCGTACGCTTGTTTCCTGCCTGCTAGCTACATAACTTTGTGCATAATCTAGGGCCTCGGCATCTGTTTGCATTAGTAGGTCTTGTTGGTTGTAGCTGTGCAAAAAATACTTTTCTACTGAGGCTGTATTTGTGCTGCTCTGTGTCGTACCGCCTGTCCGTGTAATTTGTGCGCTGTTGTAAATAAGAGTGTCATCTAAGCGCCATACGGCGTTTGCATAGCCTATGTCGTTGCCGTTATCGTTAAAGATTACAGGGCTTGCACCGCTACCTGCTGTTGTAACTGCGCGATCTTGAAAGACTACAAAGCCATCGCTGCCTATGTACAAGCTGCCATACTCGCTAGTCTCTACGTTTTGCATAGCTGCAAGGCTTGTGCGAGCTGTGCCAGGGTCAGCCTGTAGCGTGGTCAAGCCAGCATCTATATCCCGCATACCTGCTGGCCAGTCAATAGTATCTAGCAGGTTATTTATACGCGCACCGGATAGCTGGCCTGCGCTTGTGCCTGCTACTGTGCTTATTTGTGCATTTTGTAGCAATCTAAAGGCATCTACAGCTGTGATAGTTGTGTAGACAACATCTAGCGCGTTAAGAGGCGTATTGGTTGTGTAGCTAGTTATGTAGCCGCTAAAGATATTGTATGTAGTAGGCCCATAGGTAGCACTTATAGAGACCTTGCGCATAGGGTTAAGCAAACCAAAATAAGGGCTGTTAGGGTTTTGCGGATTAAAATCGCCGTTTTGATCTACTATGCGTAGCGTAAGTGTGCCTGTCTGAAACTGGTTTGCCTGTGCATTACGGCCCCTAGTAGTAGTGCAGCTATCTACCTGGTTAGACACATCCACAATAACACTTGTACTATCGCCTAAAATATTAGTGCCTAGTATGCCTGTGCCTAGCACCATAGTTTGACTAAAGCTAGGGCCTGTAGAAAAGTTTATAAAAGCATTGAGAATAGGTACTGTCATTGTGGGATTGCCCCTGCAAAATTAAGATTATTGCCATAGCGGTTATTTTGTTGTACAGCATCCTGTACTACCTGAATTAGACCGCTAGTTTTATCTACAATAGTTATCTCGACACCTTGTGGTACTTGTCTTCCTGTGCCATTGAGCCCTAGCCCTGCTGTAGAGCCCGTAAATCGCTCAGGCATATTAGATATAGATGCACCTGTAAATGGCTCGTAGCCGCCTAGCGTTGCTTGTTGTGATGGCGTTAAAGACTCAAAGGCAGATGCGGTCGTACCCTTAAATGTAGATAAAATCTTAGATACGTTTTGTGTTGCAGTAGGTGAGGTAGTTTGTGTTGCAGTTATAGGCGTAATTTTTATGCTTGCCATAGCTTGCAGTAAGGCTAGGGCCGCGTTGAGGTTAGCCAGGTTTATAAGATCTTTAGGCACAAGCCCAGTTAAAATAGTTCCTATGGCTAACAGTTGTGTTTTCTGCCCAGTTAGCGCACTTAAAATACCTAAGTCTGCATTTAGTTTTGTAGTTGCAGCAGTTATAGCAGCCTGGTCTTTGCTTGCTATTGCATCCTCTAGATCAGATATAGACTTTTTAACATTAAGGCGTGCTGTGTCGTTTGCTATCTGTATCAGCTGTGCGGCACTTGTTGCCTTGCCTAGTTGCTCAGCTTGGTTAGTAAGAGCTGCTGCGTTTTGTATCTTGTCTAAATCAAAGACATCTGCACCCTGAGCTAGGGCTAGGTTGCCCTTGTCTATGGCTAGCTGTAGTTGCTTAGCCTTTAACTTGGCTAATTCATCGGCTGTCAATTTTGTTGTTATTGTGGCTGTTTTCTTTATGACCTTGAACTGCTCATTAAGGTTTTTAAGGTGTGCGTTATCGGTTGCTTTTTGTATGCCTGCAACCTTGCCATATGCGCGGAAAGAGTCTAGTAAGCCATCTTTGCCAAACACTAAAAACTCTTTAGGCAAACTTAAAGGATTACTAAACAGCCTGCCTAAAAAATCACCTAATACAGGCAGTTTTTCTAGCTCTGTAACTAATTTAGCAGCTGAGACAATACTTTCGGACAAACCTAGTGCTAGGTCATCTATAGCGTTTGTAACGCTTACTATGCCTGTTTCGCCGCCTAATATTTGTAGTGCCTCTATTAAGCCTTTGCCTATAGTTTCTTGTGCGTTTGCAGAGGATACGTTTAGTTTGTCTATAGATCCCTGAAAGGTGTTAGCAGCAGCTGTAGCCGAGCCTGCAAAGGTCGTACTTAGCTGTGCGACTATCTCATCAAACTTGCCAGCCTTTAGATCTGCCTTAGATATACCTACGCCTAATTTAGATAGCGCTGTGTTATTGCCTAAAAATGCTTTACTTAGCGCACCAGTTACGCTGCCTAAATCGCGGCCTGTAGATGCGCTTATGTCTAGGCTGAGATTAAATAGTTTTTGTGCCTGGTCAGAGTCACGCGTGGCAACCGCTAGAGTCTGATAGGCCGGGCGCAGTAAATCATCAACAATGCCAAACTCACTTTGTAGGCGCTGTATGTATTCCTCAGAGCTAGCAGCATCTCTGCCTAAGCCTACATTTTTTAAGGCTAAAGCTAGTTGTTTTTGTGCCTTTTCATCTGCTGCTGCTGCGCGTAAAGAGGCTCTGCTGTAGGCAAGGATGGCTGTAGTACCAAAAGCCAGGCCTAAAGTCTTGGCCAGTTTTCCTACGTTTTTACTTAGTTTTTGTGTAGCTGTATCTGCCTGGTTAAATGCTTTTTTGCCTGTGTATTCGGCGGCTATATTTATTACTACTGAGGGATCAACAGCCATTACTTAACCCCCATAGCATTATAAAACTTAATCTTAGAGTTTTCTATTGCCTTTAAGACAGCAGCGTTAGTCTTGCCGCCGTCCTCTTTCCACGCTCTAAATATTGCGCGGCCCTTCATTTTACGGCTTCTTTTCCCTGCGCCTGTTTGATTATTGGCATCTACTATGCGGCCGTATTGATCTATAGCCTCAATAAACATATTGCCTGCGCCAGGGTTATTACTTTTAGATTGTGTTTTAGTGCCTGAGCGTATCATTTTGCCATAATTGCTCTGACCTTGACGCACAACCTGAGCCATAGGCGCTTGATCTCTGCCGTTAGGATATAAGCGGCCTGCTGTTTCATAAATAGACCCTGCCGCACTTGCATTAGCAATACGAGCAATAGACGTAAAACCTTTTTTGTTAGGTTTAGAGGCTGTGGTTTTATAGCCGATGCCAGCTTTAGCCGCGCTTGTACTCCATAGCCGACCTTTTTCTGTCCATAAAGCCGTAGCGCTACTTTTACCCCAGCCGCTAAGCGGCGCTTGTGACGGAATAAAACCTCTAGCAGTTTTTACTATAGGTGCTA
>JGI12421J11937_10000484_pt1 | contig 15416 bp, 30 predicted proteins | sample LakErihyJuly2011_2_FD_11937 | JGI IMG/M metagenome (IMG submission 11937)
AGTAGCTCTTGTTCCGAATACTAATGGTTGTTGAGGAAAGATTCTTTTTACAGCTACTAAGGCCATGGCTTTAGTATCTCGTACTGGTTTTGCTCCAGCTGTTTTACTCGGCTTAGTGATTTGCTCTACTCCGGTAAACATTGCCTTCTGCCAATCCACTGCTCTTACTTTCGTATAAGGAATATTTTGACAAATGCATATCATTTCAACAGCACCTGCCTGGTTGCCCATTGAGAATGCTGTGATTTTACTAGTACCAAAGATAACACCAAGCTTCTCAAATACTATATGAAGATTATTTCCATAAGCTTCTTTAAGATGTGAGATGCGTTGAGCCAGCATATGATAATCAAGTTCTGTCTTGATCATGGGCATTGGGATTGTCTCAATTGCTTCTTGAGAGTACATCATTGCGATGGCGCCCTGTTTGCCGATGTCTATTCCTACATACGTTTTCATAGTCCAATCTTTTTGAGTTTCTTTATTACTTCTGGGTTTTCAGCACACCATTCTTCTGAGATTTCATCAAGGAAATCATAAAGAATATCATAGCCCTTTTTATACTGATTCATATCATGTACTCCAGCTTTGTAACCTTCTTTGATACCGCTATCAAAGGCAGCCTTGGCTGTATCATGCACCAGCTCGTTACCATCTTTTTTAATGAATACACCATACTTATGAGTATAGAGTTGCTTTGCTAGCATATCGATTTCTTTTTTTGTCTTGACCATGTTACCAGTTTATTAGTGTTCTAGCTTCTTCTAGTATTTCAAGCTTTAGCTCTTCGGTTAAAGTCTGTGTTTCCAGACTCATTAACCATTCTTCGAATGCATTATAAGGATCCATCTTTTTTTATGTTTATGTAATTATTGATTTCTTGTATTGATCTTGTACCGTTTTTTAAAGCTTTGAAATCTTTAGCGTTTGATATTTGCAACGCTTCTACTAAGAGCTCAAGACTTTTAAGCCACTGATTAAGCTCTACTGCTTTTACTTTGTACATGCTTGTTTTAATAAGGGTGTAATTACTTCGCGGATATGGTCCACACCATGTGCTTTTATAGCGTCAGAAAGATCTTTCTCTATTTGTAGGTGAACCGTTGGTAAACCATACATCTTGTTATATCTTTCCATAGCGGCAATACCAGCTTGATCATTATCAAACAGGACAAGGATCCTTTTGTATTTGCTACCCCATACAGTTATAACATTCTCATTGATGAGTGTGTTCTCACTATCCGGTGCAACGCATTCTACATTATTGAAGAGTAACTCATCCATAGCGGCCATATCTTTCAATGAGCTGCAGATGATCAAGTAATCTTTTTTAAACGTAAGCTGATCTACACCTTGTATGTACTCTTTTACTTTTATAAATTTGCTATCCGTTACCTTGGGTTGATATATCTTATAGAGAGTTCCGTCATTGCGGAAGTATCCATAGATAAAGTTACCTTTGATTAATAGCTCTTTGGTCTCACCATCTTCTTCCTTGGACATTGTATATGACTCAAGAGGTACAACATTGTAATGTTCTAATCGCTTAGAACCAATATTAAAAGCTGTCCAATAAGATCTATCAAGACTATTCCACTTCCTCTTTGTAAACACTGACACTTTGTATTTTGCACGCACTTTAAACTCGCGTATCTCCATGTCCTTGTTATCAAGAGTAAACTGATTATAATCTTCTATGATCTTGTGGGCTGCCTCACCTCTGGTTGTGAGTTTAAACATTTCCATGACAAGAGTAACACCATCACCGGATTTATTCTGTGAAGAAAAATCCTTGAACTTGTAAGCACCTGCTGATACGGCGTAGTAAATAAACATCGAGGGGTTCTTCTCTAATAGATTGAACGCTGATGTTATTTTAAGATCCTGACCAGTAAGTTTCTCATCAAGCTTTAAATAATACTCGAATACCCACTCACGTGGGACATCGCTTAACTTCGATATGAGGGATTTGGTTCTTAGCATAATAATAAAAAGGGGTAGAATCTCTCCTACCCCTCTGTATTTTAACAGTTTATATTATAAATCAAAAGATTTCTTTACCACTGGACTTGCGTCTTGGCCTTCAAAACCTTTAACATCTTCCACAACCTTCTTAATGATGTGGTCATCGGTATTAAACTTAGCAAGTTTACTCTTACTTGCTTTATCAACACCTTCGAATGGTATGCCAGATTTGTTAAACTTAGGGAAGAACAAATCAAAGTTTGTGTATCCTTCTTTGTTTAAATACTCTTTGCCGGCAATACAAACGTTTAGCCATTTACCTTTGAAAGGAGCATCATTACTAAACTGAGCGATCAATGACTGAATCGTTGCATGTTTTCCATCTTGCAACTCTAACCAATCAACACATCCAAGTTCTATACAGATGTTCTTCAAGTAACGCATAATATCCGCATCACGGCTTACTTCAATACCTGACTTAGTTGTACCATCAGCAAAAGCATATTGCCCAGCTTTGATTCTACCAACTTGTCCAGCATGTCTACCCAAAGACGGTTCATCTTTATTAATAAAGAATCCTTCAAAGTCCTCGAGTATTGGCTCACCTTCACAATGGAATAGCAAGTGAAATGCACCTGGCTTGAACTTGAAATCTTCTAGTTCTACTTTGTTAATAGTAATCGCTTGATTACCTGGTTGCAATGTTTTTGGCGTTGCACTACCGCCTCCTGTTTTGATGTCTTTTGTGTTTAACATATTATTTATTTTTGGTGTGATTAATCAATGTATACTTTATCCCAGTGGCTTACTATTCCTTTGTCCGTCATTTCAGAGATAACTATCTCCTGGTTACGAAGGTGTTCAGGTCTAGCTCCACATGCTACTTCATCAGTTGTTTTAAAACTTAGGATGTTCTGATTACCTTTACGGTAAAGATATCCAATAGCATCTGATTGAGAACTTGTTATTCTTTTCAGCTTACCTGTTAGATCTAAATCCATCGCGTTAAAGTCAGTACCATTTTTATCTAACAAGATATCTTTGATATGACCTATGAGGATTACTCTTGGCGCCCATGTTTTAATATACTCAATGATTTTTGTAAAGGCTTCACGTAGATACGGATAACCTGCACCATTGGGCATATTCAAGATAGAACCGTATTGCGGTTTTAACTTTGTGAACCAATTAGCACCCATCGATGTTCGAGAATATAACAATTCTGCATAAGGAATACACATCTCTTCTAAAGCGGTAATAGTATCAACAGCAATGTATTTGTAAGGATGACCTTCAGCAGCAATAGCGCTTCCGATATCCTTAATTTCTTCTACACTGCTAGCTTTGATTTTCATCGCATCAACATAATCTGTTCCGTGTTCCAAATCTAATATTAAACAGTCCGGTAGCTGAGCAAACAGACTTGTTTTTCCAACTTTTGGTTTGGAAAATACTATTAGATTCTTTGGGCTTTGTTGTGCAGCCATTACTTTACCGCGAGGCAAAACGATCTGCTTCGTTTCTTCTACTTCTTCGTTCTTTTTACTCATATTGCTCTCGATTTTTGTATTAGTTCGTTTAACCATTCCTTATTACTCACAGGCTGTTTTAACATTACTGCTGCAAAATCTCTTAGAGTTACATTTGATAAGAATATGTCTTCTTGATCAACATGCACCTTAAGATCCAGTTTGATTTGTTCTGGGCCTTTTGCTTTCTCTTCCAAGAGGATATCTGGAGAGTTTGTTTTAATAAGAATAAGTTCCGATACAGGTATAAAATACCTTATTGAACCATTACTTTCTGACGATGAATACTCTTCTCTGAAGTTCAGATTGTATCTCCACTTGTATAGTCTCCGGTCTGGATCTAACGAGATATTCTCTGCGTCTGCATTTTCAGTGTAAACATCTAATCCCTTAGCCACTTCGCTAGCAAAGAGGGCAATACACTTTTCTGGTAAACCTGTTGGCTTATAGAAAAGCTTCGGAATAAAGAAAGGTTCTTCGATTCTTAATGCATCGAATGTTGAACGGTGAAACTCTTCCATGAGTCTTCTGCGTTCTCTTTTTTCATCTGGCTTGTCGCTTGTTACAATTGTCATTTTATTTTATCGTTTTCGTTGTTGAGTAGCAGGGGTTTCCATTTCAGTAACCATCATGCGATTAAACTCTGCTCTCATAAAGCTTAGTCTTGTCTCACCGTTTCTGACTTTTAGAAAGTGAAATACCAGTACGGAAAGATCTTCTATTAGATAGCGTTCCACACCATAGAAACTGATCTTCTGTTTAGCAGGTCTGTTAACTCCTACCACGATGTCAGCATGTTGCAGTAACGCATCTGATCCATAAATATCAGACTCTAGTACAAAATTTCCGTATTTGCCATCTTCACTTCTTTCTGGCACATCTATATTGCGATTGAGTTGGCTTAGTACAATGAATGCGATTGGGTATTTGCGTTTTAAATCTGTGAGTGCTTCTCCTAAGTTGGATATGGTTTCCATCTTATCTTTTTCAAATGATGATTTCTTGATAAGACCGGAATGATCGAGGGTGATGATTGTGTTGGTGTACTCTCTATATATGGTGCCATTTTCATCTTTCTTTTGATTTGAATGAGCATCCATATATTCTGCGATAATCTGACGAAACTCGTTTACTGTAGGCTGTTCGTTAATAACATCTATTGGGTACTTTGTTACATCCTTTGCGTAGTTAAAGCAACGTTGAATATCTTCCTCGCTTATTTTACCATCGGCGCTACATAAATACTTGTAAGGTTTATTAATATGAGATGTAAAGTTTCTCATAGCCGTAACTTTACCTACCATCTCCAGTGAGAACTCTAACACTCTAAACACCATATCAGGGTTAAGTTGAAAAGATTCTCTTACAAACTGATCTTTGATAAGGGTTTTACCTGTTGCAGGTCTAGCTGCTATTACAGTCGTTGAGTTCCATTCGATTCCGTCTACTGTTGCATCATTAAACTTAAGCCAAGGAGTTCTAATACTTGTAACAGTACCTTCTCTCCTGGATTGCATGTATTGCAAAGCATCTTGATAAGACTCCTTTTGATTTTTCCAGGGTCTTGATCTGAATTGTGGAACTGGTTGAGCCATAGCTTAGTTTAAAGCGAAAAGTTCCCCGTCTACATCATAGATGTAACACAAATAGGGAAGAAAATCGCGGGATTATTTGTATACAAACATAAGGTAAAGATTTCCAAAAAGCAAATATTTATACCACTTTCTCAGTAAATATCTTTGGTTCTTGTGTATCATCACCCTGTTCTATTCTTTCACAATAATCAGCTAAATCAGAGTTGTTCATACGAGAAGCATCTTGCTTGCGTATAAAGTACTTTGATGTCCTGATGTACTTGTAATTGTCACGTTCTTGCTCTTCGATATACTTATCGGTTGCTGCAAGAACTGTCTCCCAGGAGTAGGCATGTTCATCAAAGAACCACCGGAAGTTTGTTTCGACATTCTTGATACTGGAACGTATGTATTTACCGCTACCACCCTTGATTTTAGGGAAGAGCTCGTTATACTTAGTCATGTTATCAACAAAGTCTTTGCCCAATAATTGTGAACTTGTTTTCTTCTTCTGTATTTTGAAGAAGCTTTCTACTTTTGCCAGCAAGCTTTGGGCTTTTGGCTGTAGGTCTTGCTTATCATTTATCCACCCATCTTGTTCTAATATTCGTAGTTCAAGATGCATGTTGATGTTAAGACTGGCGACGTTTTCTCTCATGCAATAGAGAAGGTAGAACTGATTAGGTGTCAGACTCTTCTCCACTATCCGGTTGAACATCTCCATCATTATTAAATCGGATTTTGTAGGCATTGGTTACTTGAGTATAAATGATTAGTGTTTCAGGATCTTTTATGTCCATTAGATCTTTAATTTTTCTACAACCATGAATGACTGTTGCATGATCAAATCCTAAAAATCTAGAAAGTGTAGTAGAACCGTATCCTACATTGTTTGCTATACTCATAAATGTTTGTCTATAAAGTACTACAGTGCGTTTCCTGGATGCAAGTCTTATACCGTTTTTTTTCAGAGATTCGTAAATAGGATCGTCATCAGAAATTTCTTCCATCATCAGCTCGTTTACTAAATCAAGAAGCATGTTTAAACTAACTTTTTCTAAGGGTTGTTTAGAAATAGAGTAAGTAACATGTGGATAGATGTGAAAGGTATCGCAAAACTTTTGACAAAACTCGTGAATCATGAGATCAGCAGCTTCTTTGTTTTTTTTATTATACATAGATGTTTGTGTTAAAACTTTACTTATTTTTGTGGAAAGGGTCATAAAGATAATACTATTATTCACACTAGCAATGGATAAAACAACACATATATTTTTAATGATGAGTGTAATAATACTTGCATTGCTATCAGTTATTATTTTCCGTAAACCTCACACTGTTATAGTTGACGATGCTTACGAAAAGGTTTTACAGGATTCCATATCTTTGATGAAAAAGCAAATCGATATGAGCCATGCTCGCCAGATAAAAATCCAGAGTAGCTATGACAGTTTACTAAATATCGATCCACAAGTTCAATATAGAACCAATGAAAAAATCAAGATTATCTATTCTACTGCTACTCCTAATCAGTTGGACAGTATCATACGCACAACCTGGAAAACCAAACACTGATACAATCAGATGTTATGGTATAACTGAGCTTCAGCATATTGCAGCCAGCTTAGTATCCGGACGTGGTTGTGATACTCTACTTTCTAACGCGAACGCTAAACTAGCTAACAGAGACTCTCTTATAAAGGAGAAGAACTTTGAAATCACAAATGATACAATAGCTTTACGCCTTAAAGATGGAGTCATCGATATAAGAAATACCACAATAACAAACCTTAATGATGATGTAACCAAACTCAAGCGACAAAAGAAGTGGCTACAATTTGGTTGGGCATCATCAATAGTAGCTATCTTAGGTACAGGAACCTACATAGCTCTTAAACCTTAATCACTTGTAGTACAACAAGTATCCATATCACAATCCGGTATTGTAGGGTCATCGTAATGACGAGCGGGTGTGCATGCACTATATAGCATGACCAGGAAAATACTTATAATAAGTAAAGCCGATATCTTCTTCATTAGTTTATGTCTTTAGGATCTGTTTTAGGCATATTGTTTTTATAGTTCTCAATGAGGCCTTCCATAATTGCTAATACTAGCGGCAATGGGAGAGGCTCTGGATTGAAATCTACTCTTACTTCTTTTGTTTCAGGGTCTAACTGTATTGTTAAAACTATGTGTTTTTCTGTTTCTACCATATGATTGGTTGTTTTAAGTGTTTATTAATTTTGTTAAAGACGTCTCCTGAGTCCCAGCTCTCATCTTTATTGTGAGCAGCTGCTGCAGGATGCATCGTATTTATACGATGATTGTTTTCTGGGATAGAGTGAGACCATTCTTGGGCCTTCTTTCCCATAAATACATACACTAAACCAGGACTCCCAAAGTTGAGAGTGTCAAATAAATATGCCAAGAAAGGTTGCCATAAGATATAATGGGAACCGATTTGATTTATCGTGGTTGTGAATGCTGTATTTATCAATAGTACTCCTTGATTAGCCCATCGTGTTAAGTCGGGATCTCGGGTATAAGTTACTCCGGGGTAAACTGTTGTCTCAATCTCCTTAAACATGTATCGTAATGATGGCTGTATAACCTTGTCATTAGAACAAGAAAACGCTACACCATCTGCTACATCTTTGTAAGGATAAGGATCCTGTCCTAGCATTACAACCTTTAAACTATCAAACGGGCATTCTTCAAAAGCTCTGAATAGTTGTTTGATCAAAGGAGTAAAGCGTTTACCATCTTGAGCTTCAATCAACAGAACCGTTAGTATCTTGTGGAAATCATCGCTTAGTATGAAACCCTTCAGTTTATCGGCCCAACCCGTGGGTTTCAGTCGGTCATACAGCTTCTGTTGTATTTCTTTTAAATCTATGTTATCTAACATTGTCTTGTAATTAAGATAGGGGTTATTAAAATTCGTATCGTAAAAAATCCTACATTTGCAGTATGGCTACAAAAAAAATAAAGGTTCCAATACTTGAACACACTTCTGGTGTAACAATAGAAGTGTCTGGATTTTTCCATATGATGGTTCAACAAGTTCTACTGACTTTGGGTCAAAGCAAACCAGAAGAGTTCAAAGAAGCGCTCATAAAACTAAAAAAAAATGACCCACCTTCGACTGTATACGAAGGTGAGATACATGTTTTAACAATATTAATACACAGCATTGAAACTGCAGCTAAAGAACAAGGTAAGATTACCGAAAGGGAGATAGATGTGGATGAGAATTATAATCCTCCAATAGGTACTACCTAAAGTTTATATCCATAAAATCACCGGCGGTGCATATTGCTTCTATTACGAAGCCAAGTTCTTTCTTAGAACAATCAGCAAAGGATTTGAACTTCTCTTCACCGTAAGCATCTCTTACACAGAGACCGGAGTTACGCTTTATTGTCTTTTTCATCTCAATAAAGTCTTCTCCTGAATGCATGGACAACTCTCGAATACAAGCGTGGATTTTGGCAAGCTGATCCAGCGTGCCATCATCCTCGTTTGCTTCGAAAAATATCCCTACAGTCTGACCAACTTGCAAATCCTTAAGAAACAGCTTGTATTTAGCTTTGCATGTTTCTGCTGGTTGAAGCGAGCCGTCAGCTTGTTTTATAAATTGACCATGGAATATGTTATACTTCCCACTCATAGTGTAATCTTAGCAACTAGTTTTAACGGGATACGTTTTAATCCTGCTTTTGCTACTTTTAGTTCAAGCTTTTCAGCAGCTGTTTTTTGAAACGATAACCACAGTGGTTGGCGTTTTCCTTCTTTAGTGTTTTCCATGTTAATAGGGTTCGTTAAAATCTATAATTTTTGATTGTGAATATGAACTATTCTTTTTTTTGTATCCTTTATCGCCTTTTTGGTTTACAATCCTATCGTAAATCTTTTTAGCGTTCATATAAGGAACAGGTTTTTTTGTTTTTGTACCTGTAGTAAGAGATTTTCCTCTTCTACCATACTGAAAAGTAACTGTCCATCCAGACGGTTCTTCATTAAGTTGTATTAAATATATCTTATCACTAGCTCCTTCTCGGAAGTATAGTTGAATCGATTCTTCCATCTTATAATTTTATGTTGTTACTCTTGCACCATTGTACACAAATGTTACCGATTAACTCGTGTAACTCAGGCAAATTGCCAGTGTCAATACAGCTGATAGCATGGATCACCATAGTAGGTGTTAAATCATGTCGGACTTTTACCCATACAGGTATCATCCAATCCCACGATTCATGAAAATGTAAATCGGCTACACCTATGAGTTCAAACTCAACATCCATCATCTCTTTGAAATAGTTATCACGAAGATGTTTTGGTCCTCCCATGTAGGCAGTGATCGCATTGTTTTTTTGTTCTATTGTCATATTTCATCCTCGTTGTTAAAGAACTCAAGCATTTTATCGCGTTCCTCAATAGCATCTAAACGATTCTTATCCAATTCGGGGATAGATTCTCCAGCCATTTCGAGGTCTGTGCATATTTCATCAATAAAACCGGTTAGATCTTTAAGATGTTTTGCAATACGACGTTTTTCTTTGAATACAGATAACGCGCTAATAGCTTCATCTAAAGCTAACTTTTGTTGGGTTAGTTTCTTAAGATTTACTTTCATATTAATAGTGATTAAGCTGGCAGTGGTGCCGTNAGTGATTCTTTCTTTGCTTCTTTGAGTAAACGATCTAACTCTTCTTCTACCCAGCCTTGACCAGGTAATGGTATACCGAAACGTCTAGCTGCAAAATACTGATAGGGAAAACAATCATCGATGTTTACTTCTTCAAGTTTAAAACCCAGCAATCCGCCTTGGACAAGCATCTTTTTTATCTCGATAACCGTATAGGTATTCCCTTTTTTTATCCATTTAGAGGAAGGAATACCATCAGGTATATTCGAGTCATCAATACATATTACTTTAAAGTTCGCCATCTTGTATCTCGTAGTCTTCAGCTTTAGCTCCAGGATTCCACTGCGGATCTGTAGAGTATTGTGGTACATAAGTACCATGGGCAATAGATTCAATACGAAGTTCCCTATGATAGGTCTCTTCATCTCTGATATCTGTTGTTTCACTTGGAGAACCGATCGGCATCCATTTGTCAGTACAGCTTTGTACCGCGACATAAAGACCAGTAGGATGCTGCTCTGTTATAAATTGTAAACGATGAATAGTACCTTTTTGGTCTATTTCTAAAGATGTTAGTGCCATATTAGTTGATTTCTGCTGTAAGCCCTGCTTCAAGCAAAGCCGTACATATTGGTTTAAGTTTAGTTTCTGTGCCCGTTTTTACACTACACTTTCCATTATAGTGTACAATCAATGTGCATTGTTCAGCTTGTACCGGTGAGTGTTCGCAATAAGATATTAAAGATCTTATAACGTGATCAAAGGTATTTACTGGATCATTGTGCAATATGATAGATTTATTTGGCTCTAGTAGGTCTGAGACTAACTCATCTACTAGTTCTTCTTCTTGTTGCTTAGTCATTCTTTTTCATGTTTATTTGTTTTTACTATTTCTATTAGGTCAAAATTAAAGGACCTTTTATCTATACCACTGGTAGCAATAGTTATTCTAGGATGAGAGTTATCTCCTACTTTTTTTAATATGTATAAGATATAAGGTTCAATGATATCATTATGAATACTTCCACCAGGTGCTTCTTTTACATCTATTACTTCAAACCAAGCATCTGCATTAGTAGGATCATCTTTTATTCTACCTTCCATTTTTTCTCTAGTAATAACATCTTTGTTCCAGCTACCATCTTCATTAAACCAGTAATCTCTATAGTCAAAAATAAATCCTATATGTGTATCTCTAACATAGACAAAGTATTTACACCTCATCTTGTCTCCTATTTTAAGTTCATAGTTCATTGTTTTTACTTTTACAGATTTCTATTAGTTTATCTAGGCAAGCTTGTTCTGCCTCTTCGTAGGTAATATACATTCCATAGCTTTCTCCTTTATTAGTGTAGTTTCTATTTTTATGTATATAAAAACCATACCCATTTGCTACTAAAGCTATTGAAGAATCTAATTGATACTTCTCTCTAAACCATCTAAATGCTTGTTGATAAAGTGGTATTTGTATAAGACCTTTATTATTATTCATATCTCTTGATGCCATACAAGATTCATCAAATCCCAGCTCTTTAAGAGCTAAGGCTTGTTCATATGTTATAAATTCTTTATTCATTGTCTTGTTTTTTAGTTGGTGGATTATAACTGTCTAGTCTCCATTCTCTAAGTCCATCTACTACACCTGCTTTATAAGCATCTTTAAGTTCATCAGTAGGATAAAGTATTTCATTATTTGGATACTTTCTAAAGCATGCTTCAGCTGCCTGTATCTGTAACTGATGAAGTTTAGTTGGATACCTAGGCTCATCAAACTCGGGTATTATACAATAGTTTACCACCCAACCACCTTCTTTTATGGTTAACGAGTTATCTACAAGTTTAGCTTTTTCTACTACTGTAGAACCATGCCTACCTAGATCTATTATCTCATCTACAATCTCAAACTCTACTTCTAGTCCTTCATTAGAGTCATACAACTTTAGTCCATCTATATCACCATTATCTATTAGAGGTAGTGTTTTTATTCCTGTATTATTATAGGAGCGAGCTTCTTTAACATAATACCATACCTGCCAGCCACTTTCTGTTTTATGTAATGTTCCTTTCATATTAGTTTTGTTTGTTTAGTAAAAGTGTTGTTTCCGGAACAGAACCGATTGTTTTGCTGCAGGTTAATAATGATTCTAGATGTAAATCTAGTACAAAATTGTAATCATCACGTCGATATCCTCCAAATAAACATAGTACTACAGGTAGTGGTTTACCCAACTTAGCTGATACTGTGTTTACCCAATTAGAAAATATCTCAGCAGCTTTTATCCAACATTCTGTGTTGAGCTGGCCACCTAAATCATCTTCATCATGACTGTCGGCACCGTGAGCAAATACTACATAGTGTACTTTATCGTTAAGAATCATATTCTCTAAATCGTTTAGCTTAGATTTGAAGTCCTCGAGGTAAGAAATATTATGACCTCTTGGATTAATATTGCAACCACGCGGTATTGCTTTCTCAAGCAAAGGGTTAAACTCATAACTATCCTCTATGCTATTACCAAAGTGTCCATCAAGATCTAAATAAGCACCGGATAAACCAAACTCCTTATAGATCTTAATAGCTGAAATAACTTGTCCTGAAAAAGTACAGAACCCAACACCAGAATCAGGTCTTGCATGGTGCATACCAGATATAGGAGCAAAGCACAATTCGCCAGGATTTTGAATAGCATGTCTTTTTGCAGCTAATAAAGAACCTGTGGTATAGGTTAAGCTATTTACTAGTTCTTTACTCCAAGGTAACCCATTGCTGTTATAGTTACCTGTTTTATTGTAAACGTTGTTCACATACTCTTTTGTATGTGCGATATAGAAATCTGATTTCTTGATAGGCTTGAAATCATCTACTATATCAAAGTTCTCATAGCCACCATCTTTGATCTTTTTCATCAATAGCATGGGTTTATGAGGACTCTTTGAAAACGAGGATGACATCTTTGTGCATACTTGTTTTGGTGTGTAAAATGTTTTTATCTTATTCATTTGTCTTGTTTGTTTAGTGAGTTGATAAGCTCTTTAAAGTTCTTAGCTAATGTATCAGCATCTTTGTTTTCTTCAAACTTAGTTCCTCCATGTACAAAAGCAAATAACATAGCTTCTTCTGTGTATTTCTTAGCCATATCCTCTTGGTAGTAAGTATCAAATGCAAATTTAATCATATCTTGCTCTGTATATTTCTTAACCATATCTTCTTGGCATTGAGTGTAGCCATCTATAAAAGCAATATAACTTGCGTATGCTTTATCTGAACTATACTCATCTGCATATTTTGAAGCTAATTTTTCTATTTCTTCTTTAGTTTTCATTGTCTTGTTTAAGGGTTAATAATTAATTTAGTGTTACTAGCAGGATTCGAACCTGCAACTCCGCCGCGTACTCTGTAATAGAGTCTCATCTTGCGATGATGTTTTAATCCCTTCGGTTCACTCAGTTAAGCTTTATTAGGTGCCGGGTAGCACTCGCCATACTTCAAAGTGATGCGTCTTCCATTTCCGCCATAGTAACTGTGGTTTTACCCATTGTGCTGCCATGTAATTTTCGTTTGATCGAATTTTTCTAAAGCACTTTTTACCCATTTTTCATCAACAGAATCTTTGTAGCATAAGATATGTACTTTAGCCGTCTCTGTTGGATTAAGACGCAATAAACGTCCAATCCTTTGAGATGACTTGCGTTCATTTCCATATGCATGCAAGATGATTCCTTGTTTTAGGTCGGGTATATTGACCCCTTCATTAAGTTGTAATACGCAAGATAGTTTTAAAATCTTGCCACTCTTGAATGCTTGTAAACTGTCTTCTGACAATGGATTATTGCTATGATATCTGTATTCACACAGTCTATCAGCTTGTTCCATTGTATTAGCAAATAACAAACACTTGTCCTGAATAATATGGAATAGTTTGCGGCCGAGGGTTTCCTTACTAGGAAACTCCATCATAGCTTTCATCCTCATAACACTCATAATCTGTTGTTCTTTTTTATTACGAGCACTTTCTAAACGATTAGTCCAGTACATATAACTTGCAAGCTCTGATGTATACCAGGTCTTACCGTTCTTATTTACTTGCATTGTCTTACTTGCATCTAGAGGTAAAGTGTGAACGATGATACGATAGTCATTTAGAATATCATCACCAATGGCTTCATCCGTTTCATATTCATAGACAATAGGACAAAACTCATCAACCATCTGTCCCTTCTCTGATCTCTCAAATCGTGGAGGTGTTCCGGTTAATCCTAATATCTTGCCTCTAAAAGATCTAAGCCATGTTTTATGTGAGAATAAAAGCGAATGACACTCATCTAAATATACAACATCGTAATCAATATCCTGTTTGGATAAAGATAGATAGGTTGTAAAGCTCATATGTGGAATAAGGTGTTCCTTTCCATGCTTATGAGCTTCAGCAATCCATTCTTTTACTACGGATTTCTTAGGTGCAACAATAAGGAACTTACTATAATCCGTATAATTTGCTGCCATGTGGCGAAGGCCAATGAGAGTTTTACCAACTCCCATTGACGCTCCGATGCCGGCACGGTTTAACGGTAATACTTTAGCAAGAGCCTCATCTTGTACACTTGTTCTGATTTCATCTCTTGTTTTCATAATCTATTTTGTTCTTTCGATCGATTTAACAAAGTGTGAGGTTTCTCCTCTGTTTCCAAACCAGTTGAATCCCCAGCATTCTTGATATGTAACGACAACCGAGATACCTTCTTTAGCATACTCTCTTATTGTATCTACAGGAGTATCGCAAAAGATTGTCGCATCATTATCAATAGAAAAGGCAAACGTTTCGTAGTTACCTACCATACCACCGTTGCCGATGTTTGGTGCTATCTTTAAATCGCCTTCCCAAGATTTCCATGCTAGACCTTTGTTGCTAAACTTGGTAATAACACCTACGCGTTCACCTTGTGAGTAATCATTTGTGCAAGAGCTAAATAATAAAGCTACGATTGCAATTGTTAATAGTTTTTTCATATTTAAGAGTTTACAATGTACAAAACTTTTGGCATACGGCCAAAATAAACATAACGTGTTACATTACATAACCACATCTTTTTTGGTAATCGTTTTATTGGATAATTTTCGGGTGTTTCGATTGTATAATCACCACCATTAAGTAACTTATTAGGCACAATCAGAGATGCCTTTATAGCACCCTCAATTGGTTGTTCAGAAACATTAATAGTAGCAGATACTTTATCTTTACTCAGTTTATCCAACATTTTATCAGCACCAGACACCATAGCCAAAGCACTTTTTGGACCAGGCCATAGTTTCAAAACTATGTACCAGGTTCCGTTTTCTTTTTCAAATTTAAGCGTTTTCATAATATATTATTTGTTAGGGATATCCAATAAAGGGAATCCTAAAGCTTCTGCCATTTTTGTATCGATGAAAGCCGCACCTTTGGTGAGGACTGTTGCATCAAACATTCTTTCGGCCGCTTCATTGGATATTACCCATTGTTGGCCAGAGCGATATGGATTTTCCATATCGTTTGTTGCATCAAACATTCTTTCGGCCGCTTCATTGGATATTACCCATTGTTGGCCAGAGCGATATGGATTTTCCATATCGTCCTTTGATTTATCTTCGTCTATACCTATAAGTAAGAAGCCTTGTGTCATAAGATCTGTGCACTTTGCACACGGTTCATCGGA
>JGI12421J11937_10000489_pt1 | contig 15341 bp, 15 predicted proteins | sample LakErihyJuly2011_2_FD_11937 | JGI IMG/M metagenome (IMG submission 11937)
ATGCATCGATTATTACAAGGCGAAGTTGGATCTGGTAAAACTGTTGTTGCTTTGCGCGCGATGCTCACCGTTATTGATAATGGTGGACAAGCTGCCTTGTTGGCACCAACAGAAGTGTTAGCGGCCCAGCATTTGCGCACAATCACAAAACTCTTGGGAGATTTAGCACATGGTGGAATGTTGGGTGGAAGTGAAAAGGCAACGCAAGTAACTTTAATAACGGGTTCTCAGAGCGCTGCAGCAAGAAAAGAAGCACTTGCATTGGCAGCAAGTGGCTCAGCCGGAATTGTGATTGGAACACACGCATTACTTGGAGAATCAATAGTTTTTAATGATCTTGGATTAATCGTTGTCGATGAGCAACATAGATTCGGTGTTGAGCAGCGAGATGCTCTTAAGAACAAAGCACACACACCAGCACACTTATTGGTCATGACTGCAACACCAATTCCGCGAACAGTTGCGATGACGGTCTTTGGAGATTTAGATGTTTCAACACTTCGAGAATTGCCTTTAGGTCGCCAGCCAATCACAACTCATGTCATTGCAGCTGTTGAAAAACCCACGCACCTAGAACGTGCATGGCAGAGAATTGCAGAAGAGGTAGCCAAAGGTCACCAGGCATATGTTGTGGCGCCTCGCATTAGTGCTACAAATAATGAAGATGCCGATATGGATTTTCTATTTGGCACCGAAACACAGAGTATTGCTAGCGTTGAAGAGTTAGGTCCAATGCTTCATAGCGGGCCTTTTTCAGGTTTGCGCGTAGCCCCTTTACATGGTCGTCTCTCAACGGAAGTGAAAGAGTCAACGATGTCTGCTTTTTCATCCGGTGAAATAGATGTGCTGATTTCAACTACCGTCATTGAAGTAGGCGTAGACGTTGCAAATGCCACAGTGATGGTCATCATGGATGCAGATAGATTTGGTGTTTCACAATTACATCAATTACGTGGCCGTATTGGTCGTGGAAGCTCTCCTGGCTTGTGCTTATTAGTTACTAACGCAATGCCAGATACACCGGCCAGAGTTCGATTAGATGCTGTGGCTGCCACGTTAGATGGCTTTGAGTTATCCAAAATTGATCTTGAACAGCGCAGAGAAGGAGATGTACTAGGTGCCAATCAGTCCGGCACTCGTTCTCATCTGCGCCTGTTAAGAGTTTTACGTGATGAAGCACTTATTGAAAGTGCTCGAGAAAGTGCGGAAAAACTCATTCAAGAGGATCAAGAGCTTGCTGGATATAAATCTCTCAATGATGAATTAAAGTTACTTGAAACAGATTCTGCGACAGATTTTATAGATAAGGGTTGATGGCTATGAGAATAATTGCAGGCGTTGCAAAGGGGCGATCCTTATCAAGTGTGGCTGGCGCAACTCGACCAACATCTGATCGTGCGCGAGAAGCAATTTTTTCAACACTGACATCAGAGTTTGGCGACTTTTTAGGATTACAAATTTTAGATTTATTTTCAGGCTCTGGTGCGATGGGGCTTGAAGCTCTTTCTCGAGGGGCATCTTTGGTCCATTGCGTAGAAAAAGATGATGCAGCGGCAAAGACTATTTCTACAAATAATGCTTTAGTGCAAAAGGCGCAACCAGTTGGTGCGTTTCTATTTCATATTTCAGCGCAAAAATTTGTTGATACACCTGCTCAAAATCAATATCACTTTGTATACATAGATCCGCCTTATGATTTTGCAGATTCCGAATTAGTTCAGGTTTTAGAAAAACTTCTAGAAAATAATTTCTATAAAGATGGAGCAGTCATCGCAGTTGAGCGGGCATCAAAGTCACCACAACCTGTGTGGCCGGTGGGATATGAGCCTTCTCGGACAAAGGTCTACGGACAAGCCAGTATTTATTACGCCAATTACGCCAAGAATGGATAAGCAAAGAAATCGTTGCTAGCGTTTGACCCATGAGACGTGCAGTGTGTCCGGGATCTTTTGACCCAATTACCTATGGTCACTTAGACATTATTGAACGCGCTAGTCGCCATTTTGATGAGGTAATTGTTGCAGTCCTTGAAAACCGAACTAAATCAAGTTTGTTTACTGTCGCAGAACGAATTTCAATGATTACTGAAGTTACGAAGAAATACTCCAATGTGAGAATTGATTCCTGGAGTGGATTACTAGTTGATTACTGCAAATCAAATGAGGTGCAATCTATTGTCAAAGGCTTACGCGCGGTCTCAGACTTTGATTACGAATTACAGATGGCTCAGGTAAATCTTCAAGGTTCTGGGGTTGAGACAATGTTTATGGCGACTTCACCAACTCACTCCTTTTTATCATCCTCTCTTGTGAAAGAATTAGCCCATTACGGTGGAGATGTTTCCTCTATGGTTCCATCGAGCATTAACGAAGCACTTAAACGTCGAGTAGCAGGGAAGTGATCCATGGATTCGATTGAGAAATTAACGACTGCCATTTCAATGGTTGAAGAAGCACGCGGAGTTCCATTGTCGGCTTCTTGCGTTCTTCATCGTGGTGAAATTTTAGAAATTCTAGATGCAGCGCGAGCAGCTCTTCCAAATGATTTAGAAGCAGCACGTAAAATTATGGCTTCACGAGATGCNCTGATTGAAGAAGGTCGCTTGAGTTCTGAAGCACTGATCGCAAGTGCTCGCGAAGAGGTTTCACGAATGATTGAGCAGACAGCCATAGTTTCAGCCGCTCGTGAAGAAGCTCAACATATTTTAGATGATGCACATATAGATGCAGATGCCGAGCGGGAAGAAGTAGAGAAATATATTGACTCTCGACTTGCAACCCTTGAAGTTATTCTTAACAAAACATCTGATGCCGTGGCTCGCGGTCGCGAAAGACTTGCTGGCGCTGGCGATAAAGATGTTTTATCGCAACTCGCTAACGATAAGTAAAGTAGTAAAAGCATGACGCGCGAGCATTCACCTTTTCGTGTAAACACCCACGAGCTACCTCGTCGCGCTGGTGAAATGAAAGAGTATTCAATCGATTTTGACCTGACAGAAGCATTTGGCGTGGAGTTAATTAGCGTTCCAGCCGGGGAAGTTATTGAAGTAGATCTCAAACTCGAAGCTGTCACCGAAGGCGTTCTAGCCACGGCTGATGTCTTTGCAACGGCAATGGGTGAATGCATCCGTTGCCTTGATCCGATTGCAATCGATATTGATAGAAGTTTTCAGGAACTATTTCGTTACGAAGTTCATCATGAAAAAGGTTCAAAGGGATCAAAGAAACGTCGTCCAAGTGAAGATGTGATCGATGATTTAGATGTCGATGATGAGTTGTTGATGCAAGGCGATTACATGGATCTAGAAATTCCACTGCGCGATGCCATCGTTTTAGCGCTACCGGTGAACCCACTCTGTTCAGAGCAGTGCTTAGGTTTATGCCAACAATGTGGGGAAAAGTGGGAATTGCTTCCAGAAGGACATGCCCATGAGCAGATTGATCCGCGGTGGGCAGCCCTTGGTTCACTCGGTGACGGGCCAGAGAAGTAGCCTGCTTTTCGAGCCGATTTTAAGAATTCGTACTTTTAGGGGATACTTACGTCCATATCCGCACTCCGTGTGAGCGCGGTATCTCAGATGAGATTTAAGAAGAGATTAAGGACGCCACCGTGCCAGTACCAAAGCGAAAGATGTCTCGCTCGAAGACACGTTCTCGTCGTAGTCAGTGGAAAACAACTGCGGCAGCACTAGCAGCGTGCCCACAATGCCAGCAACCAAAATTGCAACACACTGCATGTCCAACGTGCGGAACTTATAACCGCCGTCAGGTTATCGAGGTCTGATCTGTACTCTGATTTAACACAACGCCTCGGTGTTGACGTTGATCCAAATCTTTTAGCCTTAGCTTTTACTCATCGTTCATTTGCATATGAAAGCGGCGCAAAAGAAACCAATGAGCGCTTGGAATTTCTTGGCGATTCAGTCCTAGGTTTAGTAGTCACAGAAGAGTTATATAAACGTTTTCCAGATTTAGATGAGAGCAGATTGTCACCTCTACGCTCCGGGGTTGTAAACATGCGAGCGTTGGCCGATATCGCCCGTGAACTCGATCTTGGTAAATACATCCGATTGGGTAAAGGCGAAGAAGTAACAGGTGGCCGAGATAAAAATTCATTACTCGCAGATGCTCTAGAAGCATTGATAGGCGCTATTTATCTTCATGCAGGTTTGGCAACAAGTGCCGGCGTTGTTCAAAAATTAATTGCAACAACTCTGGCACAGGCCATGGAACGTGGTGCTGGCTTAGATGGCAAAACTGCACTCCAAGAACTCACAGCTCAACTTGGCAAAGGTGCTCCTGAATACATTGTTACTGAAACTGGACCTGATCATGACAAGAGTTTTAGCGCTGATGCCATGGTTGCAGGGGTCTGCATTTCCCGTGGCACCGGAAAGAGCAAGAGAGAAGCAGAGCAAGTTGCCGCCAGAAGTGCCTATGAAATATTGAAACCTCAAGTTATGGATGACACTAAGTAGAGGCGAAGCCGCCGTGTTACTTCGCTAATTAGCGCGCTCGCAAGGTAGGTTTACCGCGTGTATCTAAAGAGCATCACGCTCAAGGGCTTTAAGTCCTTTGCTTCAGCGACCACCCTGCGCCTAGAACCTGGCATCACCTGTGTGGTCGGCCCAAATGGTTCGGGTAAATCAAATGTTGTTGATGCTCTTACATGGGTAATGGGTGAGCAAGGAGCCAAATCTCTTCGCGGCGGAAAGATGGAAGATGTCATCTTCGCCGGCACCAGCGGACGTGCACCTCTTGGTCGCGCAGAAGTTTCAGTCACCATCGATAACGCAGATGGTGCGCTCAACATAGATTATTCCGAAGTAACAATTTCGCGCATTCTTTTTAGAAATGGCCAAAGTGAGTACCAAATAAATGGTGAAGCATCACGTTTATTAGANATTCAAGAGTTACTCAGTGANTCAGGTATCGGTCGAGAAATGCACGTCATCGTTGGCCAAGGTCAACTAGATGCAATTTTGATGGCTAATCCTGATGANCGTCGTGGGTTTATTGAAGAAGCAGCCGGAGTTCTTAAGCACCGCAAGCGCAAAGAAAAGGCGCTTCGCAAACTAGATTCGATGCAAGCAAATCTTGCTCGCGTACAGGATCTGACCGTAGAACTTCGTAGACAATTACGTCCACTGGGTAAACAAGCCGAAGTCGCCAAGAAGGCTGCAACGATTCAAGCAGATTTACGCGATGCAAAGCTTCGCTTGCTTGCAGATGATTTTATTTCTATGACTAAGACTCTAGATGCTGAAGTCGCAGATGAAACTGCTCTTCGCGAGAGACGATCAATCGTAGATTCAGAGTTAGACAGAGTCCGTGCACGTGAAGAAGCACTCGATGCACAAGGCGCTGTCGATGGTCCACTTCTTATCAGCGCTCAAGAAACGTATTACCAATTAAATTCTTTACGTGAGCGATTTAGAGGAACGGCCTCTCTTGCACAAGAGCGTTCACGATTCTTAGCCGAAGAAGCAGAAGAAGCCCGCACCCTTGGCCGTGATCCAGAAGCACTAGATCGCGAAGCACAAACTTTAAGATTAGAAGAATCGCAATTGCGCACCGCGGTTCAGAATTCTCATAGCGCCTTGGTGGCTGCAACAACTGCGCTAGCACAAGCTGAAAATTTGCTTAAGAGTGAAGAAGATAAAGTCGCTGCTGCGATGCGAGCAATTGCTGATTCGCGCGAAGGAACAGCAAGGCAAGAAGGTCACATTAAATCTCTTCGTGCTCGCTTAGATGCGATTGCTGAAGAAATTGCACGTTTAGAAAAATCACGAAATGACGCACAGCAACGTGCAGATGAAGCATCCCGGGCGTATTCAAGTTTTGAATTAGAAATCGCGAGTGCGGACTCCGGTGAACTGGGATTAGATTCTCAATTCGAAAGCGCAAAATCGAAATTAGATGCAGGCAAAAAATCACTCTCAGAACTAGTTGATACTGAACGCAGCACTGAGCGCGAAAAAAATGCGATTGAAGCAAAGCTTGAGGCTCTTCGCATAACCTCTAAGAGCAATGATGGTGCTTCGGCGCTCCTTGCTAATTCTCGCGGTGTGAAAATTTTGGGAAGTGTCAGCTCACTTATTTCAATTGAAAAAGGTTATGAAAGCGCCGTTGCTGCAGCACTTGGCTCACTTGCAGATGCCATCGTTGTTCAAGATTTAAATTCAGCAGTCAGTGCTCTTACAACAATGAGATCAGAAAATCTTGGCCAGGCAGATGTTTTAGTCTTTGATGAAAATTCACGAGCTTCAGATTCAATACCTTCAGGATTAACCTCCCTTACCAATTACGTGCAATCTAGCTCGATTGCATCCCTTATTTCATCCTTGCTTAGCGCAACTGCTGTCGTTGACAGCGCCCGTGATGCATCTGAGGTATTGCGAAATCACCCAAACATTCGTGTAGTAACGCGCGATGGCGACATCATCACTTCTACGCGCGCCCGCGGTGGCTCAAAATCTGCATCATCTCTTATTGAAATTAGTGCACTCATTGCAGATCTAACAAGTAAATTAGAAGAGATAAATCACAAAACTGATCGAATTCGTTTTGAGATATCTACTGCAACAACTGAATTAGCATCTCGTCAAAGTGAGTTTGACCAGGTGCTTGGAAAACTCAATGAATCAGATGCCCGCATTGCAGCCCTTACCGAACAATTAGCTGTTGCGGGTCAAAATGCAAAGTCTGCGGCCGCAGAAGTAGAAAGACTTGAAGTTACTATTGCAGAAGCTACCGCGGCAAAATCTCGCGACGAAAACGAATTACATATCGCTTCTAACCAACTATCGATGCAAGGTGAAACTCCAGAACCAGATCATGCTCAAGTAGAAGTTTTGCGTGCACATGTCTCTGGTGCTCGCAGCACAGAAGTAGAAGCACGTCTTGCAGTACGAACAAGTGAAGAAAGAGTTGATTCACTTGCAGCGCGTGCAAAGGCTCTTGAAGAAGCAGCTCAGGCAGAGCGCGATGCATCTGAACGTGCAATATCTAGACGAGGCGCACGTGCGCGTGGTGCGGTTATTTCGCAATCTGTTGCAGAGGCAGCATATGAAGTTTTAATTCACATCGAACGCTCCATTGCAAAGGCTGCAACTGAACGTGCTCGACTTGAAGAAACTCGTTCGCAGCGCGAAGGCGAAACTTTGACAATTCGTGCTCGTGGTCGCGAATTAGCAACTGAATTAGAACAATTAACAACTAGTGTGCACCGAGATGAAATTGCACGTGCTGAACAACGTATGCGCATTGAAGCCCTTGAACTCAAAGCAGTTGAAGAATTAGGTATTGATACAACAACGCTGGTAAATGAATACGGACCACATAACGATGTTCCAACTTTCCTTGAAAATGAAGCGGGCGAAATCATCACCACTGAGTTGATTCCATATCGTCGCGAACAACAAGAAAAACGTCTTGCAGCTACTGAACGCTCACTTACTTTGCTTGGAAAGATTAATCCTCTGGCCCTTGAAGAGTATGACGCTCTTGAAGAACGCCTAAAATTCCTTGCAGAGCAGTTAGAAGATCTTAAGAACACAAAGAAAGATCTCTTGGACATCATTAAAGAAGTTGATGATCGTGTTCAGCAAATCTTTATGGAAGCATTTCAAGAAACAGCCAAGCACTTTGAAGATATCTTTGCTCGGCTATTTCCCGGGGGAGATGGTCGCTTAATTCTTACTAATCCAGATGACTTGCTCTCAACAGGAGTTGATGTGGAAGCTCGTCCACCAGGTAAGCGCGTGAAGAGACTCTCATTGCTATCAGGTGGAGAAAAATCTCTCACCGCAGTTGCGATGCTTGTGGCGATCTTTAAAGCACGGCCAAGTCCTTTCTATGTTCTAGATGAAGTTGAAGCTGCACTCGATGATGTAAACCTTGGTCGTTTACTCGGAGTCCTTGAAGAGTTACGCGCAAGCTCACAGTTGATCATCATTACTCACCAAAAGAGAACTATGGAAATTGCAGATGCTCTCTATGGCGTCACCATGCGCGGAGATGGCGTGACTGAAGTTATATCTCAGCGTCTTCGCGAATCAGAGACTGCTTAGTTTCGAATTCTGTTTTGTATGGGTATTTTTTCTAAATTCTTATCAAAAATCAAAGTATCTGATGTATTTCACAAGCCAGATCTAGAAGAAGTTGAAAGCGAACTTATTGCCGCCGATTTAGGCGCAGAACTTGCTCGCACAATCATAGAAGAGACCAGAAAGCTAAAATCAGAAACTCCAGAAGAGGCGCTGCAATCTGTTCTCTTATCTCACTTGTCTAAAAAATCCCGGCAATTGCAGATACAAAGTGGATTGACCACGGTGATGGTTGTTGGGGTCAATGGAACTGGCAAAACCACAACAGTTGCAAAACTTGCACAAATGTTTTCTCCACAAGGGCTAGTTGTATTGGCCGCGGCAGATACTTTCCGCGCTGCAGCAGTTGAGCAGCTGCAAACGTTGGGCAAGCGAATCGGCATAGAAGTAATAAGTGGCAGAGAAAATTCAGATCCGGCATCTGTGGCCTTTGATGCAATCGAAAAATCTCGGGATCTATCGGCATCCTTTCTCTTTATTGATACTGCAGGCAGGCTTCATAACAAGAGTGATCTAATGAATGAACTCGGCAAAATTAAGCGCGTTATCGAAAAAGTTTCACCGGTGAGCGAAGTGCTTTTGGTAATTGATGCCACTACGGGTCAAAACGGATTGCAGCAAGCCAAGATCTTTGCGCAAGCCGTTAATGTCACCGGAATAGTTTTGACTAAATTAGATGGCAGTGCCCGTGGCGGTATCGCTCTTGCGATCGAGGACGCACTTGATATTCCAATTAAGTTCGTTGGCACTGGTGAATCAATTGAGGATCTAGCCCAATTTGAGCCGATTGAATACATCAAGGGCCTGATTTCTTAACCTAGATGTAACACAAGGCGGCACACGCTCGAAAAATGTGATGTGTCTGAAACCTTGCACGCGAATATGTGTAATGAACATGGGGCACTTTTACCCCATCTCAAAGGCGAGAGTCACAACGTTGAAAGCAGATACCTATGGATGAAATGGTTATTAACTCTGGAGACACAGCATGGATGCTGGCTAGTACCGCACTTGTACTACTTATGACTCCAGGTCTCGCCTTCTTTTATGGAGGAATGGTACGAACAAAGAGCGTGCTCAATATGATGATGATGTCAATGATTTCAATTGGTGTTGTTAGTGTGCTCTGGGTTATTTATGGATTTGAAATAGCCTTCGGATATAAAGCGGATTCCCCTTGGTATGGATCAATTTCATTTTCTGGCTTAGGTGGAGTTGTAAATGACTTCACGAATAACGGTGGGCTTTATCCAATTCCTGTTCTTGTCTTTGCAGCGTTCCAATTAATGTTTGCAATCATTACTCCTGCCCTTATTTCTGGAGCAATTGCCGATCGTGCGAAATTTACTTCTTGGGCAGTATTCGTAGCTATTTGGTCCACCTTCGTTTATTTCCCAGTCGCGCACTGGGTTTTTGCATTTGGAAACAAAGTAGGTGAGACCGTCACTGGTGCTGGTTATTTAGCAGGTAAAGGACTTCAAGATTTTGCTGGTGGCACGGCAGTTCATATCAATGCTGGGGCTGCAGGTTTAGCTCTGGCGATTGTTCTTGGTAAGCGTGTGGGTTGGCGTAAAGAATCAATGCGCCCGCACTCACTTCCACTTGTGATGCTTGGTTCAGGTTTACTCTGGTTTGGATGGTTTGGTTTTAATGCAGGTTCGGCACTGGCTGCAAATGCAATTGCAGCGTTGGCGTTGATAAATACACAAGTAGCAACAGCTGCAGCTCTTGCAGGCTGGCTATTAGTTGAGAAAGTCCGTCAAGGTCATCCAACTTCACTTGGTGCGGCATCGGGGGCTGTGGCAGGACTTGTTGCAATTACTCCAGCTTGTGCATTCGTTGCGCCATGGGCCGCAGTTGTGATCGGTCTTATTGCTGGCATTCTCTGCTCGCTAGCATCTGGGTTGAAGTATCGATTTAATTTAGATGATTCATTAGATGTAGTTGGGGTTCACTTAGTTGCTGGAATTTGGGGATCACTTGCAATTGGACTCTTCGGAGCAAGTTCTGTAAACAGTGTCGGTGTGGATGGACTCTTCTATGGTGGCGGCACTGAATTACTAGCCAAGCAGACAATCGGTGTGGCACTTGTCGGGGTGTACTCATTTATTGCAACACTGATCATCGGCTTTGCAATTGAAAAAACTATCGGCTTTAGAGTTAAACGAGATGTTGAAGTTGCAGGTATCGACCTCAACGAACATGCTGAAACTGCCTATGAAATGACAAGCTCATCACGTGGAGGTTCAATTCTATGAAACTAATTACAGCAATCCTTAAGCCACATAAGTTAGAAGAAGTAAAAGTGGCACTACAAAACCTTGGCGTTAAAGGCATGACAGTTTCGGAGGCGAGTGGATTTGGTCGCCAAAAGGGCCACACTGAGGTTTATCGCGGTGCGGAATATACGGTTGATCTAATTCCAAAAATTAGATTAGAGATACTTGCCGATGACGCAGAAGTTCAGGCAATAATCGATCAGATTGTTGAAAGCGCCGCCACTGGAAATATCGGAGACGGAAAAGTTTGGGCTATTCCAATCGAACAAGTTGTGCGCGTTCGCACAGGCGAGCAAGGATCCGAGGCCATCTAAGCAAATATGCAGGGCTGAAGTAGGCTCTGCACATGTTTGATGCGCTCTCGGCTCGCTTTGCCAAAACATTTGGCGGACTTCGCGCGAAAGGAAAGATTTCTTCTTCAGACATTGAATCTGTCATAGAAGAAATTAGAAGCGCACTCCTTGAAGCAGATGTTGCTCAAGAAGTTATCGATCTATTTACCGACCGCATTCACACTCAAGCAGTTGCGCTCTTGCCTACGTTTCAGGCTGGAAGTAATCAAGCTCAGGCGATTTTCGATGTTGTTAACTCAGAGTTGGTTTCAATTCTGGGCTCTGAAGCAAGACGTATTCGTTTTGCAAAGAATCCACCGACAGTTCTTATGTTGGCTGGATTACAAGGAGCGGGTAAAACAACACTTGCTGCAAAGTTGGCTAAGTTTTATAAAGATCAAGGCAATACGCCACTGCTAGTGGCAGCAGATCTGCAAAGACCTAACGCGGTGACGCAGCTGCAAGTTTTAGGCCAGCAAATTGACGTGCCAGTGTTTGCACCAGAACAAGGAAATGGTTCTGGAAGCGCTGTGCAAGTTGCGCGAGATGGAATCGCATTCGCGCAATCAAAACTTTATAACATGGTCATTGTCGATACAGCAGGTCGACTTGGCGTTGATGACGAACTTATGGATGAAGCAATTGCCATAAGAAATCAGATTAAGCCTGATGAAATTCTCTTCGTCATTGATGCGATGATTGGTCAAAGTGCGATAAATACAGCAAGAGCTTTCGAGCAAGGTGTTGGCTTTGATGGGTTNGTTTTAACGAAATTAGATGGNGATGCACGAGGCGGCGCNGCTCTTTCCATTACAGAGATAATCAAGCGCCCGATTATGTTTGTTTCAACTGGTGAAAAAATAAGTGATTTTGATCTTTTCTATCCAGATCGCATGGCTTCTCGAATACTTGGATTAGGCGATGTTGCAACACTTGCCGAACAAGCAAAGAAAGCGTTGAACCCGCAAACGAGTGCAAAGCTTGAGGAAAAGTTTGCACGTGGTGATGACTTCACCTTGGAAGATTTCTTGGAGCAGCTTGAAGCGATGGCAAAGATGGGATCCATGGGCAAATTGCTTTCAATGCTGCCAGGTGCTGCTTCAATGAAGAAACAAATTGATAACTTTGATGAAAGTGAAATCACTCGAACAAAAGCAATCGTGCAATCGATGACGCCACACGAAAGACGTGACATAAAAGTTCTCAACGGAACCCGGCGTTCACGAATAGCTCGTGGCAGCGGTCGCGCAGTTTCAGAAGTTAATTCACTCGTTGAAAGATTTAGTGCTGCGCAAAAGGCTATGAAGCAGATGCGCAGTGGAAATGTTCCTGCAGGGATGCCGGCGGCAATGGGCGATATGAGGAGTGCAAAACCAGCGGTTGCACACAAGAAGAAGTCCAAGTCGGGTAACCCCGCTAAAAGGGCTGCAGAAGAGCGCGAGTAGGCCTTAATTTCGCTTCCTGCGTATCTGATGGCAAGATTAGCCACCTGTGACGGGGCCCTCTACCCCCGAAACATCCAAGTCCATCGCTTGGCCAAAATGATTGCGCACCCCGCTGCGATCGAATTGGCAAGGCATACATTTACAGGAGCACAAGTTACTTGGCTACAAAAATTCGCTTAATGCGCATGGGAAAAATTCGCACACCTTATTTCCGTATTGTTGTTACAGATTCACGCAAAGCTCGCAATGGTTTGTCCATTGAAGAGATTGGTCGTTATGCACCAGGTCAAGAACCATCACTGATCGAAGTTAACTCTGATCGTGCTCTTTACTGGCTCGGCACTGGCGCACTTCCAACGGCTGCTGTAGAGGCAATTTTAAAAGTTACTGGTGATTGGCAAAAGCACAAGGGTCTTCCTGGAACAGAAGGAACGCTTAGAGTTGCCGCACCAAAGCCACACAAGAGCGTTGCTTACGAAGCAGCTGTGAAGCAAGCAATGGATGAGCCAAAAGAAGGCGCAACAACTTTGAAGAAGAAAGCACAAGAAAAGTTGGCTGCAAAAGCTAATCCAGTTGTAGAAGAAGCACCAGTTGTAGAAGCACCAGTGGAAGCAGTTGTTGAAGAAACTCCAGTTGCAGAAGCAGTTATTGAAGAGACTCCAGCACCAGAAGTTGTTGCAGAAGTAACTCCTGAAGCAACACCAGAAGCGGCTGCTGAATAACAATGATGGATGAAGCACTCGAGCATCTCGTAAAAGGGATCGTCGATAATCCTGAAGATGTTGTTGTGAAAGAAAAAACTCATCGTCGTGGAACAACACTTGAAGTACGAGTAAATCCAGAAGACATTGGCAAAGTAATTGGTCGAAATGGCCGTACAGCTAAAGCTCTTCGTACAGTTGTCAGCGCAATTGCTGGTCGCACAGTGCGCGTCGATCTCATCGAGACCGACGAGGCTCGCTAACAACTTTTCGACTATGCGTTTACTCGTGGGCCGCATTGGTCGTGCTCACGGAATTCTTGGTGAAGCGACGATCGAAGTTCGAACTGACGATCCAGATCTTCGCTTTGCCATAGGCGCAACTGTGAATACTGATAAACACGGTGATCTAAAAATCGTATCTGGGCGAGTTCATAATGGAATTTTGCTCTTAGGCTTTCAGGGAATTACAACTCGTAATCAAGTTGAACAATTACGAAATGAAATGATGTATTCCGAAGTTGATATCAACGCATCAACGGGGAATGAGGATGAATATCACGTTCTTCAACTCATCGGCTGCATTGCATATCTGCAATCAGGTGAGAAATATGGAGAGATATCTGATGTCATTAATTTGCCAGGTCAAGACTTATTAGCAATTCAAACTGGCGAAGGTGAATCACTTATTCCTTTTGTGCATCAATTGGTGCCCGAAGTAGATGTTAAAAACAAACGTTTAGTTGTCATCCCTCCCACGATTTCAGGTGAGATCAAATGAAACTAGATGTTGTAACCATATTTCCTGAATACCTTGCTCCGCTGAAGCTATCTCTTCTAGGCAAGGCTCAAGAAGAAGGATTACTGGAGATAAATATTCACGATTTACGTGCGCATGCAACGAATAATCATCACAGTGTTGATGACACTCCTTATGGTGGCGGCGCTGGCATGGTTATGAAAGCCGAAGTATGGGGATCAGCTCTTGATCCATTGCTAGTTAACGATGTTGATTTAATTATTTTGACACCAGGGGGAAGACGTTTTAACCAGCGCATGGCAGAGGATTTCGCTACACACTCTCACTTAGTTTTTGCTTGTGGTCGATACGAAGGCATTGATGATCGTGTTCGCCAGTATTACTCGCAGGATAAATTTGCAGATAAGAGCGTTCGAGTTCACGAAGTATCAATTGGTGATTATGTATTGGGTGGGGGAGAAGTAGCGGCAATGGTGATGATTGAAGCAATTACCCGTTTGCTTCCAGGAGTTCTGGGCAATCCCGAATCAATTGTTGAAGAGTCACATATGCACGAAGGATTTGCTGAACATCCTGCATTTACCAAACCACAAACGTGGCGAGATATCGCAGTTCCTGAGATTTTACTCAGCGGAAACCACGCACAAATCGCAGCATGGCGCGCACAATCTGCCAAAGATAGAGCCGAAAAGAATTTCTAACTCGCGCGTAATGCTTTTCTTACCGTAGGCTTTATTCCATGTCCGAAGAGTCTTCAAATATCCAATCCCGACTTATTCGCGACCTGGAACCAATCGTTGCTGTAGAACTTGAGCGACATTTAGCGATTCAAAAAAATTGGTATCCACACGAATATGTCCCATGGAGTGAGGGCCGCGATTTTGCGGGACCGCTCAATGGTGATGCGTGGGAAGCAAAAGACTCACGATTAAGTTCAGTTGCTCAAGATTCACTCATTCTGAACTTGTTAACAGAAGATAATCTGCCGAGCTATCACACCGAAATTACTCTTTCTATGGGCAGAGATGGTGCCTGGGGTAATTGGATTGAACGCTGGACCGCCGAAGAAGGCCGTCACGCAATTGTCATTCGCGATTACTTAATGGCCACACGTGGTGTTGATCCATACGAATTAGAAGATTTAAGAATGGCGCATATGTCACTGGGGTATCAAACACCCTATGAAAATGACATGTTGCACACAATCGCTTACGTTTCCTTTCAAGAATTAGCTACTCGTATTTCACACCGCAACACAGGCAAAATTTCTGATGATCCAATTGCTGAGGCCATGATGCAGCGAATTGCTTTGGATGAAAATTTACATATGATTTTTTATCGCAATACTCTCAAAGCAGCACTTGATCTAGAACCAAATGCGGCTATGCGTGCGATTGCAGATGTAGTAACGAATTTTGATATGCCCGGTGCCAACATGCCTGGTTTCGGCCGCAAAGCCGTGCAGATTGCTTTGGCTGGAATTTATGACATGCAACAACACCTTGAAGAAGTAATTGCACCAGTGCTACGCGCCTGGGATGTCTTCGAAAGAAATGATCTTTCTGGAGATGGTTTAGTTGCCCGCGATGAACTCACTGCATTTCTAAATAAGACCACGGAAGAATCAAACCGGTTCAATGAAAAACGTGAACATCACTTTGAGCGACTTATCGCTCGTGGACAAGAGCCAATTCGCATTCAAAAATGAGTAAACGCGT
>JGI12421J11937_10000493_pt1 | contig 15308 bp, 13 predicted proteins | sample LakErihyJuly2011_2_FD_11937 | JGI IMG/M metagenome (IMG submission 11937)
ACTCCAGCGTGCAGATCGAGTGGGTGATGCCTTCATACGCGTCCTCGAGCGGGTGGGCGTAGTCGTACATCGGGTAGACGCACCACTTGTCGCCGGTNTTNTGGTGATGGGCCTTGCGGATGCGGTAGATGACCGGGTCGCGCAGGTGCATGTTCGGCGANGCCATGTCGATCTTGGCGCGGAGGACCGCCTTGCCTTCGTCGAACTCNCCGCGGGTCATCTTCTCGAAGGCCGCGAGGTTTTCGTCGACGGAAGCGTCGCGGGTCGGGCTCGGCTTTCCGGCCGTCTTCTCGTCGCCGTGGAATTCGCGGATCTGTTCCTGAGAGAGAAAGCAGACGTAGGCCTTGCCGAGCTTGATCAGCTTAACGGCGTCGGCGTGCATGCGTTCGAAGTAGTTCGACGCCTGGTAGTAGTGCTCGTTCCACTCGAAGCCCAGCCAGCGGACGTCTTCCTTGATCGAGTCGACGTATTCGACCTCTTCCTTGGTCGGATTCGTGTCGTCCATGCGCAGGTGGCAGCGGCCCTTGAACTCGAGGGCGAGGCCGAAGTTCAGGCAGATGGACTTCGCGTGGCCGACGTGCAGGTAGCCGTTGGGTTCCGGGGGGAAGCGGGTGGCGATGGACGCGTGCTTACCCGCGGCCAGGTCGGCGTCGATGATCTGCTGGATGAAGTGGCGGTGGGCCGCTGGCGCAGGCGTTTCGGAGGACATGGCGAATCAGGCGGCGAAGGCCTTGAGGCGGGCGAGGGTGGTATCGCGGCCGAGGACGCGGAGGACGCCGAGGAGGTGGGCGCCGCCGCCCTGACCGGAGATCGCGAAGCGGGCCGGCGCAAAGTAGTCGGTGGGCTTACGCTCGTGGGCAGCGCCGACGGCGGCGAAAGCGGCTTCAAGCGCCGGCTCGGTCCAGGTGGCGGCTTCGAGTACGGGCAGGAGCTCGCGGACGCGGACCGCGGGATCGCCGCCCTTCTTGGTGAGGTTGGCCTTCGCGCCTTCGTCTTTTTTGAAATCGGCCGTGAAGAAGAAACCCATGAACTCCGGCAGGTGTTCGAGCGAGATCACCTTCTCCTGGACGATGCCCAAGACTTCGGTGAGGCGCGCGTCGGAGACCGAGGCGTCGATCACCTTGGTCTCGAGTAGAATCGGGCGGGCGAGAGCGGCAAACTCGGCGGCGGGCAGGTTGCGGAGCGTCTGCGCGTTGACGTGCGACATCTTGCGCTCGTCGAAGCGGGCATTGGACTGGTGCACCGCGGAGATCTCGAACTGGCGGATGATCTCTTCGATCGGCAGCACCTCCTTGCCGTCGGCCGGCGTCCAGCCGAGCAGGCAGAGGTAGTTGCGGACGGCGGCGGGCAGGTAGCGGCGCTGCTGGTATTCCTCGATGAGAGCGCCCTTGTCCCGCTTGGACATCTTGCCTGGACCGTCGGTCTTGAGGATGAGCGGGATATGCGCATACTTCGGTGGTTCGACGCCGAAGGCCTTGAAGAGCTCGAGGTGCTTCGAGGTGTTGGAGAGGTGATCCTCGCCGCGGATCACGTGGGTGATCTTCATCTCGATATCATCGACGACGTTGACGAAGTGGAAGACCGGTTCGCCGTTGGAGCGGAAGATCACGAAGTCACGGTCTTCGACGCGGGCGACTTGACCGCGGACCAGGTCGTGCAGGACCATTGGGGCGGCGTCGACCCTCTCGTAATCCTTCTTCAGGTGTTCGTCGTAGGCGGCGGAGCGGGCGCCCTCGAGGCGCAGCCACCAGGCACCGTCCTTCTCGTAGGCGCGGCCCTTGGCGGCGAGTTCCTGGAGCTTGGCCTTATAGAGTTCGGTACGCTGCGACTGGAAGTAGGGACCGTAGTCGCCGCCGGCCTCGGGGCCTTCGTCCCAATCCATGCCGAGCCAGCGCATTGAGTCGAAGATCACCTGCAGGAAGGCCTCGGAGTTGCGCTCCTTATCGGTGTCCTCGATGCGGAGGATGAATTTGCCGCCCGTGTGGCGGGCGTAGAGCCAGTTGAATAGGGCTGTCCGGGCGCTTCCGATATGGAAGAAGCCGGTGGGGCTGGGAGCGAAGCGGACGCGAACCTGAGACATGGGCGAATAGAGGGATGGAGGGCTGGAGGGCCTGAGGTCAGGCGGGCCAGAAGGGAAGGCGTAAAGGGGTCAGGGGTATAGGGCAAGAAGGGAGGGCATGCCTAGGGGTTGGAGGGCACAAAAAAGGACAGGTTCGAGCCTGTCCTCCAAACGGCCTTGGGGGAGACCTTACTTGGCCTCGACGGGGGCTGGGACGATATCCTGGACGATACCGATGCCGGTGAAGTAGGCATTGCGCTGGGAGATGCGCTGGGCGAAAAGGCGGCTCTCATCGGCCCCGGTTTTGTCGGTGACCAAATCCTTCTTAGCTGGTCGGATGAAGACGTAGTCTCCGCTGTTGGTGCGGATCGCGGAGGTCAGCCTGCCCACGCCAGCGGCTTCGATGAGGAGACCAGTGTTGTCGCTGGCGCCGTTCAAAGCCTCGGGCACGGAGTAAACCGAGAAGGCGGCGGGGGAGGTGAGCACGAGCTTATGGGTCTTGGCGCTGTCGGTGAAGGTCTTGCCTGCGGCGACGTCGGCTTGGATGGCTTGGCCGACCTTGGCGACTTCCTCGGCGAGGAGGCGGTTGAGCTGGGATTTCTGCCAAGCGTCGATGGCCTTGACCTTGGCTTCGTCGAAGGTCGGCAGGCGATCCGGCGTGCGTTGGTTGAGGAGGATGAAGGTTGCGCCGGCTTCGGAGCGGTAGACTTCGGTGCGCCATTCCTTTTCGGTGAGTTCGGCGGCGACGCGGAGGGCTTCGGCGGGGACCTGCGCGACGGTGGGAGGATTGATGACTTCGAAGGACGGAATCAGGGTGACCTTGGCGTTCTTGGCCTTGATCCAGGCGGCGAGTTCCTTGCTGTCGGCCTTGGCGGTATCGATCGGGAATTTCTCGGCGAGCTCGTCGGAGACCTGGCCGGCAAGGTTGGTGATGGCGCGTTCGGCGCGGATGAGCTTCTCGAGTTCAGCACGCTTGGCGAGGGACTGTTCCTTGACCTTGCCGGTCTCGAACTTGAACTTCTCGGCCTGATTGTAGCCCATGTTGATGACTTCGTCGTCGGTGACAGGCGCGGTATCGACGACGGTTGGAGCGACGGTGATGGCGGTGACGGTGACCTGCGGGGGCAGCCGGAAATTCTCAATATTGGCCGTGAAGGCTTCCTTCACCTTGGCTTCCTCGACCTTGATTTCGGGCTTAAAGGCGGCGGCGGTGAAGGTGGCTACGTCGACGGTCCACTGGGTGCGCTCGCGGTCGAGGATGCGCTTAATCTGGCTGGCGGTGGCGTGGCCGGAGCCGGCCAAGGTGGTGACCGCCTTCCGGATACGCCAGCTGTCCTTGATGTAGGTCTCGAAGCGCGCGCGTGTCGCGTCGTCAGACGCGTCGAGCTGCTTGGCGGCGAACTCCAGGAATTTATTGAGGCCGTCGGCGTTCTTGCCGTCGGGCGTGGTGGTCATCTCGCGGGCGAGGCGACGAATCTCGCCGTCGGACGGGGAGGGGATGCCGAGGCCATCGGCGAGGCTGAGTTCAGCGACGCGCTGCACGAGCCCGTTGTTGTCGACGCGCTGTCCAGTCATCTGTCCGAAGAAGACCGCATCGTTGAAGCGCTTGCGCACGGCGGGATCGTTGAGGTCGACGCCTTGATAGAGGAAGGCCCCGCCACTTAGGCCGTCGCGACCGGCGAACCCGTAGAAGACGAAGGAGACCACGATGATCACCAGCAGGAAGCTGAAGATGGTGCGGTTGTGTTTGCTGGTGGCGTTCTGGAGCCAGGTAATCATTCGGTCAATTTACCTCAGGCTTTCTGCGGGTGTCAACCCGTCCAACTCGGCCCTGGCGCTTGCTTTCGCTGGGGTTATTAACAACCCTTGGGCCGTGCCTAAACCCCTCCATTGCATCGTCGCTGTGGCCCGTAATGGGGTCATCGGCCAAGCTGGTAAGCTCCCTTGGCATATCCCCGAAGACTTGGCTTGGTTCATGGACCAGACCGCCGGCGGCGTGATGATTGAGGGGCCGGCCTGTTACGTCGAATTGGGCAAGGCCCTCCCGGGGCGGGGCACCGTGGTGGTCTCCCGCGATCCGGCCAAGTCGTTCCCTGGCGCCGAGCGCGTCGTTTCCTTGGATGACGCCCTTGTCGCCGCTGAACGTATGGACCAGTGGAAGGGGCCGACGTGGATCACCGGCGGCGAACGTATCTACGCCCTTGGTCTGCCGCTCTGCGAACGCCTGCTCATCACGCGCATCGATCGCGATTTCCTCGGTGACCGTTTCTTCCCCGCCGATTGGTCCCGGCTGTTCACCAAGCTCGTTTCGGCGAAGAAGGGGATGCAGGATGGGTTGGGGTATGCGTTTGAAATCTGGGAACGATAGACGTTCCCAGATTCCAAACGAGGGGGCACGTGGGCAAGGTGACACGGGGACACGGGGAAGGCTGAACTCAAAGGGAGGCCGGAATGTATGCTGCGGACATGTGCCCCAGCTAACTATCCGGTCTCCGGTATCCCTTTGAGTTTTGTCTCGAGGTAGGGCTGATGCAGCACTGTCGTGACGCGGTCTCGACCCTGCCTTGTCCCCGTGCCAGCGAAACCCATGTCCCCTCGCGACTATGGGGGATTTGGCTCCTCAGTGACGCCAAATCCCCCATAGTCGCGCTATGCTGCTCCCCCTGCTCCTGTTGGCTGCGATTCCGCCGACGATTTCCGACGAGGCAAAGGTCCCGCCGTATACGCTGCCTGATCCGTTGGTGTGCGCCGACGGGCGTAAGGTGACCGACGCCAAGATGTGGAACGAGGTCCGTCGTCCGGAGGTCTTCCGGCTAGTCGAGGAGAATATGTTCGGCCGCACGCCGGATACCTCGAAACTGCAGGCCGATGCTGTGGTCGAGGTCCGCGAGCAGTCCAAGGACGCTTTCGGTGGCAAGGCCACCCGCACGCAGTTTCAAGTCTGGCCGGTGGGCAAGAAAGGTCCGTCGTTCGATATGCTGCTCTACGTGCCCAATGCGGCGAAGCGTCCGGCTCCGGTCTTCGTTGGGCTTAACTTCGGCAGTAACCACACCACCACGGAAGATCCGGCGGTCTTCCCGACATTGAGTTGGGTCTCCAAGCAGTGGGCCTTAAAAGGCACCACGCAGGCGGATCTTGCCTTACGCGGTGGGCAAGCCGCGCGGTGGGAGTTCGAAGCGCTGATCGACCGCGGCTATGCTTCGGCCACCGCGTACTACGGTGATTTTGAGCCTGATCACCCTGAAGGATGGAAGGCTGGTTTCCGGGCGGCAATCTCGCCAGATGGCGTGAACACCCAATGGAAAGACGGCGAATGGGGAGCCATCGGCTGCTGGGCTTGGGGTCTGTCACGCATGCTCGATGTCCTGGGGAAGGTGTCCTCCGTCGATGCCCAGCGCGCCGCGGTCCACGGTCATTCGCGCCTTGGCAAGGCGTCGCTCTGGGCCGGTGCGCAGGACCAGCGCTTCGCATTCGTGATCTCCAATAACTCGGGCTGCGGTGGCGCCGCGCTCAACAAGCGACTCTTCGGCGAGACCGTCGGCGTGATCAGTGGCCATTACAAAGGCCGCGGCTTTCCGCATTGGTTTACGGCGCGCTTCGAGACCTTCTCGGAAAAAGAAGACCAGCTACCGCTCGATGCGCATTACCTGCTCGCGCTGAGCGCCCCGCGTCCGCTCTACGTCGCCAGCGCTTCGGAGGATAGCTGGGCCGATCCCCTCGGCGAGTTCCTCGGTGCCGTGCATGCGGATCCAGTCTATCGCATGCTCGGCCAGCCGGGTCTCGGTACTCGAGTCCAGCCGCCCGTCAGCCAGCCTGTCGGCCGGACCATCGGCTACCATCTTCGTCCGGGTAAGCACGACATCCTGCTCGAGGACTGGAAGAACTACGCTGATTTCGCCGACCGCGTGATGTTGGCCAAGTAAGGCGATACGGGGAAGGGTTGACTAACCCTCAATTACGGCAGAGTTAAAACCTCACGCTCCTGTATTTCAATGGATAGAATGCTGGCCTCCGAAGCCGGCGATTTGGGTTCGACTCCCAACGGGAGCACCACTTTACGCGAACCAGCTCGCGAGGGACAGGGGCAGGGGTTGGGATGCGATTGCCATCGCATCCGTTCGACTCCGAGGCCGGAAGTCGTCGGCCCTTGGCTAGCCTCGGTTGATGTCTTGGCGTACCGGTTCAAACGGACGTGATGGCAATCACGTCCCTACCTTTTAAGCCCTCTCTTCCTGCTCTCCCGTCACCTTACTGCCGACGGTGAGCATGACGATGAAGCCGATGATGGCGTAGCAGATTGACGAACCGAGCAGCACGTTACGTAGTTGGAAGAGGTCGGTCATCCAGCCCATGATGATGGCGGCGAAGGGGAGGAAGCCGAAGAAGCTCAGGCCGGCGACGGCGGAGACGCGGCCGCGCAGTTCGGCGGGCGAACGTTCCTGGACGATGGTATTGGCGAGGCCAACCAGCGTCGAGACGCCGATCGCGAGGCAGACGAGCGAAGCGCCGGCCCAGACGAGGTCATTGGCTTGACTGAGGCTAACGAGCGCACCGCAGGCGAGGACCATGCCGGTGAGGATGGCGAGGCGGCGCAGGCTCGAGCGTAGGGCCATGATGAGGAGCGAGCCCGAGACCGACCCGAGGCCCGAGCACAGCATCAGCAGGCCCATCTGCTCGGGTGTGGCGCCCAGGTCGTTCCGCGCATAGAGCGGTAACAGCACGATGATGACGGGGAAGACGAACAGGGTGTTGGTGGCGAGCAGCGCGACCATCGCGAGGCTCGGCTTATCCTGGCGGACGTGGCGGAAGCCTTCGCCAGCACCGCCTTGGCGCTTCTGTTCTTCCTCGGCTGTACCCTGCGGCCGGCGCGGCAGCGTCGCTAAGGCGACCATCAGCGCCACGAAGGAAGCCGCATTCAGGTAGAAGGCCCATTCGGCGCCGTAGCGTCCGACGAGATAGCCCGCGGCGGCTGGGCCCACGAGACGGGTAGCGTGGAAGAGCGCGCGGTCGATGGCGATGGCCTTGGCGACGTTTTCCTTGGCGACGAGTTCCGGGACGATCGCCGCGGCGGCAGGCATCTCGAAGGAGCTGGAGACGCCGAGCAGGGCCGCCGCCACGATCAGATGCCAAGTCTGCAGGGCGTCGTGGGCGATCAGCTGTCCGATCGCCAGGGCGAAGCCGATCTGGGCGACCTGGCAGATTTGCAAGATGAGCCGTTTGTCATGGCGGTCAGCCAGCGCGCCGCCGAGACGAAAGAGCAGTAGCATCACCACGCCGCTGGCGAGATGCGGCGCTGCTTGCAGCAGGCCCTCGTATTTCTGGAGTCCATCCCGGACCACGACTTCGGTCATCACCCAGCCGAGGGCCATGCCCTGCATCCAGGTACCCGTCATGGAGACTCCCTCGCCGACCATGTAGCGCGTGAACGGTCCGTTCGGGAAACGTTCAGCGTTAGGATTGGTGGAGGCGGAGGACATCAACGGGGCAAAGTTGGCGACAAAGCCTCAAAGTGCAAAGGGAATGGCTCGAACCAGATTATTGTGGCCCGGTAGGGCCGACCATCCTTGGTCGGCCGCGGTCGAGCAAGGATGCTCGACCCTACCCAACCGCTCACCGCTGGCCCCGGTTACTTCTTATAGGCGGCTTCCGTCGCCTGCCAGGCGGCGTCGACGGCGGGCTTTAGCACGGAAGCGATGGCCTTGTAGCCTTCGGCGGCGGGATGGAGGTTGTCCTTCAGGTAGCTGCCGGGCTTGCCTTCACCGTTCGGGAGGTTGAGCGCGACGTTGATGTCCACATACCAGAGATTCTTTCCTTCCTTCACGATCTGCTCGAGCTGGCGGTTATACTCGTCGAGGAGGGGCCACTTGGCTTTACGTGAAGGTGCACGGGTGGTGGCGACGAAGACCACGGCGCAGTCCGGGTTCTCCTTGCGCAGACGGGCGAGGTATTCGCGGATGCGCGCGATGGGGGCTGCGACGGGGTCACCGGAGTTGATGTCGTTACCGCCACACTGGAACACGACCACGCGCGGGTGGTAAGGTAGCGTGATGCGATCCATGTAGCCGAGGACCTCAGTCGTGAAGGAGCCACCGAAGCCGCGGTTGATCACCGGGTAGGGCTTCATCTCCTCGCCGACGTTCTTCCACATGCGCAGCGTGCTGGCACCCGTGAAGAGGAGGGCGTGTTGGGGCGGAGGGTTAGCCTGATCGGCGGCTTCGAAGGCGGTGATGTCCTTGGCCATACGCAGCGGCTGCTGGGCCAGGGGAATGTGGGGCTTGGTGACGTCAGCCGCGAAGGCGGTGATGGCGAGAAGGCAGGTGAGGAGGGCTTTCATATTGAAAGGGTCGGGGTAGGGGTAGGAAAAGGCAGGGAGGGGAGGAGGGCAAGGTAATGGAGGAAACGAGGACACGAGGGCACGAGGACAGGTGGACTCGAGGACACGAGGGCTGGAGGTATGAAAGCGAGGTTATGGCGGTTAGCGGATAGCGGTTGGGGTAGCTGCATTTTTCGCCGCAGGGCGAAACCGGGTAGGGGCACGATTCATCGTGCACTCCGCAGGGGAGGGCGCGGCGTAGCCACGCCCCTACCTCGGGCCGCCCTGCGGCGGCCCAAATGTATCTTGTTTTTCTAACCGCTTACCGCCAACCGCTATCCGCTCAGACCTATCTTGGGGTTTTGGCTTTCCTCTGCCATCTGTCCTCCGTCATCTTTTATCTAACCTTACTCCCATGCCCCTCGTCCCTGGTCTCCTCAGCCCCTATGAAGCCGTCCGTGGTTTCGTGTATCTCCCCCGCCTGGTCTCCAAGATCCGTCTGCACGCCGCCGGTCAGTTGCACGCGGATTTCGTAAACAACCTCGGCAAGGCCTTCGACGACCGTTGCTGCCAGTATCTCGGTATCCGGTATGACGACCTTCGCGTCTGGGTGCTGCAGAATCCGGCCGCGACGCCGGACGAGGTCCTTGCGTGGGCCGAAGCCAAGGGCCGCAAACTTTCCACAAACGAGATTGAGATCTGGAACGGCTTCATGACCAAGCGCGGTTGGCGCGACGAAGCCAACGAAGTGCTCGTCCGTCGCCTCAAGGAGAACGGCCTCACCCTCGAAGCGGGCGTGGACACGATGTTCGACTACATCGAGGTCGATGAAGGACGCTTGGCCCGAAAAGCGGCGCTTTAAGGCAGGTTTGTGATAATAACCTTATAATTTTGGGTTGAGAGGGGAGACGGTCGGCCCGAGGCTGAACCTCCCCTTTTCACGAACCGTATCCCTCCGGATACTCCTTCGCCTTGCGCCGTCTCCTCACATCAACGTCCCGTCCGACGGGTCCCGGCCTTCGGGTCGGGAAAGGCTGCGCATGACCTTGGCGCTCACGCTAGCCCAGGCCGCGGCCGAGGGGGCTTCGGCCGAGGGCGTGGCGGTCGTCGCCAATAACTTCCAGGCCGCGCTGCAGGCCTTCAAGTCGGGTGGCTGGATTGTCGCGCTCATCGGTGCCGCCGCCATGGTCGGACGTCTCCTCGTGGACGAAGCGGACGACGCCAGCTGGCAGCGTTCGCTCCGGCATGTCCTGGCCGCCGCGATCTTCGCGGTCATCGCCTATTTCCTCATGTTCCAGTGGGAGCTATCGTCGCTCAACAAGGCGATCATCCAAGGTCTTTGCGGCGCCGTCGCGCCGGAGCTCGTCGACTGGATCACCTCCAGCATCCGCCGCCGGCTTGGTTTCAAGCACAAGCAGAACAAGCCCGCCTGGAAGAAGCTCTTCACGCGTCAGAAGAAACCTGCGCGTCGCCGCCGGTCCGCCGCGAAGCAGCCCAACCCGGCTCCGGCCAAACGGCTGCGAAAGGGACTGCGCCAACCGGTGGGCGCCAAGCCCCCAGCCAAGAAATCCTCTTCACGAGCGCTGGTCCAGGTCACTTCACCGAAGAAGCCCAAGGCCAAGCCAGTCACCCGGAAAGCGCCCACCAAGTCGGCCGCGTCGAAGCCGGTCGTGCCCAAGCCAACTTCGTCCAAGCCGGCCGAAGGCCAGGAACCCCTTAATCTTTAAACCCATACAATCATGTGCGCCCAGCGTAACCGCGGTCAATCCGCCAAGAACAACCTCATTCAAGCCGAGATCGGCATCGTCGGCATGGCCGTAGTGACGCTGCTCGTCTCTCTCGCCGGCCTTTGGTTCAGCCATGAGCTTCGCGATACCACCCAGCGCGTGAAGGAGACGACCGTCAGCATCCAATCTTCCTTCGCGGCCTACAAAGGGGCGATGAAATCCGCCGAGACGGGAGTCGTGCTCTTCACCGACCAAGGCACGAAGTCGGATAACAAAAATGTCGAGGTGACCGCCACGGCGGCGACGACGGCCTTGGAAATCGCCGAACGCGACACCAAGGAGTCGGTGAAGCTGCTGGATCAGGTGCTCGAACTGCTGGCGACCTACGAAACCGTGACGGTCACCTTCGGTGCTTCGGCCTTCATCTTCGCCCTGTTCGTGGTAATTCGCCGCTTCCGGATCTGAGCGGCTCGTCCGCTCAGGCGAAGTGGCCGAACCCGCGGACCTTGAGCGGCTCGCCGTCGGCGACGTCGCGGGCGAGGCCCGTGCCGGCTTCGACGGTGCCCAGCCGGGTCAGCGGCGTGAGCGGGAAGGCTTTGCGGAAAGTAGCCTCGAGCAGGTCAGCCCGGCTGGCGCCCACCGTGAAGAGCAGTTCGTAATCCTCGCCGTCCTGCAGGGCGTGTTCCAGTACAGGCTTGCCGTCGGCTTTCGCGAGGGTCCGGGCGGCTTCGGCAATCGGTAGGTTCGCCACTGCGATGCGGGCGTCGTGCCGGGAGCCGAGAAGACCGGGCAGGTCCTTGGCAAGGCCGTCGGAGAGGTCGGTGCAGGCGGTGACTTCGCCGTGCCCGCAGAGCCATTCGCCTTCGGCGAGCCGGGGGGTGAAATCGAGGTGCTTGCCGTAGAGCGAGCCGCCGAGCTGGCCGGTGACGAACAGCACGTCGCCGGCGACGGCGGTCCGGCGGGTCAGGATGCGATGCGCAAAACCTTGGAGAGCGAGGGTGCCGACGAAGGTTCCTTGTTGGCCGCGGCAGATGTCGCCCCCGACGATGCGCAGACCGGCCTTGGCGGCGGCGCGCCCAGCACCGTGGGCGAAATCGGTGAGCCAGGTCGCGTCGACGTCGCCGCCGATGACGAGGGAGAGCAAAGCGTCGGAGGGGACGGCTCCCGCCGCGGCGAGGTCGCTCAAGTTGCGATTTACCAGCTTGGCGCCGGCACGGATGCCGTCGCACGCGGCGTCGAAGTGGCGGCCGAGGAGCACGGAGTCAATCGTACTGGCGCGGATAGAGCGGCCGCCGGTGGCCGGCAAGTGCGCGCAATCTCCGCCCGGGCCTTCGGGGAAAGCTGGGGCGGCGTCGGCGAGCGACTGCACCACGCGGCGGATAAGTTCTTCCTCGGTCAGCTGAGCGACCGAGCGATCCGCGAGAGTGGTGAGGGCGCCCATGGTTCAGAGCGTGGCGGCGTTCGGGGCTAGTTTCAACCAGACTAAATTCCAACCATTGAACCCCGCGTGGACGGCGATGCAGGCCAGCAGCCCATGGCGGTCGCGGACCAGGCACATGAAGGCCCCGAAAGCGAACAGGGGGAGGGCGGCGGACGGGCTCAGGTGCGCGGCGCTGAAGATTGCGCCCGTCACGCAGATGGCGACCCAGCGGGCGTGGCGTTCGGAGGCTAATTTAGCCAAGCCAAGGGCGAAGGGGCTCGTGATGAGGACGACGAACGCGACCTTAAACTTTATTAGAAGGTTTATCAAGATCAGGACTTCCCTGGTCTCCTTGGGGCTGCCGTCGGCTGGCCTCAGTGTTTGCGAATCGAGCGGCTGAATGGCGAAGGCTTCGAGATTAAAGCCTGCGACCAACCAGAAGGTAATGGGCAGAAGAACCGCCAGCCAAAGAATGGCGCGGGTCCAGAGGTTGGAGTCGGATAAGAGGCGGCGCAGGCCTGGGTAGACCATCCCGCGGAAGGCGAGTTCTTCCATGATGGGGGCACCCATCGTCACTGCCAAAGCAATCGTCAGGAAGCGCCAAGTATCGACGTCGGTCTTGAGCACCGCATCCACGATCTCTTGTGGTTCGTCGGCGGGCGGGTGGCCGGCCCAGCCGCTGAGGAAGAGCTGTTCCCAGGCTAGGTGGAGACCCTTCCAGACGAGCGAGGCGGCGAGTCCCAAGGCGAGGATCGCCAAGAACGCCAAGAGGATACGGCCGAGGCCGACGCCGCGGAGCGCCTGATGAAACGGCGAGCCAGTGTTTGCTGGTTCCTCCGAAGGGACGGAGGGCGCCCAATCGAGCGAGCGGGGCGCGAGGGCGCCCATGGCGAGCATCGCAACGGCCGCCGCCAACTGGCCGCTGAAGGCCGCCGTGAACATATGCGCCTGCGAGATACCGAAGTCAGTCGAAGTGGATAAGCCTTGCATCACGAGTCCGGTCACGACGCCGAAGAGGATGCCGAAGGCGAGCAGCCCGGTGCCCAGTCCCATCGCGGCGTCGCCGATAGAGATCGTCGAGAGAGTGTCCTTACCCGGTAGGTTGTGCCAGCATTTCAGCGCGAAGATGCCGGTGAAGGCCGCGCCGAGATTGATGACCAAGCATGCCCAGTCCCACGGCCCGAAGGCATCGAGGGACAGCGTGAGCTCATCCATCGTCGCTTAGGCGCCGAAGACCTGACGACCGCCGACGAACGTTGCGCGGACGCGGCCCGTGAGGGCGCGGCCGACGAGCGGGTTGTTGCCAGACTTCGAGGAGAGGTCGGCGGACGTGGGCGTCCAAGCGGCCTTCGGATCGAGAATGACCAAGTCGGCGAGGGCGCCGGCCTTGAGTGTGCCGGCGGCGAGGCCGAGGACCTTGGCCGGGCCGTGCGTCAGGCGGGCGATGAGTACGGGGAGTTTAGCGTGTCCGGCGGCCACGAGTGCCGTGTGGGCGGCGGCGAAGGCTGTCTCCAGGGTCGCGGCGCCGAAGGGAGCCAGGTCGAACTCGCAATCCTTCTCGGTGGCCGTGCAGGGAGAGTGGTCGGAGCAGATCGCGTCGATCGTGCCGTCGATGAGCGCGGCGATGAGCGCCAGACGGTCGGCTTCCTCGCGGAGAGGTGGATTCGTCTTCAGGCTCGTACCGTAGTTCGCCAGCGCGGCGTCCGTGAGGAGTAGGTGCAGGGCGGAGACTTCGGCCGTGACCGCGAGTTGCTTCGCCTTGGCGCGGCGGACGATGTCGGCGGAACCGCCGGAGGAAAGGTGCTGCAAGTGGATGCGGGCCTTGGTGAGTTCGGCGAGGAGGCAATCGCTCGAGACCACGACTTCTTCGGCGGTGCGGGGCAGGCCGCGGAGACCGAGCCGGAGGGACCAGGCGCCTTCGTGCATCTGGCCGCCTTCGGTCATGCTGCTGTCTTGGCAGTGGTCGAGGACGACCAGGTCGAACATCGCAGCGTATTCCAGCGCGCGACGCATGATCTCGTTGTTCTGGACGCCCGAGGTCGTGTCGGTGACGGCGACCACGCCGGCCTTCTTCATCGTGCCGAGAGGGGCGAGAGCCTGGCCCTCGTGGCCCTTCGTGAGCGTGCCCGTGGGCAACACGCGCACGGCGGCGTCGCGCGCGCAGATCTCGCGGAGGAGTTGAATCGTGCCGACGTTGTCCGCCGCGGGGAGCGAGTCGGGCATCGTGACGAGGGTCGTGAAACCGCCGGCGGCGGCCGCGCGGGTGCCCGTGCGGATCGTCTCGCGGGCCGTGCGGCCCGGTTCACCGAGGCGGCAGTTCAGGTCGATGAAGCCCGGGGTGACCACGAGGCCCGTGCCATCGATGATGCGGGCCTTGGCCTGGTCAGCGGCGGAGAGCTGGTCGACGAACTTACCGTCGAGGGCGAAGACGTCGCCCTTCGCGTCGTCGCGCTGAGCGGAGGGATCGATCACGCGGGCGCCGCGGATCCAGAGGGGGGAGTTATCGGCGGGATTCATCGGCTGATGGCTCCGGTGCAGAGGTGTAGGACGGCCATGCGGACGGCGACTCCGTTGCGCACTTGTTCGAGGATGACCGAGCGGGGGCCGTCGGCGACTTCGCTTTCGACTTCGACGCCACGGTTGATGGGTCCGGGGTGCATGACGATTGCCTCGGGTTTGAGCCAGGCGGCGCGTTCGGCGTTGAGGCCGAACTGCGAGGTGTATTCGCCGAGCGAGGGGAAGTGCGTGGTCGTCTGGCGCTCATGCTGGATGCGCAGGAGCATGACCGCGTCGCAATCCTTCAGGGCTTCCTTGAGGTCATGGACGATACGGACTTGCGGGAAGGCTTCCTTCAGCGAGGCCGGGACAAGTGTCGCGGGGCCGGCGAGGGTGACTTGCGCGCCCAGCTTCGAAAGGCAGAGGATGTTGGAGCGGGCGACGCGGCTGAAGAGGATGTCGCCGAGGATGGTGACCTTGAGGCCTTCGACCTTACCGAAGCGCTGGCGGAGCGTGAAGGCGTCGAGCAGGGCCTGCGTCGGGTGTTCGTGGGCGCCGTCGCCGGCGTTGATGACCGAGATGTCGAGGACCGAGCCTAGGTAGCGGGCCGAGCCGGCGGAGGAGTGGCGCATCACGATCGCGTCGACGCCCATCGCACTGATGTTCATCGCCGTGTCGCGCAGGGTCTCGCCCTTGACGAGGGAGGACGCCGTCGTGTTGATCGACACCACTTCGGCGCCGAGCTTCTTGGCTGAGATTTCGAAGGCCGTGCGGGTGCGCGTGCTCGGTTCGAGGAAGAGGTTCACCACCGTGCGGCCCTTCATCAGGTCGAGGCCCTTACCCGGCGCGAGCGCGGGCAGGAACTGGTCGGCTTGGCGGAAGAGCAGTTCGATCTCGGGGCGGGAAAGCTCCTCGATGCCGGTCAGGTCTTTTTTCGTCCAGGTGTCTTGTGGGGCCATGCGGTGAGGTTCCGGTGGCCCTAACGAGGTTAGGACCATTGGGAAGTGGGGAGGGAAGGCCCTTGGTCAAGGGATTTGCGGAAGGGCCAGGGCCAGGGGCAGGGCTAGGGGCAGGTTTCGATTACTGAGGGACAAAAATAGGGTCCGTGGCAGGCGATACCTGACATGGCCTCATCCTTCTGGTCCTGTCCGTGTCCCTGCCCCTGTCCCTCGAAGTTTACTTCGCTAGCAGTTCCCTGACCTTCGCGCCGATGGCGGCCGCGGCCTGGGATTTATTGTCCTTATGGGCGGCGACGACGTTCACCAAGGCGCTGCCAACGACCACGCCGTCGGC
>JGI12421J11937_10000501_pt1 | contig 15191 bp, 17 predicted proteins | sample LakErihyJuly2011_2_FD_11937 | JGI IMG/M metagenome (IMG submission 11937)
AAATATCATTGGACTCAAAAATTTGAAAAAATAACTTTGCTTGCAGGATTAATTTGTCAATGTACTACCCTGCAAGTCTGTCCTTTGTGTGCAACCTTCTCAAATATATTTTTGTTGGATATTAAACAAAAACCTGAAAAACCAGAAAAGGAAACTTTAATTTGGTACAATTTTTTTTATCACCTTTACGATTATCCCATTTACGAACATTCTTGGAACAAAAAGCAAATTATTTTAAATTCTGAAGAAAAAAATTAGAAAAACAAGAAAAGAAAAAATAAATTTGTCATCATGGATGTTGTGGACGAGTGCTCTCAATGGGATGTGCAATGTGCTTACTGCATAACGAAATTTAGGGAAAATCGAGGGTGCGGAATACATTTTGTTATTAGACATGTATTCGATTATTTTGACTCGGCCGAAACCCCTTGTCCCGTTTGCCAGTCGTTGACCGAAAACGTACTGCTTCACATCTTTATGGATCATCCTTCCACTTGCCTCTATTGTTTAAAAAATACTTTTGACGGAATTCATTTGCATTGTTTTGAAACAGTCGAAGCTGCTGTAAAAGAAATTTGCGGAAATTTAGTGTATTTGCCAATGTTTTCTAATCGCTGCAATGGACCAAATTGATTTAGAAGAAGACCAAAAACTTTATAATGGTTATGTGTGCTTGTGCGGAAGAAAAAAAAATCATTCTCATGTGATTCGTGAAACATTGGAAAATGACTGCTACCAAGAATTCGTTGTTGGTAGAGAAAAAAATGGATGGTACAATTATTTTGTGCGAACATTGTGGAGAATTTTTGGATTCTTTTCTCTACCCTTTACATTTGCTCCAAAAACACAGAGACAAAATTCATCAACCGTTTTCGTGCGCAGATTGTGATGAAAAATTTGAAACTGAAAAATCCAAAGAACTTCACGTGCGATCCAATCATTCTTATTGGTTGCAATGTCAAACATGCAAAGAATATTTTTCAAATATGCAAAGTTTGATTGCGCACGACGTGCGTGAACACAATAGCAAAAAATATTTTCACTGTCCTTTTTGTCCTCGCATTTATTTGTCAACCCATGGATGGGAGAAACACATGAAAATCAATCACAAGAAAATCTACAATCAAGGAATTCGGCATTACAACGAAAAAAAATTCATCGCGTTTAAAAAAAATCCCATTTTGTTGGAAATTTTGCCAGAGTCATGTGTGAAATATTTTGTAACCTAACCTGTTTAGTTGCCATTGATATTTGAAATAAACAACATGTGTTTTGTAACTTACACTTTTTGTTTTATTTGTAAGGAAGAAACATTTAACGAACCTTGCATCTGTGAGCCAAAAATGTGTAATAAATTTATTTTTTTTCAACGAGAAAATGAACTTTGCGAAACTTGTTTTTATCAAACTTTTGGTCGTCCTAACATGCTAAGATTTAAAAAGAAAGGATATCAACTGAGAAAAAGATTTGTTCGTTTGTATTAAAATGAATCAGTGTAATTATTGTTCTTTGACTTTTGACACTCTAATAAACCTAGGGGTTCATTTTGTTTACGTTCATTTCTTTAATAAAGCTAAAAATTATTGCATTTGTCCTTTGTGCAATTTTCAAACTTTAAATATAATAAACCATGTGGTTCAAACGCACCCTAAACATTGTTATTATTGTACTAAAAAAATGACTCAATTTTCTACACACGCAGACTGCGAAATTTTTGTTGATAATGCAATGAACGAATATGTTTCTTTGCTGTTTCCAAATGTACCAATGTGTTGGTCGTCTCAGTTTAAATAAAGACACGAAACTCTCAACGTCATCATGAAGTCATTTTATTGTGGTTATTGTGAACTTTCGTTTTACACTCACGGGGGAATGGCTATGCATTATCTAAAAGAGCATTACTACAACAGTAGTCAAAACTTGACTTATTGTCCTCTCTGTCATTTTTTTAGTTTAAAAATTTACATTCACATGAGCGAATGTCACTCAAACGTTTGCCATTTGTGTGCCCAACCAATGACTGTGTCAAACGCTCATTCTCAATGCGAAAAAATTTTGGAGAAAAAAAAAAGAGAATATTTAAACTTTAGTTAGTCGTCAAGAAAACTAGCTACAATCAACATCAAAATGGTTTTAACAAAATATCAATTTTGCCATTGCGACAGTAAAAATGGATTTGAGGAATGCTATTGTTTATCACCGAGTGAAAAAAAAATGACTTGGTTATATCACCAAGAAAAAGATTGTTGCAACGAAAATCATACAGCTAATTTAAAAAGACAAAATGGTTATGTTTTAATGGAACAAAATAATTTTTGCGTCGTGAAGGAATCTAAAACTTTTCCAGTTACAAAATCTCGTTATAATTTTCCTTGCGAAAAAGAAGGAATCACATGTGATTGCATTCAAAAACATCGAAAAGTGTTTAAAAATCTTTGTTCTTTTTACGCAACTCACAAACATCGTCAATCAATGTTTTGTCAAAACAAAAATCATGAAAATTGGCATAGCACTGAACATTATTACGTTGGTAAATCTCCAGTGTGGCCTCATCTTTGCCATCAACCTTTTAAAGGAAAATTTATAACGGAAATTCTAAAGCTTTGCAAAATTTTCAATCTTGTTTGCAACTGTCAAAACGAAAAAGTTTGTTTGCTTTGTTGGAGAATCTCCCAGTGCCAATCGCTCACTTGGTCCAAGACTGGAGGTTCCATGAGTCTTCTTTTTCTTTTAAAATTATTTCCGTTCATAAAATGGAATGACATAAAGTTGCACCCAGTTGCGTTTAATCCGTTGTGGAATCAAGATGGTACAAGGAATGGTTGATTATAAAATTTGCCCTCACAATCCATTTTATTCTCACATGTGTTCTTGTTTAACCACAGAAGAAAGAAAAAATTTTTTGTTTCGATTTCACGAAAATCAATCGGAATGCAAAAATCCAGATCATCAAAAATTTGGTAATAACAATGTATTTTACCTTGCTCAACTACCTACTTGGAAAGATTCTTGTTTTGTTCCTTTGACAGAAAAAAAAGACCAAGAATATTTGGACAAAATTTGCCAAGTGTTAAACTTAGTTTGCGCTTGTGACAATTCTTTTTTGCCTTGCAAATTGTGTCATTATTTGAGTAACAGTGATTGTCCCTCTCAATTGCACGTTTCTAATTTTGAACGTTGGAGTTTAAAAGAACTTGTAAAATTATTTTCTTACATTGACTGGGAAATAATTCAGCTAGAAAGTGTTATTAACAATTTTTCTCAATTGTTTGTTTCATCCAATGAAAACACAACAGTCAACGAAAAAAACTAAAAATGAAAAACCAGTATTTTATGTGTCACCATCAAAATTGTCAAACTTGCGATTGTACTAAACAAGAAAATTTTATGGCCTCGTATTGGAAAAGTGTTGTTGAAAAACTATATTTTTTTATCGTTTTTAACGGACAAAAAAAACAATAATTCCAACTGTCTTGATCTCAAAACCGTTGGAAAAACCGTTAAGAAAAAAAAGGCGCCAAGTGTTTTGATTGGTCTTTCATGAATGACTCATTGGTAGACGGACTGCAACGTAGTAGCGCAGGCGGCGCTCTGCAATGGCACAAGAGAGCTTTCCAAAAGTGGATGAAAACTAAAAAGGCAGACCCTCAAAAAGAGAAAGCCCCTGATGTAAACCCCTTTTCAGAAATGAGCGAGTGCGGTACTGCAGATTGCCATATAGACTGCAGTGTTTGCGATGACATGAAAAGGCTGGCCTTTTACGAGTTGGTGCGAAAAAGAAAAAAACGTTATTTTCCCGGCAAAAAGTTTCCTTCAAACATTTAGTTCTTTCTGAAAAGTCAAAACACCAACATCATCATGACTACTCTTCGCATATATCTGGTGGAAAAGTGTTCTGAAAAAAACGAAAAAGATAAAAAGTCGGAGGAGGAAACCTCAACCAACTCTGAAGAGAAGACGACATCTAAGACTGATGAAAAAGAAAAAAGCGATGACAACGCAGTAAAGGAATTTTTTTCTGGAATTGCGGGTGCCATCCTTCAACATTTCCTAACTCGAAAAAGTTCTGACGAATCAGACTCGTCTGATTCTGAAAACGAATTAGAGTCTCCAAAGGGAAAACAAGACCAGCCGGGGCAACCAAAGGAAAATCTACCCAAGACCAGCCAGAGTCGAAACGAAGGAAAGTTGAAAAAGAAGAAGAGCCAAAAGAGCCAGAAGAGCGCCCGCAATCTCGCCGCTCCGATGTGGTGATGGCTGAAGAAAACTAACATTTTGTTAGTTTCTTTTCAACAGCCAAATTGAAAACACGCATTAAAATGTCTCCTCCCACTGCCCCTCAATATTTTACTGAAGATTTCAATTTAATCATGCAACAACCAGTCATTTGGGAAAATCAAGAATTTTTTGGACAACAGTCTATTCAACCCATTGCAGAACATCAACAGCAACAACCCAATTTCCAGGGACAACAACAACAACAACATCATTTTCAGGGACAACAACAACAACAACAACACCATTTTCAGGGACAACAACAACAACCCAATTTCCAGGGACAACAACAACAATATCATCAACCACCCCCATGGTTTGGTCCACAGGAGCAACAACAACAACAACAACAGTCATCGGTACCTATGAACCATACTGGGTCAATTGATTTTGATAGCTTTGATGAAGCAATAAAATGGATTGCATACAAAAATAGTTTTCGATACGATTTTACATGGGAAAATAACACCAAACAACTTTTCTCCATTTTGCAACAACAAAATCAACCTTTAAATGCAGCAGATGCAATTTCTATTTTGTACAATTGCGTTTCAAATCTGAGAGAAGACATTAACTCGTTTTTTAAAATTCTTCACATTGTAACTTCTCAACCAAACGGCATCAAACCCCAAAGCAAAAAACGAAAAATGAATCAAGAAAATGTTTCCCCCCCCAAAAGAAAAAAAGTTGACTATGGTCCCCCACTCCCCCAAATGACCCCCCCATCTCAATTTGTGCCCCCTATTAAAACCCCCAAAGTTAGTTTAAAAAGAGCTGGTGTAAATGTAGATTATTTGCTTAATGATTTTGCTTCGAACCAAGGGTTGCCGGACCTAAGTGTTCCCCCACCCCCCATTTCTCAAAAAAAAAAGAAAATTCCAAAAAAATTGAAAATGAATTGTGTTTAACCCCCCATTGCTTAAAAAAAGAAAATTCCAAAAAAATTGAAAATAAAATGTGTTTAAATAATTTGTAACGTGTATTTTTTTGTTTATTGGCCAATAAATATTGTAAATAAAAAACAGTTTTTTTTCATTTTATTCAAATTTTTATTTCGTTAAAAAATTACACAAGTTTTAGATAGGGAGATACAAAAAAAGATTGATTTTTATGAGAAGTGTCCAAAGTTAGATTGTTGTCGGTGTAGAAATAGTAAATAATATAAGTCACATCAGGAGTAGCTCCGGTAGCGTTGAAAGAAATTGAGAGCTCCATTTCGTTGGGTACTTTTAGCATAGAACCATTGTTGAGATACGGAATAATTCTCGACTTGTCTCCATAATTGCACAAATTAATGTACACGTGAGGATAGGGGGTATTGCTCCAACCGTTTTCAATGTTGGCCACAGTAATCTTGCTAGGATCAATGTCGAGTCCAAACGGAGCCGCAGTGAGGTAATCGACAAACAGCTTAGATTCTATAATGTCGTCTCGAATCATTCCCAAATTTGGACGGCTTGTAAATAAATCCAAATTTCCGTACTTGATATCTACACTTTTAATGTTGTGAGCCGCAAATACATTGCCGTCCGATTCTTGATACGAATAATCTCCACTGAGAATCTTTTTTGGTAGAGCAAAAATAAACAGTCCCTCTGGCAGTAGCATTCCTTGAATTTTAGCCTTGTGATTTAATTCTTTGGCTACAATATTCTCAGTCTTCATAATTCTAGTGACGCCCGCGTAATCCCACTTTCCTTTTTTTGCCATGAGTGAACTTTTAGTTTTGTCGTTCAACTTTAGTTTTTCAACTACCAATTTTATCTCATCAAAATAAAATCGATACTTATTTTCATTTCCTGTTTCTTTCTTAAAAATGGCTTCCATGTTGTCAATAAATGTAAAGCGAATCAACATTTTATCCAAAAGAGGCATGGGTAAAATATTTTGTTGATTTTCCATGTAATTTGACCCCTGAACTAGTGGGGGAAAATCTAGGGGGAGATAATCAAAGGTAATTTTTTTTTCGTTGAAAATTTGGGGACCATACAAAGTTCTCCATTCGGAAGTTGCAGCCACAGTCCACGAATCTTTTTTGTTGGGTACTCCAAAACCAGGACAAGAAGGCTGAGGCAAAAGCAACTTTTTTTGAGATTTTTCCATATAATTATATTTCCAAGCGTTGAGGTAAGCGGGAACGTGTCTAGTTTCTTCAGACGTGTTAATCTTAGTGTACCCGTGAAATTGTTCCGCTTGTTGAATCAAAGCTTCAATCCAATTGGGTTGAACTACAACCTTGTCAAGTTCCAAAACTGAACAAGGTTCGTAAACCCACTGAGTTGCCTGACCTTCCGGGGGCTTGGCCACTTGAAATTGACCTTTAATTTTAAATCGAGTGTTGGGTCCCATGCTCCATACTTCTTCAGTGTCTTTTAGTTCGAATTCAACAATTTTAGGTTTTCCGTCCAAGATGGGAGAAAGTGAATCAATGACGACAAAATCAGAACCCATAATTTTTTGAGAAGTCCCCTTTTCTTGCCAAACATTTTTGACGTCAGGAAATTCAAACTGCTTTTCTAAATCGGAATATTTACTCTTCTTAACATTGTAATTAAAAGTTCCATCTTGAGGGACAGTTGGTTTTTTTTTAAAAGATTGAGATCTCCCCCTACCCCTTCCCCGTTTAGGCATTTTTTAATTAGTGCTTTCGCTTCCTTTTTCGACCCCTCTTTTTTCCCTTTCTCTTGGTTTTTCCGGCTCCGGATCTCTTGAGAACCTTTTTAGCCGCTGCTCTAAGTTTGGAGAGAGGAATGTGACGCACAAGTTCAGAAGCTGTCAAAGATTGAACTCCTTGGTAACCGGCTACTCGAATACCTAGTCTTCCCTTGTTAACCCGAACACCCCTTCTTTTAGAAGAACCACCAGTTTTTCTCCTTCGCCCACCTTTGCTTCCTTTTCGCCCTCGACGACGAGAAGGCATTGAGTCTTCGTCTTCGTCGTTGTCTTGATTGGGGTTTACAAGAGTCGCTCGTTCTAAAGTGTCTGAATAATTTAACAAAAGTTTATTTTCCTCAGAACCATAGGACATGTCATTCCGAGCATGGTCTTTTCACAACTGAACATGACTTGCATAAATGACATGCCTATTTATACTTTTTTCATGTTTTTAAGAATAGTTTAAATTATGTTTTTGATTTTTTAAAGGGTGAACTCCTCTCAAAGTTCCTTGAATCTTGAATCCTTCTTTCCAAATTAATTTTATCAAACTGTTGTCGTTGGAAAATTTTGAAAGTAAAAATGTAGCTGTAATCATTTGATGCGACATATTTGTTGCTCGCAAATTCATAATGGGTTGTTCGTGACATAATTCGTTCATGTGAATAATCATGGAACCCGTTTCAGTGGGATACAAAGCCGCCATGTATTGTTCTCCGATTCCAGAATTTGTGTTTGTTCCAGTATTGTAATCAGACACAATCACTAATCCAGTATCGTGAACTAGAGCTCTAGATTTTTCTTCAAGATTTGACACATTGGGTAATTCAATTTTTTGTCCTTCGCAATACACTGGAGTAATGTCTTTAAACATTATGAATCCTAAAATGACTGCCAAGTTTGGAGGAATTATTATTTTAATTTTAAAAATTAAACTGTTTGTCGGAAAATGAAATTTAAAATTTTTTTTGTTTGCATCAAAGTTAACGCCATATTCAAAATTGCAAATTTCTTTCAACTCGTCAAAAGCTCTTTGAATAGCCACTTGATAATTTTCATTTTTCATTGCTTCTCTTTTTGTCAATTTAATGTAAACAACGTCGGTTTCGTAATTGGAATTTTGAATGTTTACCGTTAGCTTAAAATTTTTAGGAGAATCAGTCAATTTTTCTTTAAAGGAATCATCAGCTAAAAAGTGGAGATAGCCAGAGTCGTCAAAATTTCCCATGACAAATTGTTTTCTATATCTTTTTCCAATTTGTTCGTCGGTAAATCCCATACAGTTCAAGTGCTTGTTGGTTGAAAAAGTAGCTTTAGTGTTTGGTGCTATGTTCATTCTGACTCTAATGTTAGCTAAATTTTGTTCAGACCAAACGACAGGAAGTAAATAATTGTTGGCTCCTTTAATAGATCTGGCAGATTCTGGTAAAGCATTGTAATGTTTGTTTACATCATACGGTTCGTCGTAATATGTTAAAGCCATTTTTTGAATGTATTCGTCCATTGTTTCGTCTGTGACATTGTCAAAACGTAAATCATACCAGTCGAAATAAAAACCAGTGTGAACTATTCCACTGGGCTTGTTAAATTCAAAATAAACATTGACGGCTTTAATCAAAGCTCTCGTTCCTTTGGCGTCCACCTTTCCTACATACGTGGGACCGTAAAACGGAGTTGTAAGATTGTAAAACATTTTTATTTGCAAAGGATAAGTTAAAATTTCGTTCCAATCTTCCTCAGTGTCTTCGTCGAAAAGGGCAGCTTGCTGCTCATAAAAATCTGGAATCAACATTAAATTGTCAAAAGAAAACTGATGACTCAAGTAAGTTTTTGGAATGGGCACATCGAAAGTAGAATATCCTGCCGGTACAAATATCTTGAAGGGAACAAAAACATCTTTAAAATCAACATTTCGCAATAAATTTCCTTGGTCATCTCTTTGTCTGTAAATGTGAGTTTCTAATCTTTGATTAATGTTGGATTGAATCATGACGGGGGCAGTGTTAATGCTATTTCGTCTTCGCTATATTCTTCTTTTTTTCCCGTGTCTAAACTTTTTACAAGATAAAAGCGCTCGATGGTTCTGCTTTTGCTCAAGTATAAATTTTGTTTCAAGACCACAAAAACTTCGTCAGACAGTGATTTTTCCGACCGCTTGTTTCCAATTACTTGAGAAGAAATAATTATTAATTTTGGTCTCACATAATCTCCAATTTGAAATTTGAACTTTACTCCTCGGGTTGATAAATCAAACTGAGCAAAATAATAAGCTGCATTGGCTTTTTTAATTTGCAAAAGAAAATTTTTTAAATTATTGGAATTGACATCGGCAGGAGTATAATAAGGATGATCAAAGGTTCCGTTGGAAAAAGTTAAAAATTTATTATTTATTTCTATAGGTCTGTTGTTGAGAGTTTTTAATATAGTGGGAACTATCAATTTCCACCAACGTTCTTCTCCTTCTTTGACACCTTCATATTTTGAAATGTTTCCTTCTAATCGAGCATTTGTTGTTCGTATTAAACTGATGACGTTTTCAGCAAATTTTGACTTGCTCGACGTGTTTGAAAAAGGATGAAAAGCAATATTTTTTTTTTTCAAGTAAGCTTGAACTTTGTGACTCATGATGGATCTTTCCTGGTCGAAACCTAAACTCAACACTTTTAAACCTGGATTTTGTTGTCGAAATTGATTAAAAATATCTCTTAAAGCATTAATCATTGAATCTGCGGTTCGATTTCTTTTCAACACTGAAAAATATGTAAATCTAGAAAGTATGTCTTTGCATACCAAAAAGCCAGCCCGTTTTTCAAGCGGAGTTGGATATTTTGAAGTAATTGAATAAAAACCAATGTCCCCGTGCAAATGGCCTAGATTATTTACTACAATAGGTCGATGTTTTGATCCTTTAAATTTTTTTCTGGCTTGACTTGAATTCATCAAGTAAGCTTTGTGCAATCTCAACTCTTTTACTATAGAAGGTCGTTTTAATTGGTTAAATTTCAAGACTCGATTAGCATAGTCATTAACTTCACTAAATTTTGGCACATATCCTACTTGAATCTGTCGAGTCACCCATGACATTAATGTTTGCAATTGTTCTTGTTTTTCTTTTAAAGAAAGTTTTGATTTTTTAATCGTTTCCATTTTCAACGACTACTCCTGAACTCGGTTGAAATAAAACTAACAAAAATTTATTTTTACATTTTATTTAATACATTTTTTACAAAACATGTTTAAACTGATGAATTTTCTTCAAAAAGTGAAATCAAGTTAATTTTGCAATCCAACATTGTAGATTGCAAGTCGGCCATGATGGGTTCAATCGTTGTTAAAAAATCAGGCTTAATTTCATACATATTTTCAATATATTCCAGTTCATATTCAATTTTGTTAATGTGGGAATCCAGTTGGTTTAATTTATCTTCGTCAAAATTTGTCAGTTTCCAATTTTTCAAATAAAAAGTTCTAGTAGTGGCTCGCAACTTTTTACAATCGGCAATCAATTGAGCAAATTTTTTGCCCAAAGAAAATAATTTTTGATCCTTGGTGCGGGTAACGTCCATCTTGAAGCCAGATCACTTTGCAACTGACTAGAAATGAAAAATTTGAACCTCAGTGTCCATGTTAGCCATTTTGTTAATGCGCCTACATTGTTCAATAGAAAATCTTTCACTTTTTAAGAGAGCACAAGAAGCGTCAAAAGCTTGCCGAGTGCTAATCCGATTTAAAGCGGCAGTTTTGTGAATTCCGGTTTCTATTTGATTAGTTAAAATGGCATAATTTTGTGTAAATCCACTGACAAACTTCCACTCGTTATTTGAAGTAAAACAAAATTCTTGCTTGAGATAACCTGGTTGAGTCGTTGAAAATAATTCGCTTTTGTAAACATCAATAGGCCAAATTTGATTTGAAGCTTCTTCCATGGTTTCGGTTGCAAAAGCAATAATGACATTATCAATGTTGCTATATAAAATTCGATAAGAACGTGGATCTAAAAATTTGTTAAAAAAATTAAAAACTTCAGACATTCGTTTTTTCCCCCATTCTGTAATGCAAATGTAAAGAGGAAAAGCTGACTGACAAGACATTGTTTTTTTTTGAATTCTTTTAGTTGTTTGTAAAAACATTATTCGTGTGTCTCTTACAACAGTTACATCAGAAAGTCGAGATTTAAAATAATGTTCGTGTCCGTATCTAGCCGGAACTCTAGTTACCAATCGACACACTGATTTTGTTTCGTGTTTTTGCTCGTTGTAACCAAAAAAACCTGCAGAATAATTGACTATATTTTTCAACAACTGTTTTTCTTCTGGAGAAATTAACGGGTTCATTCTTGTTTCCACCAATTCTTTAAATATTTGAGGTAAAACGGTACAATTTCTATAAAAATAAATTTTATGTATTTTGTCAACTACAAAATTGTGTTCTCGCTGTAAGTACTTGTAAAAATCTTGAGTGAGCAACATTCCTTTATGCGTCAATTCAGTAGAGTTGCATTGTTTCCATTGGTTTTTTTGAGTAAGTAACAACAAAGGTTTAGTGTTTTTTGGGCAGTGTCCATCCACTACTGCAATAAAAGTTGATTCAAGTCCAACTTCCAAAGTAAAAGCTTCGTCATACATGTAATTTTGATGAGGATTTGAAAATATTAAATGTTTCAACTCTGGTCTGTTCATTTTTTCCATCATATTTTTAATGTCGTAATTTGAATCGTGACAATCGGCAATCACTTTGTAAGTTGCAAAATTAGGTACATTTGTTTTTTTGTTTAGTTCTTGGCACCAAGCGTTAATCACATCATCTCTCTCTTGAGATTTTTGTTCCAGCGTTAATCTCGATTGATTTCCGGCATAACTTTGCAGATTGGCACATCCCAAACGACATCCATGCACCCAAGCTCCGTCAAATGCAAACATGATTATTTTTCCTTCTTCCGTTATGACGACTAAATCTAAAGTTAATTTTCCCAATTGTAAAAATCCATATTGATGAAAGTTTGAATAAACGGTTTTTATTTTAACGCCATCTTCCTTTTCCAATTTCCACAGTGTAGTGTAAACACTGAGGAATTCGAAACTCTGAAATCTTGATTTTCGATCCACTTTTGTTAAAATTTTATGTTTGTTGTTTAAATTAGCGTACCCCGTGCAAAACCCGACGGGACATTTCATGTTGCTTGCTGCATAACCGTAACTGCTGATGAGATCAAATTCTTGTATTGATTTAGCCAAGTAATTTTTGTCTAAAGAAGGATTCAGAGGATCTCCGCAATTCAATTGATCCTTGCATGAATAAGAAAATCCCCCCCTACAATAATTTCTCAAAAATTTTTCTTGGTATAGCTTAGTCTTCTCTAATCCCTGGTGAAACGTTCCGGCTCTTTGTGTGTACTTGTGCCAAATGGTATTGAAAGCTAAACTAGACAGGGAAATGTACGGCAACGAAAATATGTCGTAGTTGAAAAATTTAAGAAAATGTTTTCCATTTTCAATGCAATCCCGTCTCAATTGTTTTGACAAACACTTTCCTCTTTCACGACAAAGATTCAACATTGACATTTGATTTTGAACATTTTGACGTTTAATAGATTGAACTGAATTTTTAATGTTTGGTATTGGCAACGTAGCATCCACTGCTGACGTGTTCATTGTTAAATAACTGCCAAAGTTAAAAAACATTAGTCCGGGAGTTTTGATTGTTGTCAAATCATTTTTAGCGTTAGAATTGAGAGACACTCCTCTAAAGTTTTTTTTACATTTTTGATCAGCATAAAAACAATAGTAAGCTTTGATTGAGTGTAAAACAGTGTCTTCTACAGAATACACTGCAACTTTCATTTCTCTAATGCATTTTTTAAGACTCAACAAACAATTTTTCCAAGGATTGGTGACGTTGCCCGGAAAAAGTTGCAATCTTTGTACGACGTCTGAAAGAATAGTTGATTTTTTTGTTGAAATTAACAATTGACATTTAGAAATGTAATCAAACATTGTTATCCAAGTTTTTTCATCCTTGTTTAACTCAAAGTGACATTCTCTCGTGTCATCTTTGTACGTTGCAAATCTAGCTTCGTTTTGGTCGTCTAATTCAATCCACAGCGACGCAATAGTTTCTGCCAATTGATTAGACAAATTGTGAAACTCTTGCAAAGTTAGACAGCCTAAATTGTAAGCTTGGTTTAGTCCACTCATTCTCACTTTAACTGCAGCGCTATTGTTTGTTTGAAATTCGTTGTACTCTATAGGAACGTCGAGCATAGGTTTTGGTTTTCTAATTTTAAAAACTGGAATAGGTTTTAACCAACGAAATCCCAAAGTGTAATCGTTTTTAGTAAAAGCTTCAATGTTGGGGCGAGATCGATCATTAAAAATCCAACACTCTAGAGAAGTGTGATAATCTAATCGAAATTCTTTCAGTTTTTCATTGGTTTCAAAAAACTGTAAAGTTTCTTGATAAGTAGTAGGATTTTTTTGTTCTTTTTGCAAATCGACCAATTTCCAAAGTGGCTCTTCCGGATTTAAGGGTTTTATTTTTAACACTGGCATTTGAGACAATCTAAAAATAGTTTGAACTAAAGCTCCCTTTTGATTTAAAATTATTCCTACAAACTGATTTTTCTTTTTTTTTCTTTGTTGAATTAAAAACCGATTGTCAAACAAAAGTTTGTATTGATTTTTATTTTGTTTTTGCAATACAATGTAATCACACTGCATGTTTATTTCAATATCTCGCAATTGCCAATGCTGATCTCTGACTAATTTTAAAAACGAATCATCTTTTTCTTTTTCAGTTGCTTTCCAATTTTTTAAAATTATTTTTCCGTTGGGAAACAAATTGAAAGCTTTACGGCAAGATAAAAACGTTTCTGAATTTTCTGTTTCCTTGGACGAGACGCCGTTGCTGAAGCACTGGATGGTTTTTGTAGACGGTACATTGGATGTTGAAAATAATTGATTGCAAACGTTCAAACTTCCACTTGGAATCTCTTCCATTAAACAAGAGTTGAGCGTTGACATTTTCTAGCAACGGCCACACTTGGTTGACAAACGAACCACTGTCAAACAACTGAAAGTCTTGAATGATTGCTGGGTTATTTAGACCGGCATAAAAGTTTCCCACCCACTCCCTCACCAAGTTTGTTTCAACGTTTCTTAGCTCGTATGTACCAGTAATTTGAAAATCAACATTTTCGTTTAACCCAAAATCATTTTCAATCAAATTTTTTGTTCGTTCTATTGCGTTTAGTCTGGCGAGAGGATCTTGTACAACGTCAGCAGGAATATTTACGTTGTACTGAACAACAAAATAATTTTTATCTCTTCCTTCTTGTATAGAATTATAGGCTATACAATCCACTGTCAAAAGTTGTTCTCTTCTTCTGGGCATGTTTAATCAGACTAACGGTGCCATTCCAATACTCGATTCCTTTTATCCTGAAAAAAAATTTTAAATTTTTTATTCGTTTTTGTGAAAAAGTATAAATAGATTACAATTTTAGGTAACTCCATCATTTGCAATGAATTCATCAAACATGAAGGACAACATTTTTCCTCTTTCCGAACCAGCTGGAAATGCTAGGATTGAGTTTAAAACTTATCGTTTTCTACTCTACAGCCATAAGGAGGGCACTAAACCCATTTCTCTAACTAAAAGCGAAATGACTCTTCTTTGCGAAAAACTTCCCGTTCTTCAAAAGGAAATGGAAAAACTTATGCAATCGGTGGACGGAGGGGGAGATAATTCGTCGGATAAACATGACGTTTCGTCCGACGAAGAGGAAAATGTCAGCTTTAAGGCTCAAAAGAGACGTCGCATCAATTCCGATGATTCTGATGATCAAATTAAACAACCTTCTAAGCAACTCGAAAACAAAACTTGGAAGACGTATCTTATTTCTTCCTACAAGAATTTTGAAACCAAGTTTTTTCTTAACACGTACGATCAAAAACCGTGGATTTGGTTGCGTCTTTATTTTGACGCCAACAACGATCCAAAGGCACCCGCCGATAGTAACAAGAAAAAGAAGAGAAAGGATATGAAACCTTGCAGAGGTGGAATCATCTTTAACGACGTCAACTCTGCAAACCTTACTAAATTTGTGAAAAATTTCTGTTAAATAATTTAAATCACTTAACCATTGGTCAAATAAAGTTTTTTAATAAAAATCGAGCATGACTTGGCAGTTTTTCAAATTTATTTCGTTACAATATATTTTACATGTTATTAAATAAAAAATCGAGCATGACTTGGCAGTTTTT
>JGI12421J11937_10000502_pt1 | contig 15176 bp, 12 predicted proteins | sample LakErihyJuly2011_2_FD_11937 | JGI IMG/M metagenome (IMG submission 11937)
TCGTGGCACTGGTAGAAACCCATCAGCAGGCCGACGGCAGTATTCGGGTGCCAGAACCGCTGCGCCCCTATCTCGGAGCGGACGTCATTCCGCTGGCTTCCTGAGAAAGCCAGCTCTCAGGTCTGGCTTCTTCTCAAGATTCGTTCCCTTGAAACGGTCAACCCTGCACTTGGCAGTGAAGCACAATTGAATACCTTTGTGCTTCCGGGGCTTCGGCTCCGGATATCGAGTCTTGAATACCTCTGGTTCCAACCATGGTTCGGCTACCCCGGTCAACGGGCGCACCGAAAGTACCGCCTCTGGTCGCTCCCTGACCTTATCCGACCGGCATCGCGCCACGGTGGAGGATCTGCTGCGACTGGTTCTGGAGGGCAAGTCCCCTCAGGAGGCCCGAAAGCTCATCGCTGGCGTGATGCAAGGGCTCCGCAATCAGGGCTACCCGGTTCCGGACGTCACCACGACGCCCTACCTCAACACCATCCCGCCCGAGGAGGAACCCGAATATCCGGGCGACCTCGAGATGGAGCGCCTGATACGAGCTCACGTCCGCTGGAACGCCATGGCGATGGTCGCCAAGGCTAACAAGACCACCAACGTCGGTGGCCACATCGCCACCTTCGCCTCGTTGGCGACACTGTACGAAGTGGGCTACAACCACTTCTTCCGGGGCGGTGCCGATGGCAAGACCGCCGACATGATTTATTTCCAGGGGCATGCCTCACCGGGAAATTACTCCCGCGCCTATTTGGAGTACCGGCTCAACGACCAGCACCTAAAAAACTTTCGTCAGGAATTGCAGGACCATCCGGGTCTGAGCTCTTACCCGCATCCGTTCCTGATGCCCGATTTCTGGATCTTCCCCACGGTGTCGATGGGACTGGGTCCCATCCATTCCATTTATCAGGCCCGCTTCAGCCGCTACTTGCAGGCACGCAAACTCGTTGCACAAGACCACGATCCCATGGTCTGGGCCTTCATCGGAGACGGTGAGTCGGATGAGCCAGAAACGCACGGAGCCATCAGCATGGCTGGCCGCGAGCACCTCGACAACCTCGTCTGGGTGATCAACTGCAATCTCCAGCGCCTCGACGGACCTGTCCGAGGCAACGGCAAGATCATTCAAGACCTCGAAGGCCAGTTCCGGGGTGCGGGCTGGAACGTGATCAAAGTGGTTTGGGGCAGCGACTGGGACGAGTTGTTGGCTCGTGATACGACGGGCCTTCTGGCTCAGCGCATGGATGAGGTCGTCGACGGCGAGTACCAGCAGTACGTCGTTGAGAGCGGTGCCTATATCCGGAAGAATTTCTTCGGAAAATACCCAGTGCTCTTGGACTTGGTCAGTCACCTCAGCGACGCGCAGCTCAAAAAGCTGACCCGCGGTGGCCACGACCCTCTCAAGGTGTATGCGGCTTACCGCAGGGCCACTCAGCGCAACGGCCGACCCACGGTCATTTTGGCTAAGACGGTCAAGGGCTACGGCACAGGCGAAGCCGGCGAAGGAAAGAACCCCACCCACGGCCTCAAGAAACTGGCCGAGCGCGACATTCGCCATTTCCGCGAACGTTTTTCGATTCCGCTGGAGGACGAGGTCATCGCCGAACTGCCCTTCTACCGCCCGCCGCAAGACAGCGCTGAGGTTCAATACCTGCTAGACCGGCGCAAGGCCCTGCACGGATTCAACCCCATTCGGATCGATCGAGCTCAGAAGCTAGTCACCCCGCTGCACACCGACGACGGTCTGCGCAACGTGGTCCAAGCGACGGCTCTGTCCTCGGCGTCCACGACTAAGGCTTACGTGCTGTTGCTGGGCTCTTTGCTCCGCGACAAGAACATCGGCAAATTCATCGTTCCCATCGTGCCCGATGAAGCGCGCACCTTCGGCATGGAGGGGCTCTTCGGTCAGGTGGGCATCTACAGCTCCCGAGGCCAACTCTACGATCCCGGCACCAAGACCGAAGACAACGCCAACACGCCCTATATCGAAAAGAAGGACGGACAACTTCTGGAAGAAGGCATCAACGAAGCCGGCTCTATGGCCGACTTCATCGCCGCCGGCACGGCCAATGTCACCTATGGCGTGCCGACCATCCCCTTCTACATCTACTACTCGATGTTCGGTTTCCAGCGGGTGGGCGATCAAATCTGGCTGGCTGGCGATTCGCGCTGCCGCGGATTCATGATTGGCGCAACATCGGGCCGAACGACCCTCAATGGCGAGGGGCTCCAACACCAAGACGCACACAGTCACTTGGTCGCCACTTCGGTGCCCAACCTGTATTCCTATGAGCCCGCCTTCGGCTACGAATTGGCGGTCATCGTCTGCGATGGCCTGAAGCGCATGTACGCCAACGGCGAAGATGTCTTCTACTACATCTCCGTCCACAATGAGGATTACGCCCATCCGCCGATCCCGAACGATCCCGGCGTCGTTGAAGGCATCCTCAACGGCATGTACAAGTTCAAGCCAGGCAAGGCAGGCCTCAAGCACACGGTCCAGTTGCTCGGTTCCGGAGCGATTCTACAACAGGCCCTCAAGGCTCAAGAACTGCTCGAAGCCTATGGTGTCAGCGCTGACGTGTGGAGTGTGACCAGCTTCAAACGGCTCCGCTCAGAGGCCCAGGCCACCAAGCGCTGGAACATGCTTCATCCGACGGAAGCCCCCCGAAAGAGCTACCTCGAAAAAACGGTCGAGGGCCAGTCGGGTCCCTGGATTGCCGTCAGCGACAACCTCAAGCTGGTGGCCGACCAAATCGCCCCCTGGATTCCGGGAGGTTTAATGACCCTCGGCTGCGACGGGTTCGGACGCAGCGAGGTTCGACCGGTGCTGCGACGTTTCTTCGAAATCGACGGTGAGTGCACCGCCATCGCCTGTCTCTACAAGTTGGCCTCTCAGGGAGCCTTGCCACAGAGCGTGGTGGCCGAAGCCATCCAGAAACTCGGAGTCGACCCCGAGAAACGCTACGGCGTCTGCGTCTGAGGATCACCCACCGACCGAGTGTCGGTAGGGGCGATCTGCCCTTCTCTCGGCCACCGCATCTATAATGGTGCGGTGGCCTAGCCAGACCGATCTAGCCCAACCGATTCTAACCCAACAAAAAACCCCGCCACTGGGCGGGGTTTTTTGTTGGAGAGTCAGGCAATATCCGCTTAGCGGAGAGCACCCGCCGACGGAGGCGTGAGCAGGATAAACTCGCCACGACGATTCTTGCCCCAGGCGGACTCGTCATGACCGAGCTCGGCCGGCTTGTCTTCACCGAAGCTGCGGGTCACCACGCGGTCAGCACCGATGCCCAGACCAATCAACGCATCGCGAGCCGACAGAGCACGCCTCTCGCCCAGAGAGCGGTTGTACTCTTCAGTGCCGCGCTCGTCGCAATGACCTTCGATGGCCACCTTGTTGTCGGAGTGGGCCTTGAGGTAGGTCGCCACGGCTTCGATGTTCGCCTTGCTGTCCGCCTTCACCACAGACTTGTCGTAGTCGAAATAAACGCTGTTGGACTTAAAGTGTTCACGGTTGGCAAGCATGCCTTCGATCTCCTCACGAGAAGGTTGACCATTGGCCCCATCCGGGTTGTTGACTCCGGCCACATCAGCACCGTTGGCACCCGAGCCATCGGTAGTCAGCGGGCGCGCCGAAGGCAAAATGGGCTGCCCCTTGCCGAGCGTCGAAGAGGCTCCAGGAGTTCCCGAATATCCCGGCAGCGGCGTGTAATTCTTCTGCCCCTTCTTACATCCGGCAGCGAGGGAGAGGATCAGCACGAGGGCGATGGAACCCAATTTGGAGAACGGCTTCATTGGTGTGTTGAGAAAAGGCTGGAATCTGGAGATCTAAAAGTGGGTTAGCGAGTTGGACTCAACGACTCCAGCTGGGCTGGGAGCTGCTGCCCGCTACTTGAGCGATATCCTTGACGTGGCCCGTCGGCCAGTCAAGCAGCGACAGTTTGCGCGGACCAAACTTGCTGGTCCGACGTACAAAAACCAAGGTCCTAGAATTGGGAGCCCAAGAGGGATCCTCGCCTTCGGTAATGACCTTGGCGTCGCCACCGGCGGCAGGAACGATGCAAATATCGAAGTAATCACCCCGGGAACGGGTGAATGCGATCCACTTGCCGTCTGGGGACCAATCGGGTTCGGTGGTATTGCGGACTCCGGCGGTGGTAAGACGACGCATGGCACCCCCCGAGGCCGAAACAATATACAATTGAGGAAAACCGCTTTCGCGGGATACCACGCACAGACTAGATCCATCCGGAGACCAGCATGGCGAGGATTCGTCGGCGGCCGTGGTGGTCAATCGACGGGGATTCCCACCCTCGGCGTCGCTCACCCACAAATCAGGGCTCCCGGCCTTGCTGAGGATCATGGCCAATTTGGAGCCATCGGGCGACGGAGCCGGACTAATGTTCGACCCGGAGAACCGCACAAGAGCCTTGCGACCACCGGTGGTCAAATCTTGCGAGTAAATGTCAGCATTGCCGGCACGGTAACTCGTATAGACCAGCGACTTCCGACCGGGACGCCACGCCGGAGCCGCGACGATATTACCATCGGCGGTCAATTGAACCGGATTGGCCCCGTCGAAGTCGCTCGCATAAACCTCGCTGATTCGGTCTTTCTGAACCTTGAAGACCATCTTGGTGCGGGAAATTCCCTTCCGTCCAGTGATCGCCTGCACCACGTCGTCGGCCAGCGCATGAGCCTGGGCCCGCGGAGAACCTCCAGGATAGGAACGATTGAACAAAGTGGCCTTGTTGTTTACGTCGGCCAAAACCCCCTCCAGCGCCGCGCCCGATTTTCCATTCACCGAGTACTGCGCCTGAGCGAGGGCCACGAGGTCGAATCCAGCGACGTACAAGTCGAATTCAACGACCGTCTTAGCGTCCCCGGTGAAACCTGTGACGTGGATGGGCACGGCTCGGCTGGTGACGTCACTGACGACGACTTCGGCCGCAGAGGCGCTCAGGAACCCCCCCAGAGTTAGGAGGAGGGCGATGAATGAATGGCGGAACATATCGGAAATTAAACCAATGGGTTTGTGTCGGAGTTCGAGTGTCTAAGCGGGAGATGCAGCGGAAAGATCAAAGCGGATGGTGATTCGGCGCTCCGAATCGGTTGTTCCATCCGGCAGCGGGCGAAGGTCGCGATTGCCATCTAGCACCTCACGAACCGAGTCGTCCAAGGCGCGCATTCCGGAGGGTTTCACTAACCTGAAGGCCGAAACCCGACCGTTGCGTTGAACGGTGATCTCCACCTCTACCTCGCCGTGATCTACGTTGAGGGTCGTGGGTTTCTTCCAGCGTAGCTTGTAGAAGGCCATCAAGTAGGATCCGTAAGGAGCATAGGCGGCTCCTCCCGGCCCCGGCATCTCAAACGAGGTCGACCCCGACAAATTCTTCCCCAGATTCGAAGCAACCCCCCGAACGGCATCGGAGCGGGCCTGCTGAGCCTTATTCCAAGCCTCTCGGGCTGCCGTCACGCGCGCCTGATGCTCCCGAGCTTCACGCGCATCCTGAGCGGCGACCGCGGCGGCGGCAGCGGCGGCGGAATTATTGCGCTCGGCCTCGGCCTCCTTCTTCGAGCGCTTTTTGGGAGCCTCGGCCAGCTGGAAATCCGGCTTGGACAACTTCAGCTTCTTGGTGGACAGGTTGGGATCTACATCCTGGGCATTGGGAGCACTGCGCTGAATCTCGGTGGCCAGGCTTTTCTTGGGTGGCTCCATCTTGGTGGGCTCCTTGGTGGGCTCCACCGCCTTGGCAGGCTCCGGGGGCGGAGTCTTGGGCTGCGTCTTCGGAGGTTCGGGCTGGGGCGTTTCCGGCGGGGCTGGGGCCGGTGGAGCGGGCGGAGCTGGCGGCTGAGCGCTGGACTTGGGCGGCTGAGCGTCCGGATTACCGCCTCCGAGGGTGTTGCCATCGGTCAGGCGCAGGTTGTCAGGAATAATCTCCAGGACGGGACTGGGAGCATCTTGAACCGTGTGCGAAGACAAGGCCGGAGCGAACAACAAAACACCCACGGCCGCGGCGTGGATGCCCACGGAGGTCAGTAAATATCGGGTGTTCGAAGGGATCATCGCCGCTTGGGGAGCTGAGTTCCGATACGATAGCGAGTGAGACCATTGCGACCAGCAATGTCGAGCAGACTCACCAGCACTTGCGACGGCGCTGAGCCCTCGACCCGGAGCACGAGCACTAAATTCGGATTTTGGCGGTAAGCCTTCACCAACTCTGTTTCCAATTCACGCTCACTGAGCACTCGGGTTCCGGTCCGTGCAAAGGTATACCGCCCCTCGGCCAGACCATTCACATTGGCCTCGTTGTTGGTGTCGGGACGGGTGCGAGCATCGCCCCCCACCGGCAATTTCATGCTAATGCCCGGCTCCAAAGCCGGCGTGGTGATGATGAAAATAATCAGCAGCACGAACGCCAAATCCAGCAAGGGGGTGACGTTGATCTCGTTGAGCGTCACCAGCGAATTGCGTTGAGAAAAACGGCGCATGATTATTCGAAGATCCGGAAGCCTGAGAATTGGACCAAGATGAAACCGGCCAAGGACAGAAGGAGAACTGCAGCCATCACATAAACCCATTTCATCGAGACGTTTTTTGCGCCCAGCGGATCCAGTCTCTCATTGATGGAGCGGTGCAGTCTTCGGTTGCATTTCAGACATCGGGGCTCAGAACGGGCATTAGTGGTCGCGCAGTCGCGGCAGACCACGAAGAGATGCCCTCGGCACTGCTCGCAACGCTGCACACCTGAGGGATTCGGATGGGTGCATTTTGCACAAACCACGGGCTCTGTGGAAACAGGGGAATGGCTATGGGACTGCTCCGATGAGCTCGAGGATTTCTCCTGAGAACGGGGCGTCTCACGCTGAGGTGTCTTATCCTGGATTTTGCGATGCAACCGGCCGCGACAAGAGGCGCAGTGCATCAGCACCCGGGCATTTCGCTTCTGACACTTCGGGCAGTCGAGAAAGAGACCCTCGCTGCAGCGCTCGCAACGCTCGCGATCCATCGGGTTCAGATGCTCGCACTTGCAGCACAAAGTTCCCTTTCCCATCGGTCCTGAGGGGGCTCCGTCCCAACGCGAAGTCACTGAAACCTCTTCCGGCTTAGAACTCAGCAACCCTGAAAGCAGCCCTTTTTTGAGGGAATGACCGCATTGACGGCATTGCGAGAGGACTCGTTCATTGGTCGCCGAGCATTTCGAACACCCCACAAAGAGGGGCCTCGAGCAATACTTGCACGACTCCCGATCGGCTGGATTGAGTCGATTACAGTCCGGGCACAAGACTCCCCGTCCCGACTGCGGAATCTCCGAGGTCGGGTGGATCGGGTGGACGGAAAACTGGGGAACCGGATCACTCATCGTCGGGCAAGAACTCGGTCTCCATCTTAGAAGCCAGAGTCTGGGCAAAATTGTCCAACTCCACGGTCAACACTCGCAGTGTGTGGACGAGATAATTGTATCCGAACATCGAAGGGATGGCCACCAAGAGCCCCGCGACGGTGGTCACCAACGCGGCAGATACGCCGGGCGCCATCGCTGTCAAATCGGCGCGACCTGCCTTCGCGATGCCTCCGAAGGTGTCCATGACTCCCCAAACTGTGCCCAAGAGCCCCATGAATGGGCCACCGCTGACAGCGATGGCCAAGAGGATCAGGCCTGATTCTAGGCGCAGCGACTCACGGGCCACCGCCCCCTCCACCTGCCGTTTGACATGCTCGATGCTCTTGATCGACAGACGGGTCCGCCTCGAGCCATCGGTCAGGCGCAACCGGGCTTCGAGATCGGTGCATCCGTCCGTATACACCGAAAACATGGGACACCCCTCAACGGGCAGGCGACGGTCGAAAATACCCAAAACCCCCTCCTGCTGGCGGAATTCAGTCTCGAAAAAGCCATTGTATTTGGCAGCCCGCCGCATTTGGAAAAACTTCTGAATCATCATCGACCAAGCCCCAATCGAGAGGGCGCCCAGAATAAAGATAATCACCTTGGCCTCGGGCGTGGCTTTGTTCCAGATGAAGCCGAGGTCGGTGCCACTCTGAGCGGCGGCGAGAATCCCGAGTGAAATGGTCATGAGTTCGGTTCGGTCGATCGTTTTGCGTCGACCCGTCAGAAATGACGAACTAGAGCACAAAACCAACGCAACTAGTTTTCACTTTTTTTCTCCACGCCGCAATCCTGCCGCGCGGAAAACCCACCTCGAGTCACCGCTTTTTAGAACAGAGTGCTCGGGCTGGAGTCTTAGGGCGGCTCATTCTTCCAAAAGGAATCGGAAATCCGACAGAGTCAGAGATGAGTTCAAGCAGCACAAAGGTTGTCCCCGAACTCATTATCCAAAAAAAAACCACTCACTGGCTTTCCGTGACTTAAAACACCGCAGTATTTCCCTTCGATTCAGACCGACCATTGCCGGGAATGCCATTCACCGCTTTAGTGGTCCCGGACCCGGGACAGTTCGAGACCCATGAAATTCACACCTGCACTCCTCCGCTGGCGAAGCTTGGTCTTTCATGCCCAGCACCATCTGGGTGTCGTGCTGGCGGCGGCGGTGGCAGCGACCGTGCTCATCGGTGCCCTCACCGTGGGGGATTCGGTGCGCGAAACCCTCCGTCGCCAGGCGTTGGACCGCATCGGAAAAGCAGCATTTCTCCTCGATGGCGGCGACCGGTTCTTCACGGCACGCCGCGGCGGCCCGGCCGGAGCTGGGCTCTCCAATACGATGTCGACCTTTGCTCTCAGGCTTCCGGGTGTGGTCGCGCGCCAAGACGGTTCGGCTCGAGCCAACCAAGTGCGGGTCTACGGCGTCATGCAAGCTTTCTGGGCTCTCTCCCCCCGCACCTGTTCATTCCAGATGGACGACGACAGTGAAACCGTGCTCCTCAATGCTGCGCTGGCCCGGCAGCTTTCCGTCCAGGTCGGAGATGAACTGGTGGTACGTATTCACAAACCCTCAGCGTTGTCCCAAGATGCGGTGATTACTCCACGGGATGGAGCCAGTGTTGCGCTCCGCGTTCGGGTTGGGCGCATTCTGAGTGCAGAGGAATGGGGCGACTTTTCACCCGATGTCAGTTCACTGCCCCCGTTCAACCTGTTCATAAACCACACCATTCTGGCTAAGGCGGCCGGCCTGGTAGGACGAGCCAATCTCGCCCTTGTGGGAGCTTCGGCCGAGGCCACCAACAGCCAATGGCTTTCTTCGCGGGTGGACAGTGGCTTTCGCCTCGCCGACGCCGAACTCGAGGTGCGACCGATCCCTCTGCCGGCCGGCATCACCAACCCCTCATCAGCGCAGGTAGAACTGGTCAGTCGCCGGATCTTCCTCGATCCAGTGGTCACCCGCGCTTTGGACCACCAGTCTTCGGGGCTCCCCAAGCCAGTTCCAATCCTGACCTATCTGGCCAATGCCATCGAAAGCGGAGCCCGATCGGCCCCTTACTCGATGGTCACGGCTGCCGGCCCTCCGTTCACCCCGGAAGGAATGACCGATGAAGAGATCGTTATTAATTCCTGGCTAGCCGAAGACCTAGCAGTGAAACCCGGGGACTGGGTCTCACTCCTGTCTTATCGAGTGGACACAGGGGCTCGCCTGGTGGAGGAAACGAACCGGTTTCGTGTGCGGGCCATCATTCCCCTGCAAGGGCTCCACGCCGACCGGTCGCTGATGCCGGAGTTTCCCGGACTGGCCAAAGCGGAGAGCACCCAAGATTGGGATGCGGGCTTTGAATTAACGCGGCAAATTCGAGATAAGGACGAAACCTACTGGAAGCAATGGCGAGGAACACCCAAGGCCTTCATCACCCTGTCGGCCGGGCGAAAGATGTGGGCCAACCGCTTCGGGAACGCCACCGGAGTCCGATGGTTTGCGGGCGATTTCTGGGACACCCAGACCCTGACCCGCGGGATCTCGCAGGAATTGGAACGTCGGATCTCGCCAGCGGATTTGGGATTGCGCTTCCAACCCCTCACCGGGCCCGCCTTGGCGGCGGCCCAAGGGGGTCAAGATTTCGGCGGCCTGTTCATCGGTTTTAGTTTCTTCCTCATCGTGTCTGCGCTCCTGCTGCTCAACTTGGTCTTCCGATTCGGAATCGAACGCCGTGTCCAAGAGGTCGGCACCTTGTTGGCGCTGGGCTGGACCCCGAAGACAACGACACGACTCTTTTTCCGCGAGGGACTCCTTCTGGCGGCCCTCGGAGCCACTCTAGGAACCGGCGGCGGGCTGCTCTACGGACAAGCCGTGCTCATGGGCCTCAATACACTGTGGCGAGACGCTGTCGCTGGAGCCTCACTCCGCTTCCATCCTGCTCCAGCCTCCATGGTCGGAGGCTGGTTGGCGGCCGTGCTCATGGTCGCCTGGACGCAGCGTCGAGCTCTGAAACTCATCATTCGACGCAGCCCCCGAGAACTGCTCAACGACGGAGCTTCGGTGGGCTCAGGCACGGGTGAGTCTATTTCTATTTTCTGGCCCGGGTTGACCCTGCTGGGGGCCGTTGCACTGGCCCTCCTCGGAGCAAAGGCTGATCCCGCGCTGCGCCCCGGCTACTTCTTCGGATCGGGCGCGTTGTTGCTTGGATTCGGTCTCCTTTTCCACCGTCGGCAGCTTCGGAATTCCCGAACCGATTCGGTGGCCACCACCCGCTCACAACTCCATTCCCGCGCACCGGCCCGACAACCCAACCGCTCGGCAGCGGTGGTCAGCCTGTTGGCGGTGGCCGTGTTCCTCATCGTGGCCGTGGCTGCGAACCGTCTGGATGCCTCTCGGGATGCCCGTCAGCGCAGCTCCGGCACCGGAGGATTTAGCCTCTGGGCGGTGTCCTCGCTCCCGGTCAGCGAAGATCTCAATTCCACTCGAGGGCAAGAGAAACTGGGGCTTGATCCCCAACGCCTGAAGGGAATGTCCGTCGTTCCTATGCGAGTCCGGGAGGGAGACGATGCGAGTTGCCTCAATCTCAATCGAGCCCAACGCCCCCGCCTCTTAGGAGTGCGCCCGGAATCATTGGCCGAGCGGAAGGCCTTTACCTTTCAGTCCCTCGCCGATGGCATGCCCACCGATCGACCCTGGATGAGCCTGGAACACACCGGCAACACCAACGAACCCGTCCCCGCCATCGGCGATGCCAACTCGATCCAATGGGCCCTGGGCAAAAAGATCGGTGACACGTTGGACTATATCGATGAACGCGGTCACCCGTTCCAAGTGCGCCTGGTGGGTTCTGTGGCCAACTCCATCCTTCAAGGTCAGTTGTTAATCTCAGAGGCCGAATTCCTGCGCCATTTCCCCGGCGAAAACGGCTACCGCTCCTTCCTCATCGACACCGACGAGCCTGCAAAACCCGTCGCCGAAGAATTAACTCGGGGCTTGGCTGACTTGGGGCTCGAAACCAGCAGCACCGTGGACCGACTCAACCGATTTAACGCGGTCCAGAACACTTACCTCAATACCTTCCAGTGGTTGGGCGGTCTGGGCCTGCTCCTGGGCAGTGTGGGATTAGGATTGGTTGTTCAGCGCAATGTTTTGGAGCGCCGGGGCGAACTAGCCCTGCTCGCTGCAGTGGGATTCCCGAAGTCCCAGATCCAATCCATGATCCTATCGGAGCACCTCCGGTTGCTGACGCGCGGCATGATTTTGGGCATCGCGGCAGCCCTGCTGGCAACGGCTCCCATCTGGAGTGCAAACCTCCGCGGATTGCCGTGGATCTCGCTCGGTTGGATCCTCGGCGCGGTTTTCCTCAATGGCGTCTTCTGGACTTGGCTTGCGACCCGTCAGGCCTGCCGTGGCGAACTCTTGGCAGCCCTGCGCGGGGAGTAACTCCTACCCCTCGAAATTAATCCTCACCGAAGAGGCGTTTCAAATCGGCGCGTGCCTTATCTTCGCGAGAATCGCCCGCACCGCCATCCGTACGCCACTCCCGTGACTGGAAGTCGAAGTATTCGCAGAAATTGGCCGAATCCTTCTCGGCCACAGGCTCTGCCCGGCGCTCACGGCACTGATAGGCGGCTTGGCGGTCATGAAATTTGCAGTTGAGGCAAACCCTTAGGTCAGCCCGGCACTGCGGACAACTCTCACTGCGGCCCGGGGTGTCCCGGAGTGTCCAAAGCCAACCGCACCGGTGGCAGTGTCGCGTCATGGCCTAAAGGATAGACCTCCGGTTTCCCAACGGAAGACTCAAACGCAACGGAGGTCGGCACCGGGGAAAATTTACGCTCAAGTTCTCAGCGGATCCTGCCGATAGACAACAGATGGCCTCTCAATTTGTCTCGGCACAAGACGAACAAAAACCTCGGCAGGAGCTTCATTTTCTTCGATCGGCAGCCGTAATCTTGCTCCTAACCGCAGCAGCCAAGTTTGCTAGCGCCTTCGGCACACAAAGCATCCTAGAAAAAGCGGACCCTATTTTTTGGGTGCTCAACAATCGAGAACTGCTCGTGCTGGTCGCGACCCTTGAGGCGGTCGTCGCCGTTTTGCTGCTTTCCAAAGCCTCCCTGTCCATCCAGCGGGGATCGCTCATTTGGCTCTGCATCAACTTCCTGCTGTATCGCATGGGTCTTTGGATCACCGACGCCCCCGTTGCATGCAAATGCTTGGGCGACTTGGCCGACCGCGTCGGACTGTCCGACTCCCAAGCCTCTTGGGTCATGCTGGGCGCTCTCGGTTACATGCTAGGGGGAAGCCTCTTTTTCTTTTGGCGATCCCGATCCGTTCAACTCTTACAAGAACCCGTCTTCCACAGGCCGGCATGAAACCGAAAGCAAGCCTCCCAGCTTGAGGTTCGCTACCGCAAACCCGATCGCAACAGTCAATTCGATCCCAACAATCAATTCGACCGCAAAACTCGACGCTGCAGACATGATCACCCCCAAACTTACCGAACCCAGCGATCGAGTCCCACCCCAGGAGATAAAAAAACATCGGGAGACAAATACCCGCAGGGGCGAACCCTCATCCTCTCATCCACCTTGGGAAGCCTTGAATTCGACTTCGAGGCGCTGGCTACAACCGGTGGCCGCGCGTGCCGGACAGAACTCGGGCTTCACCCTGATCGAACTCCTCGTCGTCATCGCCATCATCGCCATTCTAGCTGGCCTCATCCTGCCGGCACTGGCCGGAGCCAAACGCCGAGCGGCTACCACCCAATGCCTGTCGCAACTCCGACAATTCGGAATTGCAGGCGGTCTCTACGCCAATGACCACGCCGAATTCATCCCTCCAAACCGCGACGGCGAAGAGGTCCCTTTGGGTGAAACCTGGGTCCAGGGATGGCTGGGTATGCCCGGTCCAGATTGTACCAATACGCTCTTTCTCAAGCAGAGTCTCCTCGCGCCCTACGTCCAGAACACGGCGCTCTGGAAATGCCCTTCGGCCCAAGATGTGACCCTCGGGCCCTTTCGGATGCCACGGGTGCGCACTATCTCCCTCAACGCCTTCATGGGTTCCAGTGTCCGGTCTCCTGCGGCCCAGACCTACCGCCGCATGTCGGACCTCATCCAACTGTCTCCCACCGAAGCACTCACTTTCCTTGAGGAACGGCCCGAAACCATCAATGACGGAGCCTTCTCGCTGCAGTGGGATTTTAAAGAGTCCCAACCCTCCGGGTGGATGGTCCGCGACAAGCCCGGCCATTTGCACAACCGGTCAGGCAACATCGCCTTCGGAGACGGCCATGTGGAAACCCACCACTGGAAGAACCTCGGAGTACCCTCGGTACCCCGAAATGATTTCGAAGCCCCCAACGATCCGGACGTGCTGTGGCTGCAACGCCACGCTACCTGGCGGGCACCCGAGGCAGCCGGCAATTAACGGTTGAGAGCCTCCCCGGGCCCGAACAATCCACTCCATGAACCCCACTGCAGGCTCAATGTCATGGAAGGGCTATCTGATATTTTGTGGAGTGGGAGCCAGCGGTCTGTTGGTAGATATGGGGCTCTTTCATTTGCTGCACCAGCGGTTCGGGTGGCCGCTCGAAGCCTCCAAGCTCGCGGCCGCCGAAATTGCGTTACTGAACAACTTTCTGTGGAATGACCGCTGGACCTTCGGCCACCGACCGATCGAGAGCGACGCGCCCTGGCCCCGACGGCTCTTCCGTTTTCATATCATTTGCCTTTCCGGGATCGGCCTCACGCTACTGCTCCTCGGGGTCCTGCACCGGTGGGCGGGTCTCCATGCTGAAATAGCCAACGCCGTGGCTATCGTGGGGGTCAGCGGCTGGAATTTCGCCTGGAGTCGCCGGTGGGGATGGTCTTCCCGTAGCACCCAAAACTCCCACACTTCCGACAAGCCGTGACGGTCGCCCCTCCAAATTCTCCGCGTTGGATCCTTGCTGCAGGCTGGATCCTGCTCGGAAAACTCATTTACCTGGGAACCGTATTGGCTGCGTTGGCCGTGTGGAACCATCCGGAGCAACTCCCCGAGTTGGAGGTGCGCTGGCCGATTGGTGCGGCCCCCACCTTCGAGAGTCACTTCGCCACCTGGGATGCCGCGCACTACCTCCTTCTGGCCACTCAAGGCTACGCCGACGGCGTCCGCTCCTGCGCCTTCTATCCGCTGTGGCCCCTGCTGTGGCGCGGAGTGATCGGCCTCGGGGCACCTCCGGTTTGGGGAGGGCTCATCCTGGCCAACCTNCTCTCCACACTCGGGCTGGCTCTCGTTTATCGGGCGGTAGCCCTTCGGTTTGATGCCTCCAGAGCGTTTTGGACGGTTCTCTTCATGGCCGTCTACCCGGGCAACTTGTTTCTCCAGTTCAGCTACAGCGAAGGGGCCTTCCTCGTCCTGTTGATGTGCCTCTGGAGTGGTTTGGAAGAGCGCCGGTGGCTGCCTGCGGCGTTCGGGGCATTGCTGCTGCCACTCAGCCGGGCCATTGGTGTTTTCTCAGTCATCCCCATCGCCTTCTGGCTGCTGAAACATCCGAGCGTCGCTCCCCGTTGGAATGCCGCGCTCTCGCGGATTCCTCGCCTGAAAACGGGGCTTCTCCACTGCGAAAGCGATGAGTCGCGTCAGGGAGCGCGTTGGCTGCTATTGCTAATCATCCCACCGATCGGATGGGCGCTGTATTTAGGGTTAATGAACTCTTGGACGGGCAACCCCTTCGAGGGCTTTGAAGCACAAAAAACTTGGGGACGTCATTCGATCCTGAACCTGGTTAATATTCCCAAGTTTGTCCTAGAATACCTCAACCC
>JGI12421J11937_10000503_pt1 | contig 15176 bp, 10 predicted proteins | sample LakErihyJuly2011_2_FD_11937 | JGI IMG/M metagenome (IMG submission 11937)
GCGCATATTAATGATGAGGCTCTGAGGAACTGTTGGGTCGTGAGCAGGCGCAAAGTATACCGCATGAGGGTATTTGTTCCTGTTTCTTTTGGGTCGATTAGCTTACGGTGGAATATACTGAATGCGGCCAGACCGAGATATGCCTCAGTTTTGCCTCCCCCTGTTGGGAACCAGATGAGGTCTACGATCTCACGATCAGGGGAACTCTGGCTAGAGGCCCCGGCGATATTCATGAGGATGAATGCGAGCTGAAATGGGCGCCACTCACCAATCTTTATATCCAGCGCAGCGAAGTCTGGCATCTGGAATTCTTCTCTGAGCTTTGTGTTGCCATTGGAAAGGCATACCCACTCTCGCTTGAAATCGGTTGAAATCTTATACCTTTTTTGCTGCTCAAGCATCGCTTCGTTGGCCCAGCGGAATGCCTGCAGAATTTTTCTATCTGCCTTTAGCAGGGATACGCCCTCGTTCATCCGCTTCAATACTTTGCGACATTCGGCGATATGGCGTTCTGCTGCAAGATGATGCTTCTTGGGGAGTAGCTTGGCCTTAAGTTCGGTCTCATCAATCCATGCGGCGTATTTCTGGCATAGTTTCTTACAGATATCGGCTATTTCATCGGAGGTTCCTTCGCTGATTTCCTTCATCCTAAGCGGAACGCCATCGAGCTGTGTTGGAACTGTTGGCGCGAGTTCATATCTGGGCATGGACTCAGCCCAGACGGAATCGCATTGAGCGACGTCATCTGGGGTGGACCAGTTGGCTGCGCAGCCGTGTCCCATCGCATATGATCTTTGGTCACGATAGAGCATGTTTAGGCTCTTGGACTCATCGTCGGTTTGCGTCTCGAATTCAGGGTATGCCAATATGCATCTCTTATCCTTGGGTGAGATGACGGAAAGCTGGCATTGGTATAGGCACTTTTCATTATCTTCCTGTTCCTTGCCGTCCGAGGTGGTATCGTTGAGCAGGGTGACAGTAAGAAGCATCGCGGAGCCGACCTGATCCTTGGCCTGTTGGCCGGGGTCGCGGAGATAGATATGAAGGGATGCCTTAGCTGAACTCGATTTCAGCATGACAGGCTCGGGGGCGTCGAGTGTCCTGTCTTTGAGTAGTTTTTTAAAGTGTGCTTCAGTGATCTCAAATGACCATTCGAATGCAGTTCGTTTGAATGACTTTGCGTTTCTCCCATCAGGGGTGGTGATTGTGACCGAGCTATATGTCGCCCCGGAGACAAGGACGCTCATCCCAGGAGCTGGCGCAATCACGCATGATATGCCCATAGCGCTGGGCTTGAAGTCGTTTGCCCGATTCGCCTCGAAGTCGTCTTGGGCGGCAGTGGAGCTCTCACGGCCGACTTGTTTCTTGGTTGTACCCCCGTGCTCCTCTTGGACGGCGCCGCTTTGAGCTGCTTCAAGGCTTTCGTCCTTCTCGATCTTAAGTTGTTTCGGGAATATGATGCCTGAGGCGTACAGGCGCATAGGCTTCATGTTTGGGTCAAGAACCTCTTCGACATCCCATTTTCCGTCCTCCAGCTTTCCCGGGCCAATCATGTAGGAACGGATAAATTCTTCGTAAAATCCCCGCACTTTTGATGAGGAATCCATATCAGATGAGCTTACGGTTTCTTAGCTCCACAATAGTGTCTCTGAGTTTGTTGTTCGCCAGTACCACCAGGTGCGATTTGGCACGCGACATGGCCACGTAAACGATGCTCCTCGCTTCGTCGGTATTCACGCTTTCGATGTCACAGATGATGACCGCCGTTGCCTCCATGCCCTTGAAGGCATGGACCGTAGAGAATGCTACCTGTTTAGGCTGAAGCTTGATGGTCTCGTTCTCTGTTACGTCCACTAGGTCGAACGATCCGCTTGAATCAGCGCCCAGCACTCCTGACGAGTTGAGACGACGTGTTGAAAGTACGACGATATCTCCGTACTTTAAGCCGGTCTTTAGAAGTTTTCCGATCTCGGCTTTGACGACATCGGCCTGGTCGGCCGCTTTGTTGTAATAACCGAAAGAGACTTCAGTTCCCTCGTCGTTCTTGGGACGCGATGGAGCGCGATTAAATCCGGAAACTTTCGCGGTGTCTGTGGCGATATGCTTACTGTTTCTGCAGTTAACAAATAATGACGATACGGCAGGGCGAGTGAGTGTCTCTGATTTGAGCGACTCGATTGCGGAATCCAGATTGCTGTTTCCGTAAATGGCTTGCTGGACAAAGTCACCGAAGAATGTCCAGTGGCCTTCTGATAGGCCTTTGTCGCAAATCGCATTGAGCAGTTTAACGTATATTGGCGAGACGATGTCTTGAGCCTCATCTAGGATGACGTGATCAAATTTAATGCCCAGTTCGGCCGTTGCCTTGATTGCGATGGTAGGGTAGACTTCGCTGAACAACCTGCTGCTGTTGGGTTCCAGCGAAGCCTCTGCTGTTTTCAGTTCCTTGTGGAATGACGATTTAGATATCCAATCGTACATTGCCGAGTGTATTGTCCCGACCTTGCTGCCCGGATGAATGAGGGTCAATGTCAAGTGGTCACGTGCCAGTTTGTTTCCAAGTAGCTTATTGTAGCAGAAAAACGCGGTCTTCCGCTTCATGTTCACACTCCTGCGGAACAGCTCGGACGCGAGGGTCGTCTTGCCTGTGCCTGCGGCTCCCGTTATGATGAGGCCGTTGTTGAGTTCCGCGTTATCAAGCTGGGTATATTGTTCTTCGGTTGCCTTGATGATCTCATCTTCGCTTTGACCTATTCTGGTGCCGATAGACATGATTTGGTCGTAACTGGGTCTCAGCAGATTGATCACACGCTCTATGTCTTCCTTGCTGAATCTTCCAGGCTTTAGGACACGTGTTGAGAGTTTATCGATACATTCCACCAATCCTGGTTTTCGCATCTTGTCGCTGTCGATGAGTTGAATCTCATCCAGATCGGGTAGCGGTAGGATCGGGGTGCTGCTCTGCGGAAATACTACTGCGCTGTCGAAGACCACGCCGGACTCAACGATTCCAGAAAGGTGGTGGTTTAGGTACTCCATCAACGCGTGCCTACTTTTCTTGATCTGAGACACTGGGTCGATTGGGTGGAGCCTTTGATTCCCATCTCTGGAGAAAAGTTCTCCATCTTGGGCGACGATTCCTCCTCCTTTGACTTCTAGCAGGAATATTCCTCGGTTAGGGATTAGGACGATGAAATCTATCTCTCTGAGGTTTACATGTGCCGCATAGACAGGCTCCCCGACATGAGCCTTTAGGTTTTGAGAGTGGATTACTGTCCATCCTGCAGTGCCTTGGGGGTTGTCTCTAAGGGCGCGAAAGACGATTCTTTCGCCTTCGGATTGGCTGTCGCAGTAGTTGGGTATGATGTTTGCCATGTTTATGATTGTTTCAAAAGTCTGTTGGTGATGTTGCGGGCTACGGTTTGGGCGCTCGTGTCGATGGTCTCGACTTGAACCACTTGGATTTGGCCGAGATTGGGCACCCTTATGGATGCGCCAGATTCTGTGATCCTGTCCCTGACTTCCGTGATTTTAGCCTTAAGGGCGTTGGAGATTATTTGTCCGGCCTCTGCGTGCATTTCCCCGAGCCTTTTGGCCGCTTCCTTGATTCTGTTAAGGTTCAAAGACGTCTCTGATTGAGGCCCTAGGACGGTCGCGAGCATATCGAGGTTTTTTTCCTCTGGGGAAATTTTCAGCCAGCCGCCGTGCCAGATAAGGGTCGTTTGGTAGGCAATCTTGTATTTTCTATCGATAATTGCGTTGAATAGGTCTCTAGGGCGAGGGTATCGCGCCTTGATATCCCTTTCCCAAGTTTTCGCGAATCTTCTCAACTCCTTGCTTTCAGGATAGGTGCTTTCGACTATCGATTGAACAGCGCCATCCTCGCTTTCCCCACGGAATACGAGGAGTTGGCCCTCGTCCATATCTTTCATCCCAATTTCCTTAACGGCAACCGTGTCTCCCTTGATGAATAGGACGTTGGGTGAAAAACCTTCGGTGAGGTAGGCGTAGTAATCGCCCGAAAGATCGCAATAGGTTGCCTCGGTGTTTTCCTCCGGGGATAAGCTCCTGAGGTTGGCATGGTGTTTCCTGGTTTTAGCAATGTCTTCAACCATTTGTCCCACTTCACGTGCTTTTACAGAAATTTCTATTTTCGGACGAGAAGGCCAAGCTTCAGAAATCTTTGGGTAAAGCCGTTTTTTTTCTTCGGCTGACACTATGTTGCTGGATGGAAAGTTATGGACCCTGTTGAAGTAGCTTTCCGCCCATGCGAGCTCGATATCGTAACCCACGATAAGATACTTATCAACGAGCGATGCCCTCACGAGCTTGTCCATTGATTTATGGCCAGGCCAGCAGGGTAGTATCGCAACTGTTTTCGAGCTCGTCTCCGGCAGGTCGTCCAACGAGATGATTTGAGCCTCAGCTCCGTATTCGTCACGGATACTCCTGAGTCCCTTGGCCATGTCAGGGTGCTTTGCTATGATGAGTGCGTCGTTGTTCTCGCTAATCATTCTTCCTATGAGCGCTCCCTTGTAGATTCCTACATTGGGGTTCGCGCACAGCATCTTTATGAGCGAAATCTGGTTGTTTATAGGATCTAGGGCCTCGCCGAAATGATGATTGTTCATCAATATAAGACGCTCGACCCGTTTTGTTACCTGAGTCGTAGCATCGGTGAGCTGCTCGGTGTCGCGACCCAGTGCCTGCTGAATCAAAAGGGCAGCATACCAAAGTTCCTTTAGCGCGATCTTCGAGGCTTCTTGTTCGCTCTGACGGATTAATTCGGCAATCTGTTGGAAATTGTTCGCCAGTTTATCGAAAGATTCATCTCCGACTCTCAATCGTTTGTGTTCGTGGCTCCAGTACCTCTTGCTGAGGTTCTCGATTTCGCTGAATATGCTCATTCGTATTGAATCTCGGTATTGTGTAGTTCCCAGAAATCGAAGTCTTCGGATAGTCGTTCGATATGCGATCGCTCCGAGTATTCAGCCACCACAACTATCGGGCGTTGCACGTTGTCGTCCGTGAATCTGAGTTTGTTGATGTATGTGATATCCCTTATGAGTGACAATCCGTCGATGATGAGGGGCGTCTGCTGGCCTAGCGGCAGATTCCCGGCTGTCCTGAGCGTCTCCAGCGCATTGTCTAGGTCTGTCGAGTGGAGACACGTGCACTGTTCAGGGGAGGCGTCTTGTACGTCCTTCTCGACGATACTTTCTCCGATGGTCGTGAACGGCCCATTTGGGTTCAGGCCTAACTGTGTGTTCGATAGAAAATCAGAAATGCTGCTCTTGTCCGAGATTAGGCATGCGCATACGCCAATCAGACCTTTGTTGCCGTAGGTTTTAAGCGGCATAAGGATATCCATACCAGAACTGGGCGGGGTTTCTTTAAGTTCACCGAGCTTTCCTACTAGTTTTTGCGGCGGCTTAGTTCCTGGGTACTTCTTGATTCGCAATGGGGAGAATGTGCTCACCGGTAGGCCGACCTGATCTTTCGCCTTTCCAATCACCTTGAAAGTCAGAACTTTATTTCCGTTGTCCGAGGTCTCTCCTCCCCAACTGAAAATCTTGTCGCCTGGATAAGTAGCAACGAAGTCGCCGACTTTAAGTTCAAGAAGCTTGGCGTCAGAGGCTTCCTTTACTTTTTCCGGAAGTACTTTGGTCGCCAGAGTGTTTATTGCTAGCGTTGCCCAAGCGACTTGGGCTGCTGGGCCCTTCTTAGGAAACACCAAGCAGGTGATTTTCTTGCTGCTCATCCCGCGCTCCATCGCCTTTAGTATGTAATGGATGTAATGCGGGTTTTTTGATCCTGAAGGTTCCCCGGCACCCTTGAAGTAAAGCATCGAGCCATGAGGATACTCGGATTGGAAAGAAGTCCGGATGGAATCTGTAAAATTCATGCGATTAGGGGTCGTATGTCGTGGGCTTGCCCGCGGGGTATGCAGGACGAATCAAATACATATCAATGAACAGCTGATTGCGAATTATTATCGTCGGGCTCTTGAAGATATTATTTTTATGTCTATTGAGCGTCAGACTTGCTTCAATTTAGCTCAAGAAACGGGCTATCTGGGGCTCTTTCGTCTTCCCCTAGGAATCGACTAGGTACGGCTACCTGACTGGCTCCCCTATATTTTATTGGGCTGTTCGGGGCACTGGACGCTCAAGCATTTATAATTGATTATTATGTCAAGATTGAGTGCTAGATATAGCATAGGGCTCTTATGTTCTCTAAACTTCATAGCCACTAACTGATATGCCAGTTCGTCTGGGTATTTAGGTAAATAAAACGTGCGTAGTGGGCGCCTAACTTAAGGCGAAAATCTTTTAAGGGGGTAAAGATCTTGATCTGTCGCTACTACAGGTATTTATATTAGGAATATGAGCAAAGCATTCAAGATTGAGCTGGGTGATGGGAAGAAACTGGAGACGTTTTCGGTTCACAGCGCATGCGACATGATCGATGCCAAGGAACTGATTTTGAATCCTGATTACCAGACCGGCTCTAGATGGAAGGGGCCGCAGCAGGCAAAGCTTATTGATTCTGTCGTCAATGGCCTTGATTTGCCCAAACTCTATTTCCGCACCGTGAGGAAAGGAGCTGACGACATCTATGAGGTCGTTGATGGCCAGCAGCGACTAAGGGCAATCAGCGAATTCCGCAAAGATGGTTTCAAGCTTAAGTCAGGCGAGTTTAAGGGAAAACTTTTTAGCAAACTGCCACATCCGATTCGACGTCGTATCAATGATTTCGATCTGCATGTCATGATCCTTTCAGGCGAACGCTGGTCGGATGAGGTTATTCGCGATCTCTTCCTTAGGCTGCAGATGGGTACCCCTCTTAATCCTGCCGAAAAGCGCAGAGCACTACCAGGGAACTTCCCAATTATAGTGGCAAAACTGGCCAATCACAAACTATACGGGAGCCACTCGTCTATCAGTGAGAATCGGTATGGCTATGAAGACGCAGTAGCCAAGATCCTGCATCTCGTTTATTCGCCAGGCCGGCCTAAGATTGCCGATGCTGCGATCAGGAAGACCTATTTGGCTAACAAGGACATCACTGAGACTACGCAGCAAGTGGCTGCCGTGAAGAAAGCGTTGGATTATCTGGCTAAGTCGCTTAAGGACTCCGGCGAGTATTTCAAGAAATTTAGCATCTTGAGCGTGGTTACTTCAATCGTCGCACTCATGGCGGACTACTCGTTGAGCGATAAGCATAAAGCTATCGGCGATTTACTTTGGGATATTGAAAAGAAGAGAAAGAAGAACGATGACCTTAAGTCTGGTGACCCCCTGCGGCATCCTGTTCTCAATAAGCTGTCAGAAACGGCCCGCTCTGACCTGACGGAGCATCTGGAATGGCGAAGGGATTTTTATACAGCTCAGTTTATCCAGCTGGGCCTTACTCCCATCGACCCTAAGCGTAGGTTCACGAACCTCGAACGCGGCATTCTGGTTCGCTTGCAGGAAGGGCAGTGCAAGAAGTGTAACTGCAAGATCACCGCCGAAACGGGGCAGGTAGATCACATCAAGCCTTATTCTAAGGGGGGGCTGACCATTCTGGAGAACGCGCAGCTTCTTTGCGAGACTTGCAACAAGAGCAAGGGGGCAAGGGAGTAACTTGTTTCTGCTATGAAAGTCACTATCGAGAAGCTGATGGATGAACACGGTTTTCATCCTAATGAAAACCAGTTAGCCGCGATCAAGCATTTCGCTGGCCCTTTGTTCCTGATGGCTGGACCTGGCTCTGGAAAGACTCGGGTGCTGCTTTGGCGAACGGTAAATCTGATGGTTTTTCATGGCGTTAAACCCGAGAAGATCTTTCTCAGTACCTTTACGGAAAAGGCTGCCCGTCAGCTTCAAGACGGTCTTCGTGCATACCTCTCTGCAGCATCCAGGCACACGGGGAAACTTTATGATACGACCCCGATGTTCGTCGGTACGACGCATTCATTGTGCCAGCGTATCCTGACAGACCGTCGTTTCGCAGGCGATCAGTCTCGGAGCGTTGCGCCCAAGGTTCTGGATGCCGTCGAGCAGCATTTCTCAGTTAACAACGGCTTGAAACAGAGAATAGTAAAGCTGGGTCTGGATGATGGGACGAAGGTGCTGATTAACTCCGTTTTCAATACGCCCCAAAAAGCCAACTCGAACTCCACCCATGAGTCCTCGAAACTGCTCATCTCTATGTTCTCTAGGTTTGGTGAGGAAATGATAGCTCCCGAGGTCCTGCTTAAGGCAGCCAAGCGCAAGAAGGACGAGCCTCTGCGAAGAGTCGCGTTACTTTACGCTGATTATGTAAAGGGTTTGGCTGATCGCGGAATGACTGACTTCTCTCACATGCAAACGGCTGCTTTGAATGCACTGAAGGCATACGGTGAAGGTGACACTGCTTTTGAGTATGTCATCGTCGACGAGTATCAGGATACCAACTCTGTTCAGGAGGCTATTTATTTCGAATTAGCCCGAGCCAAAGGAAATCTATGTGTGGTCGGTGATGACGATCAGGCTTTATACCGCTTCCGTGGTGCAACGGTGGAGAACTTCGTCCAGTTTAAGCTCCGAGTGAAGGAAGGGCTCGGTACTAAGTCTGTTAAGTCGATTCCTCTGGACATCAATTACCGCTCTAGACGACCCATTGTTGATTTCTATACTAATTTCATTTCCCAGCATGACTGGTCTGACGGCAAAAAGGGCTCGCACAGGATTGAGGAAAAGAAGGTGAAGGCTGGCCGAAAGGAAGAGGGGAATGCCGTATTCAAAACCGAAGCGATCGATAGTTCCGATATCGCTGACGAAGTGGCCGACAAGATCAGGAAGATCATAGATTCGGGCGCCGTGACTAACGCCAACCAGATCGCATTTTTGTATCCCTCTCTTAGCTCTAAGCCGGTGCAACAGATGATCGCGGCTTTGGCTGAAAAAGGCCTCGAGGTTTATGCTCCGAGAGCTGGATCATTCCTTAAACAGGAAGAGCCTATACTCGTCTATGGCCTGCTTGCCAGGATAATGGGCACTGACTTCGGTAAGATTAATAGACACAGAGAGTACAATCCTTGGTTCTTGGTCGCTCTTACTGCCGCAGATGAGGCAATCGCAGGTGATAAGGCTCTGGCTGGATATGTCGCCTTGAGGAACTCACAGGCTGCGACTTGCGTCAGTGATTATCAGAAGCTCACCAAGGTCCTCTTGGATGCCAACGTTGATTACGCCGGTAAAATTAAGGTTCAAGAAGCCGAGATGCTTGCTGATAGGGCGTCGTTGTCTGATGCCTCTTTCTCCGCGATCATAAAGTATCTTAAGGGACGTGATGAGGTATATGTTGCCGCATTGGTAAAACGTGCGACCGCAACAGATTGGGGGTTCCTCGATCTTTTCTATCAACTTTGCGGATTCAGCTGTCTTTCGGAACGGATTGCCATCGGTGAAAGCGGTGAAGACGAAGGCCCTCTTTACAATCTATCGAAGATCACCTCCCAGCTCGCACGATTCGCCGATGAGCGCGGACCAGTGATCTCCGGAAAAATGCTAGCTGACGGCGCCTCATCGTTCTTCAACGGATACCTTTACTCTTTATACCGCCTAGATGAAGGCGAGGCAGAGATTGAGGATGAAGAGACTGCCTTCCCTCTGGGCCGTATCCCTTTCCTTACCATTCACCAGTCCAAGGGTCTCGAATTCCCTGTCGTTGTGGTTGGCAATGTTGGGCAGCCCAAGCGTCAACCCTCAAAGGTGGAGGGATTGATCAGGACTCTGGTCGATAAGTCTACTTCGGAACCCTTGGATCGCATTGATGGCTTCGATTCGATGCGTAAGTACTACGTCGCTCTATCTCGAGCCCAGGAGCTTCTGATTGTCTGTAATATCAATCGGGCGCGGATGGAGGAATTCGACGAACTGGTCGAGACCTTGCCCACTCTTGCTGAGCTGAACGTCAAGAAGTTCGACTTTAAGCATCGGCCGGAGAAACCCCTTCCTAGGGCCTATTCTTTCACTTCCGACTATATGGCGTATGAACGTTGTCCGCGCCAATATATGTTTTTCAGGCGCCATGGTTTTTCGCCAGCTCATACCCAGACGATGTTCTTCGGAAGTCTGGTACATAAGACCCTGGAAGATCTGCACAATCACATCATCTCTCTTCGCGATTCCAAATGAATACAAAGGACATTGAAGATTTCATCAAGCTGAGGCTTAAGGAGAACCTCAAGCTTATGCAGGCGGAGACAGGGCAGCGTGTTAACCAAAATGTCGTCATAGCTGCTGAAAGGCAGGCCTTGGCTTATTGGCACACCATGCATCTTCTTGCTGAGAAAATTACCGAAACTGAGGTCAAGCTTTCGCTGCCGGAGTGCAGTACGCCCAAGGGTAGGACTTTTACGATCGAGGGTGTCGTGGATATCGTTAAGGAGGATTCTGGAATGAGTATTTACGACATCAAGACGATGCCTCGCGACTATGTTGAAAAAAATAAGTTGAAGTTTGCGATGCAGCTTAACGTTTACGCCCATATTCTGGGCGGCCTGAAGGGTGTAAAAGTAAAGAAGGCGGCTGTGATTGCTACGGCGCCGGCTGATAACTTAAAGCGTAAATTTAACACCGCGCCCTTCAAGCAGTTCATCGATATGCTGAAGTCAATGGACCCGTTCGTAGATATTCCGCTGAATGAAGATTCTATCACAGATACTATCACGAAGTTTGGAGAAATTGTGGATCGTATCCAAGATGGCGATTTTAAGCCTAAGAGTGTGGGTGACCTAAAAAGAAAAGATACCGAGGGCGGAAAGACCAGACAGTTTGGAACAGACGTATGCCGTAATTGCGACGCCAGGTTCTCCTGCTCTTCATACCGAGAATTCCGCAGTATCCCTGAGAACCTCAAAAAGGTTAAGCGAAAGGATACCAATATTTGGGAATTCTTCACAGACTGCGGCGAGTCTCTCGATGTGTCTGATGAGTTGGACGCTAATACGTCCACTGGGCCAGAAGACCTTCTCCCTCCCAAGCGTAAGTGGACCAGACGTAGTTGATCTTATTTTGACTGACTTGAACTTGCGCGGGTTGTTGAACCTGAAGGTCGCCAAAGACCGGAAGGGGATGGCGCCGAACAAGCCTTTGCTGGTGCTGGCGATTCTGGACCTGGTCGAGGCCGGTTTGGTTGGCATGGATGGGCTAATTCATAAGGACGCTCAGTTGAACCTACGCTTCCGTTCCTATTCCCCCAGTCAACGGGGTCAGGCCCCAATAATGGGGCCAGGCTACAACATTGGGGTCTGACCCCGTGTGATCCCCCTCCTTCAACCCCCAAGCCACCCTCCGCCCCGAACCAGCCCACCTCGCCTGGCACCGCCGTGAAGTGTTTGGATCTTAGCTGAGGCGGGTCAGGCTGCTTTTTGGTGTGGCAGTTGATTAACCCGAATTACCAAGGTTTTCTTCAGTGACGCATTCCGAGGATATCTTTGCCTACGAGAAGGCTTAGCGATGTGAGCAGGATGTCGAAGGGGGATCCTGGGAGGTAACCTGCTCCTTCCTCCGAATTCGGATAGGTGTCACCGCCAGCGGACTTGATCGTCTGGCTGTTGATGTAGGCCTTAAACGACCAGCCGGTATGCGCCGTGGTGAAACTAGCATACTCGGCATCCCATTTCTCGACCTTCGCCAGCTCCATTAGGAAGCAGAATGCTTTCCAGTTGAGTCGGGACGGAGAGGGCAGTTCCACCCATTCATCTTCATGGTTGGACACGTGTTGCCACTGAAGTCCCGGCCCATTCTTTCGCCATCGGATATTGACCCCAAGGTTTTCGTAGGCATCGGACCAAAGGGTGAAATCAAAGGAATGGGGTATGCTCGTTAGCGCTTCATCCGAGAGCATGCTTGAATCGTAATGCCTGCATGTGAGTATTTCTACAGCGGTGCGGAGCACGTCATAGGGCGACCCTTCCTCGTAATGTTTCTCCTGGGTTCCGGGATAGGCTTCGTTGCCGCACGTGCTGATAAATCTTCCATCTTTGGATACCATCAACGACCACTGATGCTCATCGCATGAGAGACCGTCTTCAGGGGCATAAGTCGGCTCCCATTTCCAGACGCCAGCGTGCTCCAATAGGAACCAGAAGGCCTTCCACTCCTGCCGAGTAGGCTGTAGCGGTTGATCAAGTTTATCATCATACAGGGGGTAGATCTCAAGGCCTTGAATGCATTCATTCCATACAAGCTGCCCAAAGTTGTCGTTGGACCGGAACTTGAGGAACTGCGGCAGAACGGGGTAAGCTTCTTCTTCCATGGCTTGATATGCGGGTTAAGCTTCCTCGTCCTGCGCCTGATTTTTCGATTCAGGTCTCTTCGGCAGGGCGAAAAGCTTTCCATTATGGATGAAACGGAAGGGCTTCTTGGATTCACGATCGAACACCACCTCTTCACCGCGTTCTTCGTATATCTGCTCCATCTTGGACTCTCCGGCAATCGGACTGGTGCCTGAGAGTTTCGCGACCGAGCGCAGGCTTTCGATGAGCATAACGTACCGCTTCTTCTTGTTCCCTTCGAGTGGGCTAAGATTTAGGCGCCTTTCCTTGAATTCCACTTCGCTGCTCGGACGCTCCGCGAGGATGCAGTTCTTGTTGCTTTCATCGATCTCCTCGAGCGTGTCGTCCACCCTGATGGCGCATACGGTCACGTCGTCGGTTCGATCGTGGGCTCCTGAGCAGATTCTCAAGGGTTGGAAGTCGTCTCCATCAGGCTCTTCGATACAGAATGACATCTCGGGCCAGCCGGCGGTATTCCCTTTGCGCACGCTTTTCTCGGTGAAGTTTACCCCGTAAAGTTCCCCGGCCTTAACCAGTCTAGCCGGAGCAAGCGGTCCTTTGGTATCGAGCTCGCCAGGAAGGTAGAGGTGGAGGCGGACATGCTTATCAGGGTCAGCCGGTGGCCGGCACAGCGAATCGTATGAGTCTTGTCGCAGGTGTATGCTCATGTAGCAGTTCTTCTCAGCCCTGATGGCCTGAATCTGCTCTTCGGTGGCTTCGCAATGTACGATGACGAGGTCACGTATCGGTTTGTCGAGGGGAGGGTCTTTGGGGATCGGAGCCGGGCCCTCGAATGATTCATGGCGAATGGATTCTAGGTGCTGTCGCACTTGCCTGAAGAAGGGGTGCTCCTTGTTTCCTGTGGTGATGGTGGCCGACTCGATGTTCACGCCGAGCAGCCCATTGTGGGTCAGATTGTGACTTCCGACCCAGACGGTCGCTTCACTTTTCCCTTCGGCGTAGATCAGTTTGTCATGCATCAAGCCAGGCTGGAAGTGACCTTCGGGGGCTTCAGATCCTTTTTTAGCGATACCGTGAAAGTAGAATTTCCCGTGTGCGTGTCGGCATAGGTCGTTGATCGCTCCGATGGAGCTGATGTCATTATAACCAGCGATAAAGAAAGACCCCTCTTTTTTGAACCTATCTATGTTAGCCTTAAGTAGAGAGCATCCGTCTAAGGTGACATAGCAGACTGCGCCCATGAGCCTTACCGTCCCTCTGCTCATGATGTCATCAAGCCGACCATACGCATGGGCTCTAGGGTTAGAATGGAAGAATTCAGTGATCATGCAGGGGTTGAAGTATGGTTGTTTATGCTGTCGCTTTTACACGTCGGGGAGGATGAAGCGAATACTTAGATTGGAGCTCATTCGTTGTCGTTGTTTCGATTGTTAGGGTCCTCGGCTTCTGGTTCGCGGAAGAAGAAGCCTTCCTGGAGAACCCAGATGCGAGTGGCGAAGAAAAGCTCAATGAGTTCTCGGTGTGCGTCACTCTTGCAGATGTTGATGCAGATGCTGGGATAATTCCGTTTTTGGTCCAGCGTCATGCATTTCAGGGGGTGGCTAAGTGTTATGGTTAAGCTGCTACTAGAGTCAACAAGTGAGCTCTACGGTCGATGGGCTTGCCGGCGTACTCGTAGGGGGTCTTGAAGCCCAGGCTTCCATGGGGGCGGTAGCGGTTGTAGTCCCACAGCCAGTCGCCCATGGCGACGGCGATGTCGTCGTAGTTATGGAACCACCACCGGTCGGCGAACTCCCGGCGGAAGCAGGAGTTGTAGGACTCGATGACCCCGTTCTGCCAGGGGCAGCCTGGATCGATGTAGATGGCCTTGATGCCGTTGGCGGCCATGAACTCCTGGACGGTCTCGGCGATGAACTCGGAGCCGTTGTCGGACCTGATGTTCTCGGGCTGGGCCTGTTCCCGGATCATGGCCTCGAGGAGGACGCGGGCGACGTCCTCCTGCTTGATGGCAGGGGCCATGTAGGAGGCCACGATGCGCTTGGTGTACTCGTCGATGATGAAGAGGACGCGCAGGGCGCGTCCCTTCCTTGTGCGGAGCATCACGAAGTCCCAGGCCCAGACTTGGTTGGGTCGGGTGGCTTCGCCCACATGCGTGCTCGTGGTGCGTCCACGGCGGCGGACGCCGGCCTTCGGGGCCTCGCCTTGGAGCCCGTGTTTGCGGCGTATCCTGCGCACCTGGCGCAGGCCGACATGCAGGCCGAGGGCCTTCATGTGGCTGAGGATCTTGCGGTGGCCCTGGGTCGGATAACAGTCGGACAACTTGATGACAGCCGTGCGGATCTCGCGCGCCGTCGCGCTCAGGCGCGGGCGGTAGCGGAGGGCGTTGCGGTTGGCGGCCAGCGTCCGGCAGACGAGGCGCTCGGAGGCCGCCGGCAACCGGCGGACGACCCGGCCTTCCGGCCCGGCCGCCGCTCTTGCCAGCGCCTTGACCGCCGCGGGCGAGAGCTCCGCGGCGACCTCCAAGGCGACTTGCCTGACCTCCCCAGGGCTTAGCGTTTTTTTTGGAGGGCGATCTCCATGATCCGGAGCTTGACGGCCTGCTCGGCCACGACGCGGGCCATGTGCTCGATCATCTTCTCCTGCTCCCGGATGAGGGCCGCATCGGAGGGCGCCAGCAGGTGCAGCTGGTCCCGCCAACGCTTCAGGGTGCCTGGGGTGATGTTCATCTCCTTGCAGATCTCGGAGGCCGGCCGGCCTCCGTCCTGCTGCTGGACGGCCCGGATCCGGGCCTCCTTGGGGTGGTGCTTGTGGCTCATTATGGGGGTGTTGTGGGTTATTTTGGTGTTGTTGTAAACACCCCCCGAAAGTTACACTCTGCTGGACCAACAAACCGTGACTACCCCAA
>JGI12421J11937_10000508_pt1 | contig 15147 bp, 15 predicted proteins | sample LakErihyJuly2011_2_FD_11937 | JGI IMG/M metagenome (IMG submission 11937)
CCGTCACACAAGCCGTGATCACTGTGCCTGCTTATTTCGATGACGCACAGCGCACTGCCACAAAAGAAGCTGGTGCAATTGCTGGCCTCGAAGTGTTGCGCATCATCAACGAACCAACCGCAGCAGCACTTGCATACGGACTCAATAAGGGCGACGAAGACGAAACAGTGTTGGTGTTCGACTTGGGCGGCGGCACGTTCGACGTCAGCGTGCTCGAGATCGGTGACGGCGTGTTTGAAGTGAAGAGCACGCACGGCGACACGCGCCTCGGCGGTGACGACTGGGACCAACGAGTGATCGACTGGATGGTGCAGCAATTCAAGGCCGCGCATGGAGTTGATTTGGCTGTTGATCGCATGGCAACACAACGCCTCAAAGAGGCTGCCGAAAAAGCAAAGATCGAGTTGTCGCAAAATCAGCAGACACAAATCAACTTGCCATTTATTACGGCAACCGCTGCTGGCCCGTTGCACATGGACGAGTCACTGACTCGTGCAAAGTTTCAAGAACTCACTGCCGACTTGTTGGAGCGTTGCCGCAAGCCTTTCGAACAAGCAATCACCGATGCGGGTTTGTCAAAGGGACAAATCAATCACGTCATCTTGGTTGGTGGTTCAACTCGCATGCCAGCAGTACAAGACCTCGTGCAGAGCCTCACTGGCAAAGAGCCAAACCGCACAGTAAACCCAGACGAAGTTGTTGCCATTGGTGCAGCAGTGCAGGCTGGCGTGTTGCGCGGCGACGTGAAAGATGTGTTGTTGCTCGACGTGACTCCGCTTTCGCTTGGTATCGAAACGAAGGGTGGCGTGATGACCAAACTCATCGAACGCAACACCACGATTCCTACTCGTCGCACCGAGGTGTTTACAACAGCCGATGACATGCAACCATCAGTAGAAATTCATGTGTTGCAAGGCGAGCGCGAGATGGCCAGCTACAACAAGACACTCGGCAAGTTCCAACTTGTCGACTTGCCTCCAGCACCACGCGGTGTTCCACAGATCGAAGTGACATTTGATATCGACGCCAACGGCATCGTGCATGTGTCGGCAAAAGATCGCGCGACGAGCAAAGAACAATCAATGACCATCACCGGTCAGTCTTCGTTGGCAAAAGATGACATTGCAAAGATGGTCAAAGATGCTGAAGAGCATGCCGAAGAAGACAAGGCTCGTCGCGAAGAAGCAGAAATTCGCAACAATGCCGACTCACTCGTCTATCAAACCGAAAAAGTCTTGCGTGAGCAAGGCGAAAAGGTAACCGAAGAAGAGCGCACAGCAGTTGAAGGCCCAATGGCAGAACTCAAAACTTTGTTGCAAGGTTCTGATAATGCAGCGATCAAAGTAGCAACTGAAAAGTTGATGACCGCAAGCCAGGCGTTTAGCCAGAAGTTGTACGAGTCAGCAGCACGCGATACAAACGCTGCTGGCACGTCGGCAAGTGGCCAAGGTGCATCTGGCGCAAATGACAATGACATTGTTGATGCAGAAATCGTTGATGCAGAAATTGTCGACGAGAAGTAATTCGGAATCGACAATTCGTCATGACCGATAATCCAGAAAGTGAACCGGAAAACGATAACGAGATGGTGCAAGATCTTGAGTCGGCTTTTGCCGATCTCAACATCATCGAAGTTGTAAAAGAACGAGACGAGTTCAAAGACATTGCGCTTCGCGTGCAGGCCGACTTCGAAAATTATCGTAAGCGCGCTGCCACACAACTTTCTGATGAAGTAGATCGTTCAACTGGTCGCATCGTCGAGTCGTTGTTGCCCGTGCTTGACGCGTGTGAAGCTGCAGTGAGCCACGGGGTTGAGGGTGTTGAGCAAGTGTGGAGTGCGCTGTTCGGTGCTGTGCAAAAACATGGTCTCGAAGCTCTTGACCTCGCAGGCAAACCCTTCGACCCATCACTTGCAGAAGCAGTGATGCACGAGGAAGGCGACCCTGCAGATTCGGCAACCGAACCAATGGTTGTTGAAGTGTTGCGCACTGGTTATCGATGGAAAGGTCGTGTGTTGCGAGCGGCAATGGTCAAGGTCAAGGGGTAGCAATGCAACGCGAGTGGTTTGAAAAGGACTACTACGCAACGCTTGGCGTATCTAAAACTGCAACAGCAAAAGAGATCACGAAGGAATACCGCAAACTTGCGCGCAAGTATCACCCTGATGCAAATCCAAACAATGCATCAGCGGAGGAGCGGTTTAAAGAAATAGCAGCGGCCTACGACGTGCTTGGCACCGACGAGACACGCAAAGAATATGACGAAGTTCGTCGCGTGGGTCCGTCATCGTTTGGTCCTGGTGGCCAGAGCGGCCATTCTCCTGGCTCATTTCGTTTCGACGACAGCAACATGGGTGCAGGTGGCATGAGCGATTTGCTTGGTCAAATGTTTGGTGGTGGTCGCCGCCGCAATAGCAGTGGTGTTGGTCCGCAACGCGGAGCAGAAATCGAAGCAGCACTCACACTTGACTTCACCGATGCTGCCCACGGTTTAACTACCACCTTGCATCTGACATCTGAAGCCGAGTGTTCGTCGTGCAACGGCAGTGGAGCACGTGCTGGCACTTCACCGAAGCAATGTCCGCAATGTCGTGGTCGCGGAGTAGTCGAGGACAACCAAGGTCCTTTTGCATTTTCTTCGCCATGTCCAAGATGTAATGGTCGAACAGTTGTNATTGAGNCTCCTTGCATNGGNTGTCGAGGCACAGGAGTCGAGATGCGAGCACGCGAAGTAAACGTGCGCATTCCTGGCGGAGTAGATGATGCACAACGCATTCGCCTCAAAGGAAGAGGTGGGCCTGGGCGCAATGGCGGCCCAGCGGGGGATTTGATTGTGTCGTGTCGTGTGACTCCCCACGAAGTATTTGGACGTGATGCTCTGCATCTCACTCTCCACCTTCCAATCACATTTGCCGAAGCAGCACTTGGTGCCGACATTGATGTTCCAACACTTGACGGTTCACTCGTCAAGTTGAGACTCAAGCCCGGAACTCAATCCGGTTCACGTCATCGCATTAAAGGCAAAGGAATAACTGCAGCAAAATCAACCGGCGACTTGATCGTCACGGTGGATGTAAAAGTGCCAACAAAAATGAACGACCAACAGCAACAAGCAGTAACTGATTTTGCTGCAGCAACAACAGACTCCATACGCGAGTCGGTGTTGCAATCAGCATCAGCCAAGAAAAGGGGTTAGCCAATGGAACACGAATTACATGCCGTATACGTGATCTCGGTTGCAGCCGAACTTGCGGGTGTGCATCCACAAACATTGCGCATTTATGAGCGCCGCGGTTTGTTGCAACCTGCCCGCACAACAGGTGGCAACAGGCGCTACAGCAACGCCGACATACAACGGTTGTTGCGCATTAGCGAATTGGCAGAAGCAGGCATGAACTTAGAGGGCATTCGCCAAGTTCTTGCTCTTGAAGCACATGTTGCGCAATTGCAGGCCGAAGTAGTGCAGTTGCAACGCGAACTGGCTGTTGCTGTGTCGGTTGTTGAGCGCAGTGGCCGTTTCGAGTTGGTGCCGCTACGTCAGTCGGTCACTGTTTTCGGCAGCAGACCAAGCATCTTTCGTCGAGACGAGTGAGATGTCGAGCATCAGGCACTAGACTCTTATTACGTTCCCCACAATTTAAGTAGGAGCGTTGCATGCCCGTCGCAGTTGTCGTTGGTACCCAATGGGGTGATGAAGGCAAGGCCAAAATCATTGACCTTTTGGCAGGCACTCATTCACATGTAGTTCGCTATCAGGGCGGACACAACGCCGGCCATACCGTTGTCGTAGGCGATCAGCGCTATGCACTGCAACTTGTTCCGAGCGGAGTCTTGTACGAACACGTCACTCCTGTAATTGGCAACGGAGTCGTTGTCGACATGCCGACGCTGTTTAACGAGATTGATGTTTTGGAAAGTCGTGGTGTGTCCTGCTCGCGATTGAAAGTCTCGAGCCTTGCTCAACTTATTTTTCCTTGGCACCAAGCGTTTGATGCTGTTGCCGAAAATGCTCTCGGTGATGCAAAGATCGGTACAACTCTGAAGGGAATTGGACCCGCATACGCGGACAAAGCGTTGCGGATAGGTATTCGTGCAGGAGATGTGCGTGACTTGACTCGTTTTGAGAAGTTGGTGCGCGAGCGCGCAACGGCAGCCCTTGCAATGCTCAAGTCTGTTGGCGGTGAGTCGTTTGATGTAGAAGAAGTAGTCGCACGATTTGTAGTGCTTGCTCAACGACTTGTTCCATATATTGCCAACACTGTCGACATGTTGCACGATGCAATTGAAGCAAACAAGAGTGTGCTCCTCGAAGGTGCTCAAGCAACATTTCTCGACATTGATCACGGCACGTATCCGTTCGTAACATCATCCAATCCAACTGCAGGTGGAGCATGTGCGGGCACTGGCATTGGGCCGCGCTACATCACGCGAGTTGTTGGCATTGCAAAGGCATACACCACTCGTGTTGGCGCGGGTCCGTACCCAACCGAACTACATGGAGCGCTTGGCGATGCCATTGTTGATATCGGTCACGAATTTGGAACTGTTACAGGCCGTCGTCGCCGACCGGGCTGGCTCGACTTGGTCATGCTGCGCCATGCAGTGCGACTCAATTCGCTCACCGAGATTGCACTCACCAAGCTGGATGTGCTCGACACATTCGACACGATTCAGTTGGGTGTTGGATACACACTCAATGGCAACAAAATTGCTGGATATCCGGATGACATTGAGTTGCTAGGTCAAGTTGAGGCCGAATACGTGGAGCTTGAGGGTTGGAAAACAAACTTGCGCGAATGCCGTACCTTTGAGTCGATGCCTCTTGCAGCGCGCACGTTTGTAGAAACAGTTGAACGACATGTTGGCGTGCCAGTGACCATGATTGGCGTTGGCCCCGAGCGCGACGATTGTGTGATTCGCTGATGATTGATCGCTACTCATTACCCGAGATCGCAAATATTTTTTCGGACGAGTCACGGTTTGCTCGCTATCTCGAAATTGAGTTGCTCGCGACCGAGGCTCAGTCAAAACTGGGAGTAGTGCCAAGTGCAGATGCAAAAGAATGTCGCACACGTGCACCCAAAGTGGACGCAACATTTGTTGCCGATGTTTCAGAACGCGAAAAGATAACTGACCATGATGTTGCAGCTTTTGTCGATGTCGTGCAACAACGCATTGGTATGCCAGCAGGTGCATGGATTCATCACGGTCTCACTTCAACTGACGTTGTGGATACTGCATGGTGTTGGATGCTCAAAGACGCAAGTGATGTAACGCTCGCAGCCCTCAACGAGTTGATTACGGCTGTGGTCAAACTTGCAGAGGCACATCGCAACACACCAATGATCGGCAGAACCCACGGCATTCATGCCGAGCCAACAACGTTTGGGGCAAAGGTTGCGCTGTGGGCATTGCAACTGGATCGCGATCGTCAACGCATGACTGCTGCACGAAACAACATTGCAGTGTGCAAGTTGTCGGGGGCAGTCGGCACCTATTCAAATATTGATCCAGAAATTGAAGCTCATGTCGGAAAATCGCTGGGGTTGTTACCTGTGCCGGCAACGCAAGTGATCGCACGAGACAGACATGCAGAATATTTGTGGGCGTGCACATCAATTGGCACCAGCATTGAGGCAGTGGCGGTTGAGTTGCGTCACCTGCAACGCACCGAAGTGAGCGAAGTTCGCGAAGGCTTCAAGCCAGGCCAAAAAGGCAGTTCGGCAATGCCGCACAAGCGCAATCCGATTTCGGCAGAAACACTGACCGGCCTGTCACGGGTGCTCCGTGGAAACTTGCAGTCTGGTTTGCAAAACGTTGCGCTGTGGCATGAGCGCGATATCTCGCATTCGTCTGCAGAGCGGATTGTGCTTCCTGATTCGTCAATACTCGTTTATTACATGGTTAANCGCCTCACCCGATTAATCAGCGGACTCGAAGTTGATACACAGAGAATGAAGGAAAACCTCGACAGCAGTTTTGGAGTGGTGTTTTCTCAACCAGTGCTGCTCGCACTTGTTGACTCTGGTCTTTCGCGAGACGATGCGTATCGGATCGTTCAAGAAGATGCAGCAATTTCGTGGCGTGAGCGTAAATCATTTCGAGACGTGTTGACCGCAGACAAGCGCGTCACATTAAGTTCATCGCAATTAGATCAGGCCTTTGATATTGACCGTGCGGTTCGTCATGCCCACTCGGCAATTGATGCGACACACGGTCTTGCCCGATGAGCACATTGCCCAGCATCGATGCTGCTCGCGAAGCACTTCGCGCACACGTACTGCAACATTCGCTCAAGACGGGCGACTTCACGCTCAAGTCTGGTCGCACGAGTAAGTGGTTTCTCGACACCAAGCAAACTGCGTGCAGAGCAGACGGCATCTTGTTGGTTGCCGATGTTGCGTTGAGTTTGCTTCCAAACGAAATCACTGCAATAGGTGGACTGACGATGGGCGCCGATCCAGTTGCATACGGCATTGCCGCAGTCGCCGCAACGCGAGGTCGACAATTGCGCAGTTTTAGTGTGCGCAAAGAAGCCAAAGATCACGGAGTAACGGGAAGAATTGCTGGTGCATTACAACCTGGCGACAAAGTTGCAATCGTTGAAGACACGGTGACGCGGGGCCTCTCAATTTTTGAGGCAGTCGATGCCGTGCGAGCATTCGGTGCAATTCCACAATTCATCACGGTCATTGTCGACCGTGGTGGAACTTGCGCGCAGATGGCACAAGAAGCCGGCATCGATTACGAGCCGATGTTGAGTGCTACCGATCTTGGATATGACTTCGGGTCGTGAACCTTCACGAACTATTTGACCTCACGTCCCACAACGGGGATGTGTATGTGGGGCAGGGCCTCGAATATCCGTGGGGCGGCCTCTATGGCGGGCATATTGTTGCCCAAGCATTGCGTGCTGCCGCATTCACCATTGAAGATGGCATGTTGCCGCACTCGGTGCGCGCCTACTTTATTCGCCGCGGCAAAAACACTCAACCGGTTCGATACGAAGTCGATCGCATTCGCGATGGCAAGAGTTTTAGCACCAGGCGAGTTGTGGCGCGTCAAGATGATGGCGCAATTCTCAACCTAGAAGCCTCGTTCCAAAAGTTTGAGCACTCACCAGATGTATCAAACATTGTTCATCAACACGACATCATGCAGCCCGATGAAATTGAAGAAACATCGTGGAGCACGTTTCTCAATCGCAGAACAGTGCCCCAATCTGCACTGACAGGAATTTCTCGTGAAGGCGCAGGCCGCACGGCTGCTTGGTTTCGAGTGAAAGATTCGCTCGGTGATAACGAGTTATTGCATCGCTGCGCACTTGCGTATCTGTCAGATGACTTGCCCAACGAAAGTGTGGTCGAAGCAATCCCCGAACTATTGAAGGCTTCAACGGCAGGCGGAAACTTTCATGCGAGTTTGGATCACACTGTTTGGTTCCATCGCCCAGTGCGCGCCGATCAGTGGCACTTATATGAAATGTCGTGCTTGTCGTATGGCGGCGGGCGAGGCCTTACACAGGGTTATGTGTTTGCCCAAGACGGAACGCATGTAGCCACTGTTTCGCAAGAAACATTGGTGCGAATAATTCCTGCAGCAAACTCATAACGAGCTTGTGCAGTATTCAATTCACTTGCTGTAATCAATTGTGGTCGGGACCGGCGTCGATCCGGTGACCCTGCGCTTTTCAGGCGCATGCTCTGCCTACTGAGCTACCCGACCTTGAAGAGTGCAAGCACTCCCCAGCGGTCCCGACGGGACTCGAACCCGCGACCTCCGCCTTGACAGGGCGGCGTGAACTCCAACTTCACCACGGGACCAAATGTTTACAACCAACTGGTAAACCAGCGGGCTGCATTTAAATGGTCTTGCTGTATTACGACTTGCTGTATTACCTGACTATCGCACCCCCAACGGGATTCGAACCCGTGCCGCCACCTTGAAAGGGTGGTGTCCTAGGCCACTAGACGATGGGGGCATGGACGAACTTTTCGTTGGAAGAGCCCTTGAAATCTATCACTGGCTCTCCCTGTTTCCCCCGTAGATGTTACCTGTCATGAGTATTCATCTAATTGGGCAGTCACGGCCCAATCCAGCAACCAGCCAAGGTATCCATACAACACAAGGCGTTGGTCGTTTGGGTCATCCTCGTCCAAGTCAACATCAATGTCCGACTCGTCAATGTCGAGCACAGTGCCGATGACGAGACGCAAGTTGTTTATTGAACGCGCAAACTCGTCCAACTCTTGTGCTGTCAGCACTGTGGTGTCGTCAACAGACTCTCGTGACAACACCGACGTTGCGGTTCCGAGTGACTGCAATCGAGAAGCGAGCAGATCATCGCGCATCAAGCGCTGATACTCCTCGTCGTGTTTTGGGTCTTGGTGGTACGCAGTAGGGAAGAGGCGTTTTAAATTTTCGTCCGTCGAGCCGTTCATCAAACTGTCGCGCAGTTGGTCGAGCAATCCGATCAATGCTTCTTTGTCCGAGAGTTCAAGATGCATTGAGTACTCGCTTTTTCCGAGAGGCCGAATCGGGCCTTTGTGTTTGCGAGCCATTTATGCGTCTTCACGTTGCATTGTTGCCCACAGCCCATGTTCGTGCAGGCGATAGACATCGAGCTCAGCCCGCTCGCGTGTGCCGTTGGAAACAACGGCTCGACCTTTGTGGTGCACGTCCAACATCAGTGCAGTCGCTTTTTCAAGGCTGTAGCCAAAAAGTTTCTGCAGTACGAGAGTGACATACGACATCAAATTGATGGGGTCATTCCAAACGAGGACGATCCACGGACGATCCGTGTCAACCGCACTATCGACGTCCGGTTCTTTGACGGTTGTCGGTCCAACTTCCGAATTGTTCACACTTCTAGTGTGCCGTAGCCGAACGACCTTGGCGTAGCCTTGACGCGTGGCATTAGGCGTTCAACCCATCGTTCCTTCGCGGATCAGTTCTCGCTTATTTGGGCATAGTGATGGGAAACGGGGCGGCGCAAGCAAAAAGCAGCGCTCAAAATTCGGTTCGTATGTCGCATTGACGAAACCGCGGATTATCGAATTGCTACTGGTTACAACAATCCCAACCATGGTGCTCGCGGCAGGCAAGTGGCCGTCTGTCAGCCTGATGGCCATTACTTTGCTCGGCGGGTCACTCGCTGCTGGTGGAGCAAATGCAATCAATATGTATATCGATCGCGACATTGATGCATTGATGGTGCGAACGCAAGGTCGACCATTAGTTACAGGCGATATACGTCCTCGAAATGCTCTTATATTTGCTGTTCTTCTGGAGATTGCCGCGTTTGCGGTGTTGTGGAGTGGCGCAAACTTACTTTCAGCACTGTTGGCACTGAGCGCAACGATGTTTTACGTCTGCATCTACTCGTTGTGGTTGAAGCGCACGAGCAAACAAAACATTGTGATTGGCGGAGCGGCCGGAGCAGTTCCTGTCTTGGTTGGCTGGGCCGCAGTGCAAAACTCGCTTGGCTGGGCACCAGTGATTTTGTTTTTAGTCATCTTTTTGTGGACACCACCACATTTTTGGGCTTTGGCAATTCGCCACTCCGACGACTATCGCGCCGCCGGCGTGCCGATGTTGCCAGTTGTTGCAACCATGCAGGAAACAGTGCGCTCAATGGTCATCTATTCGGTGATCCTGACGGCCACTTCGCTCGTGCTGGTTCCTGTCGCCAATCTTGGCTATATATATGGAATTACAGCGCTGCTATTTGGGAGCCTCTTCATCCTCGGATCAATTCGATTGGGTCGTGATCCATCCGAATCCCGTTCAATGCGGTTGTTCTCTTTTTCAATCACCTATGTCTCGGTGTTGTTTATGGCATTGACCGTAGACGTGCTCGTGAATTAGTGATCAGTGTCGCAAGAAGTTCGGGCGCGCGGCCTAGTCATTGTTAGTCTGTTCTAGTTATGAGTTCGGTCAATTCCACTGCCACTGCAGGCCATGCCTCCACATCTAGTGCCCTTGGCACGGTGGCAAATTGGATAACCACAACCGATCATAAAAAGATCGGTCGCCTTTTTGTGGGCGCCAGTGCACTGTGGATGCTCGTCATTGTCGGAGTTGGCGTTGCACTTGGCATTGAGCGCATTGCTCCTGATTCGGCGATTTTTAATTCAAATAGCGTTACCCAGCTTTTCGCAATGCTCCGCACTGGGGCAACTTTCGGCGTTTTATTGCCGCTCGCCCTTGGCTTCGGTATTGCTGTCGTTCCACAACAGGTTGGTTCGAAATCACTCAGTTTCGCCCGACTTGCGATGTTTGGTTTTTATGCATGGTTGATCGCTAGCGGACTGGTGATTGGATCAATTGTGGCCAATGGTGGTCCCGGTGGCGGAGACGCACAAATGGTTGATCTGTATTTGATGGGCGTTGGAGTCGGTTTGGTTGGCGTAATTGCTGCGTCAATATCTCTTCTCACAACAGTTTTGACATCGCGCCGCACCGGGCTCTCTTGCTCGAGATCCCAATGTTTTCTTGGTCGGTTTTTGTAGCCGCAATTTCTATTGTCTTGACCTTGCCTGTTTTGCTTGGCTCGCTCATTTATGTCGCAGTCGATCATCACTATGGACGTTTGGTTTTTGGTGGCAACGAAGGAATTGACATGTGGTTGGGTTGGGGTTTTAGCCAGCCTCAAACATTCCTCTATGTCATCCCAGCAATTGGTTTGCTCGCCGAGTTGGCACCGGTTGCCGCGCGAATTCGCCAACCATTGCGTGGCGCGATGTTGATCGGTGTAGGACTTGTTTCAACCGCCATCTTTGGCAGCGTGACACAAACATCTCACGTGTTTATCTGGGGCGGCACACTGAGCGACAAGCTCAAGAGCGCAATTCCGTATGCGTGGTTCAACTTGTTGCCAGTCCTGGGAGTAGTCATTGTTACTTTGCTCGCCTTATTGGCAATTCAAAAAGGAACGACGCGATTGATTGCACCGCTCGTTCCAACATTTTTGGGCGTCGGCATGATTGTTGTGGGCATGGCTGGAAATGCTGTTCAGAAGATCGAATCGGCGAAGCTCACTGGAAGCGTGTTTGAAGAAGCCGCAGTTACTTACATTGCGTATGGCGCAATGCTGTGTGCTTGGGGCGCTATTTCGTATTTCGGTCCAGCACTGTGGGGACGAAAGATTCCAGATGCTTCAGTGATGGGTATCGGTGCACTCGGACTTTTTGCAACAGTTCTTGCTTCAGCACCGTATTACTTCGCAAAAGATCAGGTTGCTGGTGTGGTGAGTGATTTTGATTACTCAGGTCCACAAACATTATTCAACACCGTTGTCTCTGCTGGCCATGTGTTGATGCTGTTCTGCCTCTTGAGTGCAATTGCTGTTTCGATCAAGTCGCTGAGCAGTGGCCAAACAGTGAGCGCAGATGTATGGAGCGATCAATGAGCACAGCAACTTCACGCGCACTTCCAAGCGGAGCAAGCCCGGCACCACGTAGTTCTATTTTGGTAGCAACAAGTGCAGTCGCTGCAGCAGGAACGATGCTGATGTTCGGCATGTTGGGTATGTGGTTCAAGTTTCGTGACGCATCTCCGTTGCGAGAATCTGCTCGTGGCAAGATGATCCACGATTGGCTGCCGTCAGAGATCAAGGTTCCTGAAGTTGCTACGAACACAATGGCGTTCACAATGGTGATTGCCTGCGTGATGGCACAGTGGGCTGTCTATTCAACACGCCGCAACGATTCGTCGCATGCAACGATGGCACTTGCAGTCACTGCATTTGTCGGTATTGCTGCAATCAATGCTCAAGTTGCTGTGTACTTGCAAATGGGAATGGGGCTTACTGACGGCCCATACCAAACAATGTTTTATGCCGTCACAGGAACAATGCTTGCGCTGCTCGTAACTGGCGTTGCATTTTCAATTGTCACAATGTTTAGAGCAGTTGCTGGTCGCCTCGGCGACTCAAGCGTGATGAGCGCGCATGCGCTGTACTGGTATTTCCTCACTGCAGTGTTTGTTGCACTGTGGTTCGTCGTGTACGTGCAGAAGTAGGTACGAGCAATGTTTACTCCCGGATCCAAATACCTCATCGCAATCACTGGATTGAGCGCATTTTCACTTGCGATGTACATGCTGTTGGTGCATCCATCTGCACTGGGCGCTGTTGCGCTGATTGGTCTCGTGGCGGCAACAAGCCTCCTCACTGGAATTACGTTGTTCACTCGCGATGGTCATGCCACCGAAGATCAAACTTCTGCCGCAATAGTCGATACGCCAACATCAAGCATGTGGCCACTCGTTGGTGCTGCAGGTTTTGCGCTCGTATTGGTCGGCACCATTACGACCCCAATTGTTTTCATCTTCGGAATTGTCGCAATACTCGCCACGTTGGTTGAGTGGACAGTGCAGGCTTGGAGCGAGCGAAGCTCGGCAGATGTTGCGTACAACGCAAGTATTCGTGAGCGAATACTGAATCCGATCGAGTATCCAGTCTTGGCCGCTATCGGTGTCGCTGTGATTATCTTTTCGTTCTCACGAGTGATGTTGGCTATCAGCAAGGATGCTGGCGCGATCATATTTATCGTTGCCGCTTCTGCCATCTCGTTAGTTGGACTACTCATCAGTGTTCGACCTCAACTGAAAAAGGGCATTGTTCAAACAATTGCAGTGCTTGCAGCGGTTGGGCTTGTTGGGGCTGGCATCGCAAGCATGGGCTTTGGTTTGCGCGAGGATTTGGTTGTTGCTGCAGAAGAAGATCACTATGCGCACCAAGAATGTGGTACTGAGAAATCCGATCATTTTGATAAAGGTGTATCAGAAACCATTTCTGCCACGAGCGGCGCAGATGCAACAATCGAATTAGTCAACGGCAAGCTCATTGCACAAGTGCAAGGAATCGAAGGTTTGCAAGATTCAATCACAGTGAGGCGATCCAATCCATCCAACATCATTTTCCGCAACAAAGATGCAGGTGAATTTAGACTGAGCGCAAACTTGGGCAAAAAACAAATTGCTGATGGAGTGATGGAAGACGTGGTCACCTGTACTCAGTTGATTTCTGAGGGCGCCGAGCAATGGTTGACTCTCACCATCAATAAGCCAGCAGTAAGTGGCGAGCCGTACACCCTGTCAGTTCCTGGCCTTGAAGGTCAAAGCATTGTGGTGGTAGTGCCGTGAACCACATCAAGAACGCTTCGGATGCCGCACCCCAGGTCAATATGCTTGGACGAGTGATAGGTCGACTCAAGACAGTAATTCTCGGTACTGCAGGAACAGTTTTTCTTGCAAGCTGTGCGTCCAATGCACCGCAAGACACGTGGGTGCCAAAGGGCCCTAACGCACAGAAGATTGACAGTTTGCAAAAACCAGTTTTTGCCGTTGCCGGAATCATCGGGTTGATCGTTGCTGCAGCCGTTATTTACAGCATTATCAAGTTTCGTGATAAAGGTCAGCCAATTCCAAAACAAAGTCACGGAAATCCAGCACTCGAAATCACGTTGACCATCATCCCCGCACTTATTTTGGCCGTAGTTGGTGTGTTTACGTTCCGCACCGTTTTTGATCTGAACAAGACGAGTGACACGCAGATGATCATCAACGTGACCGGTCAGCAGTGGTGGTGGGAGTATGACTACCCGACCAATAACGAATATGGAATTACACAGCCGATCATCACTTCTGGTCAACTTGTAATTCCGGTTGGCACCAAAGTGTTGTTGCGCGAAACAAGTCGCGACGTCATTCACTCATATTGGATTCCTGCTCTCAACGGCAAGCGTGATGCAGTACCTGGTCGAATTACCCTCAACCGAATTGAGGCTGATGAGCCAGGTATTTACGCGGGTCAGTGCACAGAGTTCTGCGGTTTGTCACATGCAAACATGCGCATGGAAGCAGTTGCCTTAAGCAAAGAAGACTTTGCAAAGTGGGTGGCTAATCAACTCAAGGCGTATGCAGCACCTGCCGAGAGCACACTCGCAAAAGAGGGCGAGACCGTGTTTCTTAATCAGTGCTCACGTTGCCACCAAGTCAATGGTCTTACTCGTGAAGATGGCACTGCAGTGATCGCAGCCCCGGACGAAAACGTGTGGTCGGGTGCAGCACCAAACCTTTCGCATCTCATGAGCCGCAACACGTTTGCTGGCGCAATGTTCGACTTGCTCACACCAGAATGTCGCACAGATGTTTGGAAGTCTGAATCAGAGACTTTTGGCGCGAAGTATCTTGCAGGTGTCGACGAATCATGCCTCAATCAAACTGACCTGCGTGGCTGGTTGCGTAACGCCCCAGGGGTAAAACCGATGTACGCGAATCCAGCACTGCTTGCCGATACTGGTGGCAAATATCGCGGAATGCCAAACCTCGGTTTGAGCGAATCTGATATCGAAAAACTCGTCGCCTACCTGCTCACGCTGAAGTAATCGGAGAATCTCATGGCCAATATTGAAAGCTTTGCCACGCCGACATCGGCCATGGGTGCACTTAAGCGCCCGGTTGCCACAAAGGGCTGGCGCGAGTGGGTATTTACTGTCGATCATAAAAAACTCGGCATCATGTACATGGTCACTGCCATGTTCTTCTTTTTAGTCGGCGGTCTTGAAGCTGTTTTGATTCGTCTGCAACTTGCTCTTCCAAATGGCAAGATCCTCAATGCCGACTTGTACAACCAAATGTTCACAATGCATGCCACGACGATGGTGTTTCTCTTCGTGATGCCAATGACTGCAGGTTTTGCTAACTACTTCATCCCATTGCAAATCGGTGCTCGAGACGTTGCATTCCCACGTATCAATGCATTCAGTTTTTGGGCTTTGCTATTCGGTGGATTATTCATCAACCTGTCATGGTTTTTGGGTGGCGCAGCTGACGGTGGTTGGTTTATGTATGCGCCAAACTCTGGTCCCATCTTTTCGCCGGGCCACGGAGTCGACTTCTGGGCACTTGGACTTCAAATAACTGGTATTGCTTCACTTGCTGGTGCAATCAACTTGATTGTGACAGTGCTCAATATGCGTGCACCTGGCATGAAGCTCATGCGCATGCCGATCTTTACGTGGATGTCGTTAGTTGTGCAGTTCTTGTTGGCATTTGCGGTTCCAGTTATCACCGTCGCATTATTCCTGCTTTCGTTTCAACGCAACTATGGCGCAACTTTCTTCGACGTTGCCTCTGGTGCCGA
>JGI12421J11937_10000511_pt1 | contig 15102 bp, 16 predicted proteins | sample LakErihyJuly2011_2_FD_11937 | JGI IMG/M metagenome (IMG submission 11937)
TAAATTAGTCAAATATTAAAAAAAAATTCAAAATTTAAAATTCCCCCTAAATTGAAAAATTTAAGATAATTAGAACATTTAAATATAAAAAAAAATAAAATAGAAAACATTAAAATCCATATTCATAAGTAATGGACTCCACAAACTAAATCCAACACTCTAAAATGGAATAAGAGGATGAGGAATTCTTAAAAAAAAAGGAAAAAAAGCAAAAAGGTCGAAATTCTAATTCATCTGTACATTTAATTCTATTTATTAGTCAATCAGCATATAATAGAGAAGCTCAGTAAGAACTAAGACTGGATAAAATGGCTAAAAGAGAGTCTTAAACATTTCACTATTATAAAGAAGAATATCTACGTAGACCGCAAAAAAAAATAACCCAATCTAAATGAATTATACGACTGCAACTGTAGACAACTATTTCCTGATTAGGTCCCTGACAATTAATACTCTTATAACTGTGATGATAGGTGCATTAATAAACTAATGAGCATTGAATGCTTTGAAGAAATCTGCCCTTGTCATGACATGTGCAATAATAGGAGATTTCAATTGCATCAAGATAAATGTGTCTACCCTTTTCCGATGTAGGGCAAGGTAAATAATTATAAATATAAACACTTAGGGCTGGGGTTTATGTGCAGGAGAATAAATCAACGTGGGCGGTTTCATTACACAATACATAGGAGAAGTTTTCAGTATTATTTCAGAGGAAGGAAGGGCCAGATGTGCGGAATATTCATCTTCCACATGCACTTACATGATGAGAACAAGTGGAAATGATGTAATAGATCCCACATATAAAGGAAATCTCGCGAGATTCATGAATCATAGTTGCGACCCCAATTGCGAAACACAAAAGTGGCACGTTCTGGGGGAGACATGCATAGGACTATTCGCTATAAAAGACATCGAAGAAGGTTAGGAATTAACTTTTGATTACGGATTCGATGCGTTTAAGACCCCCCTCACTAAGTGTTTATGTGGGACTGCTAATTGTAAAGGGTATATTTTATTAGTTATTTTTTAAGCTACCTTGGACAAAAGCCAACTGATATGACAATCGAAGAGTGGGTAAAAGAACTAGATACTCTTCCATGCATGATTTGTGGTCAAAACACTGAAAATGATGACGAATTACTAATGCTCTGTGATTTATGCAATAAAGGTACTAAAATTAATTGATAAATAGGGTTCCATACTTTTTGTCTAGGTCTAGGTAAAGTTCCGGATGATGCTTGGTTCTGTGAGAAATGCACAGTGGTTAAGGAGAACAGAGATGCTTAAGAGAAGAGCGAGCAAGAAAAGAAAATTATGTAAGGTTTAAAACATAAAAAAGAAAAAGCCATACGCTAAAAAATGTATTAAAAGAAATTAAAAAAATAGAAAATTAATCGAATAAAGTGAGAGTGACGACGACAGGAACTCCCCAGACGAATATGATAGGGTCTACAATTTCCAAAAGAAACTTGAATGCGAGGCAATCGAGGAGCTCTACGATATAAAGAACCAGGACGACATTGAAGATCTCCAAAAAATAAAAATTAAGAAAAAAAAATTAGACTAAAAATTAAATAATTAAGACGATTAACCAATTAAAATAAAGACAAAAACTCCAAGAGCAGAAGACCTTGAATACGCAATGCTTAACGAGAGCGGAGCACGAAGGTAGTTCACTGACTTCTCTCGTAAAGTGGAACAAAAGTTCCAAGAATACCTTCAAAGGAATCCTTTCATATTCGATCGAATCAATACCTATCAAGCTAATACTTAATAAAAAACTTAAGCTAAGAAAATAAAATAAAGAGTTTTGTTGAATAAATTGGAAATTCATCTCCTAAGACTCAACGTCATGCTGTACGTCAAGTTAGGCTGTTAGATATACTGGGACCTCAGCATGGTACATAAGCTTATTAACCTTTATAGACCACCCATGACCAATTCCTACGCTGCAAAGAGATCACAGTGACAGGGGATGAAGAGTAATTAGAAATTTTTCTCGAATTTCTTCAAAATATCATGGATTCTGTAGTACAAATTAAACTTGAATTGGGAATTGTTGAGGCTAATCTTAATATCCCTGCTATTTTCATGAAACGGCTTATCGGCTAGAACCACCTTAATATGTAAATTATCGCCTTTTAAATCTTAGCAACCGACTGGAACAGCAGTACTAGGTCAGCATTGTTTACAATGAGAGATGTCTGACTGATGAATGTTACCCTTTGAGCTATAAAACCCAACTCCAAATAAAAGGAAAAAAAGAACACATAGTATAAGCATCAATCGACATCCGAGAGCAATTAAGAAAGCTAGAGGTTTAACGAATTTTTTTAACGTACAATGAAACAAGACTAGTTCTATAACATCTAGCCTACCTCAAGCGCAAGAACCACAAGTCGGAGTTTAGACTCCATCGGGACCACCCATTCAAAGATATCAATCATTCATTCTATTACATCCCAGTTAAAGAGAAAGAGCTTACACTGATCGGAACAAGAGAGTAATTTATGTTATTTATTTGTGAGGGAGAATGAGATAACTAAGGATGAAATTTTCGAAATAATAAACAAAGAAAAGAACAAGCAATGGGAGGAAGAATATCAGCAGCAACACGTCCTCTTACCCCTCTACCTCAAATCTGTCCTCCACCATATCAAAGCGGAAATCGAAAAAAACTCAGCTGTTAAGATACATATATTCGATCCGATTCACCCGAGAAAAAATATCACCTTCACATTCACCGGCACCCACGAACTAAATAAAATGGCTAAAAAATAGCTTGTTATAATGCTTGATGATTATTTTAGAGAAAATAGAAAGGTGTTAAACTTCAGTAAGTTCAATCTAGATATTTTTTAGGATTAAATCCTCTACTAGATGACAAAATATCTTTTTAAATATATGTAAAACAGCTTTCTAACTCAAAATACAGCATTTATGAAGAACTGGGACATTATTTCTCCCTATATGTCAGACAGTTACAATGTAGATGCAAATTGGTTTTTAGATTCTGTTAAATATGGGATTGGAAAGGACATAGACACATAACTTTACATCTGCTATGTCACAAAAAATCTATAATTTATGAAAAGATTTGCATATAAATTGGAGAATTACAAAGAGGATATCATTAAACTTCTGCAGAGAATCATATCAAGACTTGTTAGTGGGAATCAATCTCTTTTACAGAAATATGAAACTATTTTCCTCCCTGATTAATTAAAGCTGACCTCTTTTTATTCAAATGTGTAATCAAAACTAGGCTATAGTCTGTCCGCCATAAACGATATTCCAAAGTCTACCTCCTAATCTAACGAGAAAATTGTAGAAGAAAATCCTTCAGGAAATTATGAAAAAAAACTTAAAAATTCACTCGAAAACTTCTATCAAGCTCCTGTTTATTAAGCTCCCGTCTATCAACCTCCCGAGAAGAAAGAAAATAGGAGGATCTCACCATCACCACCTCGTAAAAACCACAATTCTTCTGATACTAGTAAGCTAAGAGGCAACCTAAGCCAATCCAACAGCTTCTATCAAAATTATAACAAAAACTAATATAAATATAAAGATAATAAAAATTACTCCAAAAAATATAGATCCAGGACTAGATCGAAATCCCGTTCCAAATCACAAAGGAGAAAGAAAGATCGGGATGCTAAACGCTCGGACTCCTTCCACGACCAACGCTAGAAGATGAAGGACATAAAAAGTGCCTATGAGAGACAATTACTTAGACGCGACAAGAACCTCAAAAATCTGATGGAGCACTCTAAGCACAGGAAGAGCAAACATCAGAGCACTAGTTCAGCTTCCTCTTCATCTTCAAGCTCCTCTTAATCGAGCTCCGAAGCGGGTGGGTCATCCTCCTCTGACTCGTCAAAACGTAAACCTTCAAGAAAAAAAGACACTCATTACTCAAGAAAGGAACAGGGGTATGGTTCGAAATATTATAAACCTTATAATTAGAACCAATACATTGAAAAAGGATCTTACAATAACAATTTCAGTCACACTCCATATACACCTTCAAACCACATGTACCGTAAGAACAACTGGAATAAAAATTAATTTAATTAAAATTGACACTTATATATAAATTAAATTTTCTTTATTTTTTTTATTGCATATAGTACGTTTGAGAATCTCAAAAAAATTTAATTTAAAAAAAATATTTATGGACGAACCCACTAAATACTACAATGAATAATAAAAATAATCCAAAATCGTCAATAGTCAGAGCTATAATCATTTAAAAACCGTGTAAAATAGCTCAAGGTAGGACAAGGGCCAGGATAATGTGAAATCTATCCAGGAGGATTAATAAATAAAAGAATTGAAAGAAGAAGAGCTAAGAAATACTTAAAGAAGAGGTCCGCCCAAGATAACCTCACATAAGCTTCCTTCTGCATTCGGAGTTCTTTCTAATCAGAATAAGAAGAATAAGTATTTTTTTATTTTATTTTTTCAAAGAAATTAATATTTTGTCCCTGGTATCGCATAGAACCACGACGTAATGCTGAATATCGACGAAATCGTCGACATTTAGGAATATAAATAGGTCCAGAACCTCCTTTCCCCTCTCCAAATGAATGAATAGAAAATACAAAAAGAAAAGACATCTAACTACGAAGAAATAAAGAAATAAAAAAAAAACGGCAATAATAATCCTCTATCTCCTCTAAGGCGCTACATGATTGATTACTCTAAAGTAACCAAGGATATAAGCCAAGCATCCGAATTTTCTCACCTTTTAATGAACCAAAACAAACAGCAAGAGCCTAGTAAAGGTCTTCTTAATAGTCGACTTAAACTTGAAGAGATGATCACCCTGGGAGTGTTGAAAAGCTCCAATAATTCAGTAGTTAAGAAGATGTTGCACGCCCCCACCCTTAAAGTGTACGCTGTCAAGGAGGAACCAATAAACAACAAGGAGGTGAGAAAGAACATTAAAGAGTGGGTTACTTATTGGCAGAATCAGTTCAATGAGTAGGACTCTTACATTAAGGTGTATGGAACCTTCTGGAACCAGCCCGAGGGCTGCGTCAGCATTCTCCTCGAGTATCTAGAAGGTAACAGCCTTTAAAATCTCCTGGAAAGTTTTGGCTAGGTTCCTGAATACGCACTCAAATAAATGTCCTTATAAATCCTAAAAGCTATCGAAAAACTCCATGCTGATAACCAAATGTGCCATAGAGTTCTATCCCCTTCCTAGATCCTATTTACCAGTGATGGGAATGTCAAACTGTCATTAGGAATTTCCTAAAGAATCATCTAGTAATAGACTTTTTCTACTTCTCTTTAGTTGGGAAAAGTCAACGATAAAATGAGGTATTTATACTTATTTAACCCTTATTAGCTTATATGATCCCTCTTCTTTATAGACACCCAGCATAACTAAAATTAAGACTGATTCCACGAATCAAAAATTCTCAGACCTTTTTAAAGACGATATATTTAAGTTTGGCCTACTTATGCTAACCTCCGCTATCGGTTCATTAGAGATTCTTGATCACTACCAAGTGCTTTTTGAGAACCTTAAAGTTATATTCTAGAATGTTGAGAAGCATGACCTGTGCTGTCTAATGCACCATGAAGAGCAAATTTACAATCTAACTCATGAATCTATTACCACCCCCAGCATAACCATTAAAAGACTGCTCATGGATAGTAACAGATTTAGTCCTTAGTTCCACGATTTTTTGTGCCAGTGTCTATAAATAAATCCAAAAAAAAGACCAAGTATAGTCCAACTTATTAATCATCCATTTATTAGTAATAATGCACTAGGACCTTAAATTAACATGAAAGAGTTAATCAAGATCTCCTCTGACTGGATCCGCTAAGAGATGCTTCCGTCTGAGCATCAAGGGGCGAGTGAATAATAACTTGATAGATTGTGTGATGCCATAAACTTAGTTCTTCCGAATTGCGAGAAATGGTTCAAGGTATCTTAATACTTCCACTATGTAAAAAGAATAGTAAATTTAAGTAAAGAAACTCCTATGATAGTGAGATTAGCTTGTGATCTAGGATTAAGCTAATAATCAGTTTATGAAAAAATCAAAACCGTTTTTGAGCAAATGCCATTCTTCAATGAATTCAAAAAGAACCATACAGGCAATTCTTTAACCAATTTCGTCGCAAATAATATTAAAACCGTTAATAGGATATGAAGACTCAAATTTTAATTTTTCTTTTTATATTTTGTTATTTTAAGTGTGTAATTTATAGAGGGTGGGGGGCTCCGCCAATGGATAGGAATGTGCGCACGCACATTTGGAAAATGTTTTAAGGAGGTCTGGAAGGTGCGCGCGCACACATTTGCCATAGGCAAATGTGTTAAAATTTAATAATTTAAAGATTATTTATTATAATAAAATGTTTAAATTTAATAAAAAAATATTGGAAAGATATAGAGGAAGTGTTTTTCAGAAACCTAAGAGAGGAAGTAAAGAGGGAAAGGAATACTATGATAGAATAAGCTTTAACACTAAAGCTAAAGAATAAATTCAGCTAATGGCGAAGAACATATAGATGAATACTCCTCGTATTATTGCTGGTCTAGTGATCGGAATATCTCTGCCTTAATGCTATAATTTCTACAAGTCCATATGGCTGGATTATGATGATAAGGAGTATTATTAGAACCTTAAAAAAACAGTAGACTGGTTCAATTGCAAGAACGCTTTCTGTTGTGCATCTATTTTGGCCCTGGAAAGTGTTAAATTTAGGGATCGAAAATCAAAGAATACTATCCCTAGATTCAAAACCGGGACAGTGCTGACACTTGTGCCGATAATGCTTGGACTGATTTCGATAAGCACGATATAAACAACGGATAAAAAAATGATGCTAACAACGATGTTTTCGGATTGCAGTCTACTGCTAATAGAGGCACATTTATCGAATTAAGGAGTTATCCCATTCTGGTATTTCAATCTTAGGTATTAGATGCACTTATTTGATCTTTTATTAATGACTTTCATGTATTTTTCGATGAAAAACTACAAGAAAGACACAGAACTCCGACCCCTTAAACATAAAAAATTATTAAATTGATTTATTATTATGTTAAATTAATTTTTTTTTATATAAATAAATGGAAAAAATAGATAATGCGGTCGGGGTTATAACCAAAAAAAACCTATTCCAACTAAAAGCCGTATTCAATAAATATAACATGATAATGGTAGATAAAATAGAAGCCTTCGATTGGGTAGATTTCTTAGTTCTGGAACAATAAAAAAATTAAATTTAGACTATTACAATACAAGAACAGCATGAAACACTAGGTTAATATGAACTNTGCCTTGATAAATGGCGAAAAGATCTTAATTCAATGGTAGACATTCACAATTGCTTTTTAAGATATCTCGGAAGATGTGTAAAATATTTATTGAAATCATACATGGATGAATGTTTAGTCACTCATCTTCCAAATATAGGCTAAATTATGATGTAAATGAGAGATTATTTAGACACTTCTATCATTTCCAGTAAATTTAAAGACGAATCTAAGATAAAATCCCGCATCCACGAAGAGATGTAAATGCTTCTTATAGTCCTCATAGAATCCCCGGTAGCATATATAGACTATTTTACTAACAAATTCATGTAAGATCTAGAGGAAATCGATATTATGGAAGAAGAGATTGACTTAGGAAAGTGCAGGAGAACCCTTAATCTCTAGATGTAAGAAATTATGACAAAAAAATACTCCAAATCCCAATACCTTCTCGCTTTGGTCCCCTCTTCAATGATTTAATTTATAACCTTAATGAACGTAAAAATAGCCGCGATTTTTAATTACCACTCAAGTTTAGTCTAGGAAGAAATAGAAAAATTTAAAATAAAAACAGAAAATATAAAAATATACAATAAATATATATTAATAGGATTTTTAAAGGAATTATCCTAAATTTTATACGACAAAATCGAAAAAAATTTATGTGAAAAAACTTTTTTTGTACAAATTGATCATACCATCGTTAATAAGTTTGCATAGTTTATAATTGAAAAGCATGAGGTATTCACTATGCATTAAGGGGAACAGTCTATATTTGTGTAAGAGTCTCATAACTAAGAGATTCATAAGGACTCCTATGAAGAGGACAAGTTACTTATCGAGTAAAAGTTAAAATAATTTGAAAACTCACAAATGACAGTTGAGAAAATCTTCAAAGATGACGGGCACACTGGTTTGTTGCTAAAAATTGAAGGCGGAAAAAATTACATGATTCATAAGAACAGTGATGGGAGAATTATCTTATTGAACGCCAAATACATTCAAAATAATTGGTAAAAATTTAAAAGAGCTGATGATAAAGGAGATGAAACAAAGGCAAAAACAGAACGACTGGAGACTATTCTGAAGAATAACCCTCTTACTAACTATCTCAGAGATCCTCCTCCACCTGTACAGGGATTAGTGGCCTAACCAGTTCACCTGAGCTTTGCCGCGAGCAACGTGGGATCCTCTCTAGGGTACTGCTTAGCAAATATCAATAATTATAAATCTCCTCGCGAATTCATGATAGATTTCGGGTTCAACGCGACCCTTAATGGTTCTATCTCCCTCTTGGTAGACAAAATTCCTTTTATTGGATCTCTTTTTTTGCTTGGAGGACTAGGCTGGAGCAGTTTAAAGCTTTATAAAAATCGAATAGCAAATAACAATTCTAAATTCCTAAAGGCAGGCCAGATTGCCATAAGCACAGGGACGGCAATAAGTGGATCGATAGGCGGGGCTATCCTAGGAGAGTTTTTGATTCCAATTCCAATTCTCGGGGCCCTGGTGGGTGGGTTTGTCGGCAGTCTGTTCGGGGGGACTAGTACCCAGATCATTATAAAAAATATAAATAAGAAGAAATATATTGACATGGTCGAAAAATTAGAAAACAATATCACGGAGGGGGGCTACTGGGACTACAGTAGACATAATTTAAATAATCTTGGTATCACAAATGCTTTTTTTATGCAATCAATTCCCGACGATTTACACACATAGCACTAGTACCCTAGCGTTGTTTGGATTACCATGAATATTCTTGTCCTACTTGCTCTTCACCACACCAAAAAAGACGAAAAAAAGTTAAAATTATTAAAAAAATCTCTAAATTTCTAAAATATTCCTTAATATGAAGAATAAAAGTTGGAAGAGGAAGACTAAATAGATCAATAGTACATAAACGACGATTCAGAAGAGAGCGAGGAAGAGGAGGAGGGGGAAACTGCATGGCCGACAACCATCGAAGGACCTCAAAAATGGTTACTAGATAATAAAATATATACATAAGATTATTTTTGTCAGATTGAAATATTTGTTGATCATATCTTATCTTATACTTGAATTAATTGATTATGTATATCATTTTCAGGATTATATACTTCATTTTCATATTATTAAGCTATTCCTTTAAGACCTTATTACGCCAGAATCACTTCTTTCTCTAAATTTATTAGTTTTTATATTAAATCACCTTGATCGATTTCTAATCCTTACCATCTCCTGTTCTGAAAATGGTCTAGGGTCTGAAAAAGATTCGCTTCTATCACCTGATTGTCTTAATTTAATGACATTAAGCTGGTCTCTTACTATTCCTCCTCTTATTTTATGGATTTCACAATCTCATCAAATTCTAGTCCTTTAGCATCAAGAACGAAATACAGAGGAAAAAAATCCTTTTTTAATGATATCATTAATTCATAAGGACTAATAATCAATTTATAGTATTTTTTATAATCAATAAGACAACAATTATGGCAGGATATGCAAACATAGCAGTCGATTTCCGGGAAGTTGTTTAATTTAACCTCGTTTATACAGTTCATGACGAAGCAAAAAAATTTCACGTTTTAGGATTTGAGAAGTTCCCTAAGTTTAGTGTTAACCACCTAACAAAACTCAGTATTGGGGTTCAAGATTAACAGGCCAAAGCACTAGCAATTCTTAGCCTTCTCGATTAGACTCAGGCGCTTAATTATGGACTAATTTATGTTCAAATCAACCTATTGAATCAAATTCTTGATAGGATTGTAAGTATATATGTTTTCTATACTGTAATGATCTTTTATAAAGTATAATTTTTCAAGTATGGGTGGGGATTAATCCTCTGATATTATTATTAGTTCCTTTTTTTGACTTTTCTCAAGCACGGATCTCGTGTAATAACCATAAAAAAGAAAATTTTCGAACATTTTTTTTTCATACATCCCACAAAAAATTACCCCCTACTCATTAAATTTCTACAACATCTGGTCTTAGAGATACAGGTATTCTAGGTCAGGCAGAATCTAGGGGTTATATTGTATTAATTACCATGATGTTTTTTTCCTTCAAAAACACCTGCAATACATTACAATTTTGCACATTTATAGGAAGTTTAGGAAGAATATGAACTATTTTAATCAATTAATTCTCAGCTTCTTATGAAAAACACGGATATCCGAAATGTAAAATAATTTCAGCGTTAATATGTTAAGCTCCTACTATATCGACACAACAATTATTTTTCAAGCTTTTAATTATATAATCTATAGTACTGATCAGAAACAATGAATATATTTTAATCTTTGTTTAATTTCTTACGCAGATTGGTCTAGACTTAAATAGCTATACCTAATGCCTCCACAGGAAATTAAAGGATTATTCTTTTTTACATATAAATTATATGGTACCTTTTTAAAGATCCAATTTCTTTAACACACCTGTCACACTCGAAATAATCCTCAAAGGGGATTTGGTCTTTAGACTTCATGTAGCCCAGTGTTATGTAGTCATTTTTTGACATATTTGTTTATTTTTATATTTGTTTATATTTATTTTTTAATTTTTTATTAAATTAAATAATATCAATATATAATAATCACGCTGAGGATAAAATCAGAGCTACTATCAATCCATATAACCCTAAAGCTTCTGCAAAAATCAAAATAAGGATCATTCCAACAAATATTTTATCCTGTAAAGCGTTGCATCTTACCCCGCAATCCCCGACCATTCCTATGGCATATCCAGCAGCCTTTAGTATAAAATTATAAATTTTACTAAACTGCTGAAACCACATGACAAACCAGCAGCAAAATGGGCGTATCCCTAAGCGTGTGTATATACGGTTTCTTTGGGGACTATATATAATTTTTTTGATATTAATTTTACTTTTCTGTGTGATTATCACGGCAACTATCATACCATATATTCCCAAAATACCAGCCATAACTACAGGAATCAAAGACTTCATAATAATCTTAAAGATTACAAAATAAAATTACTTCTGGTTTCCAAATTCCTATTCCAGCGATGCCTGCACCTGATTTTGCAGTTCCATAAGCAGCACCAACATCTATTGGTGTTAATATAATATAGTACTAGCTAATACAAGTGCCATGCTGACTCCAGCCATGCCGAACCACACCTACATTCCGTGATTGTAAGTCTCTAAAGTTTCTGATTGTAATGAAGTTATTATAAGGGGAAACATTTGGTATATTTATTATTATTATTTAGATATAAAATTAAATGAAAATTTTTTAAATAATATTATTAATTACAATAACTAACTCCCTTTAAACAGGGGAGATACTAACCTGTATAACTGACTAAAAATGCAAGGACCATTATTTATAATGTGCATAAGACATTGATTGTGTTTAATAATTGAATGTTCAAGCGTAGTGCCGAAATTAAAAAGAATGTAACTTAAATGTTATAAATGAATGGGATCCTATTTGTTACAATTAATGTTTGAATAATGTCACCTAAAATTTTAATTATAAGTAATTGAAACTATGCACTTTAGTGGACTGCAAAGCACAGTAATGTGTGCTTTAATTTATAATTGCATTTTTTTTATTAACGGTAATTTTATGTTATTGAACCTTTTGTGTTATGTTTTGGGGGTTTTTTAGTGGTGAAGGTAAACACATTGCAGCACCTTCCAGTGCTGGTTAACACATTTCCCTTTGAAAATGTGCTGCGAACACCTTCCAGTGCAGGTATACACATAAGCCTTCGGCAAATATGTGCATACGGCCATTCCAGTGCATACGCAACATCATAAATTTAAATGAATTAACAATAATTTTTTTAATTGATTACATATATATATTCATTCTATTTCATTTTCAATCTGAGTTTCATTGATTAGAAGGAGCAATTTACCTGAATTGATTATACCGGTCATTTTTAATAGGTAATCTTTTAGGGATTCGTCAGTTGTGAAGAATGGAACATAATTTCTTATAAAAGACACAATGTTTTCTATAATGATGGTACTCTTCAAAGGTCGATGAAATTCAATCGCCTGAATTGCGCACATCAATTCGATGGTAAGAACGTTTTCTAAATTGTCTAAAACTCTTACACATTTAAGCAGCGATATTGAAGCCATAGAGAGGTGGTCTTGCTGATTTGCGGAGGTTGGTATGCTGTCCACACTGCCTGGATGACAGTGCACCTTATTCTCGGAAGTTAGAGAGGCTGCTATTGATTATGCCATCATGAAACCCGTGCATTTTCCCGGTTAGGTTGTCAAAAAGGCAGGTAATTTGGAAAGATTTGGATTTAGAAGTCTCTCAATTCTCCTTTCGCTAATATTAGCAAGTTCCGTCATTCCTATTGCTAAGAAGTCAAAGGCCTTGCCGAAGTACTCCCCGTGGAAAGATCCCGAAGTTAAGATCTCCCTCTCATTATCATTAGGATCCCAAATTATTATTGGGTTGTCCGAGACAGAGGTAAGAGCTCTCATCATTATGTTTTTAACAAATTTTATGGTATCATTAGTTATTCCATGAACCTGTGGTGTACACCGGAGAGAATAGGCATCTTGGACTCTACTAAGTTTCTATTTAAGAGCTTTGTTCATCTCCGATGGTTAACCTTTCTCATCTTAAATTAATTTTCTGATCCTACATGCCACATCTATTTATCCCTGATGGTTCCTTATCTTATGAATCGAGGGATGGAAAGCATCATGGACTCCATTCAAAACCTCAAAGGTAAGACTAAATATAAGATCAGCGTGAAGAGCCAAATTTTCCGCTCGGACGATGTTCTCCACACCCAACATTTGGACAAAAGTAGTTGAATTAATTAGACTTTCAGCCTCTTTAAAATGAAGTACGAGTGGAATAAAAGACTTCTTTGCAAGGACTATCTTTGAATCTACGTAGTTTCTCACATCCTCGTCATAGACTAGTCCAAATCCCATGAGCCCTGAGATCAAATGAGCCAACTGCTGTGTATCAGCGGTTGAAACAGATCCTTGTTCAGGCACATAAGGAAGGATGTCATTGTTAAAGGCTTCTATTAGCTTTTTAAAGGTCTCTTCTGAAATAAGAGTGTGTGCGCGAGAGATCTCGTGGATTCTAAGCGCTAGGAGCATTCTTATACGGTTTTCAGAAATTGATTTCCCGACCCCGCAACTATGGCTCTTTATTATATTTATCTGAAATACATCTTGATCTTCTTCTGGAATTATATGGTCAGAGAAAAAAGTAAGTCCTGTGCATTGTCCGAACACTGAGTCTTTTGAATTCACTAAATCAACGATGTGTTTACGAGATTTCCTGATTTATACAAATGTTTTTTCCCCATAACTTATGTTGAAATGGCCATACTACAAAGCTGTTAATGTTTTTAATTTAAGAGGTTCATCATCCATCTATATAGTTGCCTTTAAATCACTCGGATTATGCGAAACAATAAAACATGACTTTTTTTTAACTTTTTTTGGTGAACTTTCAAACATAATAGAAAAAGCGTTTGTACAATTTAAATTTAAAATTAGATATAATATTAATTTAATTTTAAATTTTTGTGATGATACTATGATAAAAAATTAGTAAGGCTGGGTGAAAAATAAAGAAATATTAATTTAATTCATAATTTTTGTGATGCATAAAAGAAGATTTTAATTATAAATAACATATTATTTCATTTAAAAAATTGTTCCCAAAGTTGGAGTTAGATATCTGTAAATTTTTTAGGGAAATTTACTTTGAACTCTACGTGTAAATCACCCTTTTCGGACGAGTAGCTGTGGTTTGGCATTCCTTCACCTTTAAATATTGTAACTGAACTTGGCTATGTAACCATATCTCTTTTAATCTTAACGAAATGTCCGTCTAAGTGCTTAATCTTCTTCTTGAAACCTAGTAATGCCTCTTCTAGTGTAAGCTAGACTTTTACAAAAAGATCATGTTTCCTTCTTTCGAACACATGATGTGGGACTGTTATTATTTAAAAAACTATGTCTGATGGGGACATTTCTTCTCTATCATCCCCAGCCCCCTCGAATTTCTAAAATTAAGTTAAAAAGAAAGAGAAATTACAATAGTATGCCTATCTTCTATTCCCTTCTCAACAAACAATGAGATCTTATCAGTTCCTGCATTAATCTTTTTTTCTTTACAAACATGACATTTTGAGTTAAATATTTTTCCCTTACCCTTACATTTTCAAATGTAGCTTAAAATTATTGGAAAAATCCTGGTGCGATGTATTGTTTTTTCACTGTGTGTCCTTTCCCATTGCATTCATTACAATTTCTCACATCATTTGCGTCATCTGCACCACTGCATCGGTAGTGTGGGCATATCTAAAATATGTTTGTTATATATTACTGATTGTTTTGTCAAATAAACGGGTATCTCCTTTCCATTATATATATCTTCTAAATTAACTTTTATTTTCAGGAAAAGTTCGGGCCCTTTTTTCTCACCCTAATGTTAACCAAATCCGAAGCCTCCAAAAATATCGCCGAATGGATTGTTTCCTCTTTATTTTTATTGTTTCAAACCTTCTTCTCCGTATTTATCATATTTTTATCTTTTTCTTTGTCGCTTAAGACTTCATATGCGACATTAAGTTTCGACATTCTATCATTGCATTTAGTTACCTTTTCTTTACAGAGATCTGGATGATAAATAGCTGAAAGTTTTCGGAAAGCTTTTTTAATTTCCTGTTAAGAGGTGGATTTAGGTACTCCGAGTACTTTGTAATAATCTGTATCTTATCCACTGACTAAGCAAGTAATAATTATATTCAGGAACAAAAAATATTTCATTTATAAAATTATAATTTAAATTTTTTAATAT
>JGI12421J11937_10000516_pt1 | contig 15064 bp, 14 predicted proteins | sample LakErihyJuly2011_2_FD_11937 | JGI IMG/M metagenome (IMG submission 11937)
ACAAACAAGCAAAACAACTCAGCAATCCAAAAATTAACCAAAAACAATTGCACCAAACTGAGCTGTGTAAATATTTTATAAAAATATTGTAAATTTTCTTGCAAAATAAAAAAAAGCATTGAGAATGTGTTTTGTTTGCATTGCATTAAAATAATTATGACAATAAATATAGCCCACACTCCCCTCGCTGAGGATGAAATAACCATCAAAACAATTGAAAAGGCAATATATGAGGCAAAAATAACAGCTATTGTTGCTTACGAGCACGGCGAAATTAACATTGTAGTGAGCGAGCCATGCTTTACCCTGCCGCTTTTAACAATTTTAAAAACTCACGAGGAGCTAAAATTTAAAATGCTTATTGATATTTGCGGGGCCGACTACCTAACTGGCAAAGCCGGCAAAGGCATTTACACAAAGAGCCAACACAACATTGCCCCCGATAAGCGTTTTGAGGTGGTTTATCACTTACTAAGTTTTAAGTTAAATAAGCGGGTTCGCCTAAAAGTTTGCCTTAACTACCTGCAAAAAGCCCAAAGCATTACGGCTTTATTTAGCGCTGCCTGCTGGTTTGAGCGTGAAACTTTTGATATGTACGGCATTGAATTTGAAAACGCCGAGGATCTGCGACGCATTTTAACCGATTACAATTTTGAGGGATTTCCTTTGCGAAAGGACTTTCCCCTCACTGGCTTCAAGCAAATTCGCTATGATAAAACACTCGGCAAAATTGTTGAGGAACCCGTTAATTTGCAGCAGGAATACCGAAATTTTGATTTTGAAAGCCCATGGAAAGGTGCGGTTTATAGTATAAAAAATCAATAAAAATTTTTGCATATTTATGAAACCAATACAAAAGCTATTTAAAATATCACTTTGGGGCATTTTACTCGGGGTATGCTTAATTACTTCCAAGTCTTTTGCGGACACAACTGATAGCTCATCTTCATCTAGTCTTAATGGCTCCCAACAGAATTTGGCAACAGACTTAGATGATACCTTTTTCACATTTAACAACCTAAGCCCCGCATGTAAGGGTGAAAGTTACTACAAACTTGTTGAAATGGACGCCAAAGGAAGGGAAATTAGAGAAGTTATACGATATAACCAAAAGTTTGCCTACTATGTTGCCTCAAAGTCAGACTATGTTGATTGGTTTTTAAACAAAGGAATGGCAAAAAATCATTTCAAAAAATTAATGTTCGTAACTCCCGATTTGGTCGATGAGGCGAGCCCCCTTCCTCCTATAGAAGGGATGACAGTTACAGACCAAGAAACAGCAACTCAAAGTTACAACCACAAAACACCGCCAGAATTTAACGGCATGGTTGCAATATCAATGACCAGCACCCCTCCCGGAAAATATTACTTTGTAGCCCCGCTAAATCCCGAAAATGGTATTATGCCGGTTTGTATTTCGGGCTGTTTTAATTCTCGTGCGCCAATGTCGGCAATGGTTGTTGAATGTTTTGAGGGGACACTTGAAATGATGATGCTAAACCCAAGCACCCGCCACGGGGCAAATGGACGAACTGTTTTTCAGCTTTTTCAGTCTGTAACTCGCACAACTGTTGTAATGATTGTTATTGCCTATATTGCCTTAATGGGTATAAAAACCTTTTTGGGCGAAGGCTTTGCAAAGGACGGCTACAAAACATTTTTATTTGCCCTAATTAAAATTGGTTTTGTAAGCTATTTGGCAATTGGCGATGGCTGGAAGGACTCAATGTTTTTAGCATATAAAGGCATAATATCTGGGGCCTCGCAAATTATGATGAGTTCAACTTCGCGTCAAAATTACGATGGCTGCACATTTAAAGTATCCGACTACCCACGCGGCAAGGAAATAAACTCCATTTTCGATTCCCTCGATTGCAAGTCAATGAACTACATCGGCTTTTTTAGAGACCAAACATCACCGGTCTTGGCAAATATGTTCGTTTCATTTTTAATTTTCCCGCCAATTGTTGGTGCAATCATCAACTCATTAATTACTATCTACACAACAACCCTTTTAAATGTTATTGCAATGTTTGTGCAAATGTATATTGGTTCCTCAATATACATGATGATTTTAATTTTTATTTCACCCCTCACAATACCAACAATGCTATTTACAACTAGTGTTGTTAAAAGCATTTTTGATGGGTGGTTAAAAATGTTAATTGGTGTTGCGCTCAACCAAATTTTAACAGTGATGTTAATATCCATCTTCATTCCACTGCTCGACTCCAGCCTCTACGGCTCAAATCAGGCATCAATGTTTATTTCCGCCCCCGACGATATTTACGACTCAACAAGGGCTCACTTTGCCTCAAACCCAAATGCAAATAGCAACGACCTTGGAGCCTTACTTTTAAATGACAAAAACCCAACCTATCCACCAATACTAACCGCAATGCAAATCATAAAGGATGTTAGCTACGATTGTGCCTCTGGCCTTGGTGGNATGGGTCATCTATACAGACCTATGGTTTGCTTTCTTCGCTTAATGAACGGTGCTGGGCAAATTGCTATATTGCCATATNTAGTAACCGTTTTTACTGTTTATTTACCAAATGTTACAAATATTGCCCCTTTAATTGGAACCTTCATAAATGCAATTTTTTTACTATTTATTGTTGTAAATTTAACAGTTTCAATGGAGGGCTTAATAAAAACCTTTTCTGGCAATGTTGGTGGAGCCATTAGTTCGGGTCAGGCAAATGCTTTTGACCTTGCAAAAACCGCCTCGGCAGAAAGTGTAAAAAGTGCAAAAGGCGGGCAGAAAGGAATTGCACGCGAATCAAAGGGCGACCCTGCAAACGAAAGCAAAGGAGAAGGAGGGTCTACTCCACCCAAGTAGAAGGCATGATTGTAATAATATTTTAAAATTTTTACTATATTTTCATGATAATTACTCGCTTTGCACCATCGCCCACTGGCATGCTGCACATTGGCAGTGTGCGAACCGCAATCTTTAGTTACTTATACACAAAACAAAATAATGGCAAATTTTTGCTGCGCATAGAGGATACCGATAAACAACGCTCTACCCAACAAGCTGTTGATGTAATTTTAAACGGAATGCGTATTTTAGGCCTAAATTGGGACGGCCCCGAGGTCTACCAATCGGCAAACGAGGAAAAACACAAACAAATTGCATTGCAACTTGTGCAAAAAGGTCTTGCTTATTACGCCTACGACACAAAGGACGAGCTAGAACAAATGCGCGCCCTCGCCGAAAAGGAAGGGAGGGCGTTTATTTATCGTTTTAGCGAAAAATCTACTATGCCCCGCCCAAATGTTGAGCCGGTTGTGCGTCTTAAAGTTAACCCTCATGAAAAAATTGTTGTTGAGGACATTGTAAAAGGCCCCGTTGAATTTGACACGGCAAACATTGAGGACTTCATAATTTTACGCTCAAACCTAACCCCCATTTATATGCTTGCCGTAGTGGTGGACGATGTAGAAATGCAAATAACCCACATAATAAGAGGGGACGACCACCTAACCAACACACCAAAACAAATTTTGCTTTACAAAGCAATGGGCTGCAAAGTTCCTTGTTTTGCGCATATCCCGCTTATTTGCGATGCGGAAGGCAAAAAACTTTCAAAACGCAAAGGGGCCGCCGCCGTTGAGGAATACATTGCAATGGGCTTTTTGCCTCAGGCTTTGTTAAATTACCTAGTAAAACTAGGCTGGAGCCACGAGCAGGACTTCTTAACAAAGCCTGAAATGATTGAACTTTTTAATCTTTCAAAAGTTAGCCACTCCCCCGCGCGCTTTGATTTAGACAAGCTTTTAAATGTAAATTTGCATTATATTTCACAGCTTTCTTTTGCCGAAATTATGGGGTTAATTTTGCAAAATTTGCAAAATTTTAAAAATGCCCCGCTGAACGAAACCGACACACAAAGGCTTGAAAAAATTATGCCGGAGCTGAAAAAAAATAAAAATCTGCTCGATATTTGCAAAATGGCACAGGCCTATTTAACTAATTGCCAGCTTGAAAAATCGCCCGAGGCCTTGCAAATAATATCTCAAAAGCAGGATATTTTGCAAAATTTGCACGCTTTTTTGCATCAAAAATTGCAAACCTCCCTAAATATTGAATTTAAACCATTTTTTGATGAGTTTTTGCTCGCAAATAATCTCAAATTTAAGGATGTTGGCCCATTGTTTCGCGCCTGCCTTATTGGCAGCTTAAATTCCACCGCCATCGGCGAAATTTTCTCCTCCCTCGCCCCAAGCGAATGTCTCCTTCGTCTAAAAAGTTGTATTGAGCAGTAAAATCTAGTCGTTCATTCGCACATTTATTTTGCATTCTCGCGAAGGCTGGAATCTAGGAAATTATTAAATTGTTTTACAAGACCCCCCCAACCTCCCCTTAAAGGTGAGCAGGGCGACGAAGTCGGCATGTGGGGTCAATTCCCCTCTTCCTGCGGGAGAGGGCCAAAGATAATTAGGGTGTGAGGGCTTTTGAAAATTAAATTGTTTTTTCTAGATTTCTGCCTTCGCGGGAGTTACAAAATAAGAGGCCGGAATGAGAGGGGAGATGGCGGGAATCTGGGAAAATATTGCATTGTTTTAACTACACTATTCCCTTACAATTGCAATGTTTGCCGCGTGGGAGTAGGTTTCAACGCAGGTTGGTAGGGCAAAGTTTTGGCCAGATTTATCAATTGATGTAATTGTTATTGGGGTTGTGCGTTTTGCATTAGGGTTGGTGTCCGCGGCATTAAGCGAGGCATCGCCACAAATAACGCCGCTCATTGCTTGGCCTTGCGAAATTATGTTATCCAAGTTTTTTACTTGAGAATTTTTGCTCATAAAATTAAATACCTCGTTTTTTACAATTGGGTAGTGCGTACAAAACAAGCCAATATGGGTAATTTGCGAAAATTTGTCCTCTCCCATAAGGTTTTTAATGTGAAAAAGCTCAGATTCCACCAGCGTTTTGGCGTCAAAGCCGTTAAAATCAAGTTCAACGGCAGATTCCCACTCAATGGGATAGTGCTGAATAATATTGATATTTGCATTTTTTGCGGCAAATAAGTTTTCAATTTCAGTTTTATACATTTTAGATTGAACCGTGCGTTTAGTTGCCAAAATTAATAAATTTGCATTATTTTGCTGTACCTGATTAAAAACATATTGTGCTGTATGTTGCTTAATGCTAAAAACCTCTACGCCTTGGTTTATAAATTGTTTCAAAATTTCATCAGTTAAAATTGTGCAGGCGGTGTTGCAAGCAACAATTACTTTTTTTGCCCCCAAATGGATGGATTTTTGAATAAGTTCAGTTGTAATTTTTGTTAAAACATCAGGAGTTTTAAGGCCGTAAGGCACATTTTGCAAATCGCCAACATGCAAAAACTCATAACCAACAAGTGCCTCAGGCGATATTGATTTTAGCATGTCAATTGCAAAAACCAACCCCCCCATGCCAGAGTCCACAAAGGCAATTTTCATATCTTTTTTGTATATTAATTAATCACATTTACAATCATCGCCCTTGCATTTGCTGCATTTTTGTTTTTTGTTTCTAGGTTGATTTATTTCGTCCTTGCTGATAAAACCGTCGTTGTTTAGGTCGCTCATTGCAAACATTTCGTCCCTAGATGGCATTTTAGCCTCCATTTGCTTGCGAAGTTCATCTTTTTTTTGCTTAATGGTGTCAATAAATTTGTAATGCTCAGATTTATCCAATTTTTCGTCGTTGTTTCTATCAGCCATTTTAAAGCTTTCCTCAATAATTTGCTTCATTTTTTCGAAGTGTTTTTCAAAATCCTTGTGGTGGTTTTTATGTTGCTTGTTTGAGGTATTTTCGGCCATTGCTTTTTTAGTAAATGACACCACAAAAAACGAGGCAAAACACAGAAGCAACCCTACAATTTTTTTCATATTTATTACACAAAATACCTTCTAAATATTATAATTTAAGTTTTATTTTTGTCAAGATTTTTCTTGATTTTTATTTTTCTCAGTCCATTATTTTAACATATTTTTTGTGTAAAAATGAGTGCAAAACAAGTAATTGTTATTATTGATTTTGGGTCGCAGCTTACAAAGCTAATTGCCCGCCGAATAAGGGATATTGGCGTTTTTACTATAATTATTGATAGCCTTGGGGCGGTTGAAAAAATACAAAAATTTCGCTCCGAAGGGGACAAAATTATGGGAATTGTTTTCTCCGGCTCGCATCACTCGGTCTACGAATTGGGGTCGCCTAAAATTGATATGTCAATTTTTGAGTTAAACCTGCCAATACTTGGCATTTGCTACGGGCAGCAGCTTTTGTGCCACCTATTTGGTGGCAAGGTGGAAGCCGGAGCAACAAGAGAATTTGGCCGTGCAATGCTTGATGTAAAAAATTACGATAATTTGCTAGCAGGGCTGGAGGATCAAAAAATGAAACAAGTATGGATGAGCCACGGCGATTTAGTTACAAAAATGCCCGAAAGTTTTGAGGTTCTTGCCACAACGCCCGATGCCCCATTTGCCGCAATAAAACATTCTAGCAAGCCAATTTATGGCATTCAGTTTCACCCCGAGGCCCACCACAGCTTAATTGGCAACGATATTTTATCAAATTTTACCTTCAAAATTTGTGGATCCGCCGCAGGGTGGAACTGCCAAGGTTTTGCGGCTTCGTCTCTTGAAAACATTGCAAAAGTTTATGATGGCACGGGGGAAATTATCTGTGGGTTAAGTGGAGGGGTCGATAGCGCAGTTGCTGCCTCGGTTGTAAGCAAATTTTTGAAGAACGGCGGCTACAAAAACAAGCTGCACTGCATTTTTGTTGATACGGGCCTGCTTCGCAAAAACGAGGGCGAGGCCGTGCAAAAAGCTTTTGAAAACGACCCATCAATTACTTTTATTCGCATAAATGCTAAGGATACATTTTTAATTCCCTTGCAAGGCGTGAGCGACCCTGAGCAAAAACGCAAAATTATTGGTGCAAAATTTATTGAGGTTTTTGCCACCGAGGCAAAAAAAATCAACGGGGCAAGGTATTTGGTGCAGGGCACAATATACCCCGATGTTATTGAGTCCTCAAGCTCTGGATCGGGGCAAACCATAAAATCGCACCATAATGTTGGCGGCCTACCAAAAGACCTACCTTTTACACTCATTGAGCCGCTGCGAGACCTATTTAAGGACGAAGTTCGCCTGCTTGGCAAACAACTAGCAGTTAAGCACGACATTATTGACCGCCACCCCTTCCCCGGCCCGGGGCTTGCAATTCGCATTTTGGGCGAAATTACCGAGGAAAAAATAAAAATATTGCAAGAAGCCGATGCAATTTACATTGAGGAGCTTCGCAAAAACACTCTTTATAACGATATTTGGCAGGCATTTTGCGTGCTGCTTCCCGTAAAAACTGTTGGGGTAATGGGCGATGCCCGCACTTACGAATATGTGCTGGCAATTAGGGCGGTTAACAGCGTGGACGGCATGAGCGCCGATTTTTACCATTTTAGAATGGACTTGCTCTCCCATATTTCAAGCCGCATAACAAACGAAGTTCGCGGCATTAACCGCATCGTCTACGACATCACCTCCAAACCCCCCGCAACTATTGAGTGGGAGTAGGGTTGTTTTTTTTGTAATTTGACAAAATTTTGTAACTCCCGCTATATTTTTTTGTCATTCGCGAGCAGGCGGGAATCTAGGCTTTTTTAACAACCAATCCTGATAAAACTCAGGACATGTTTTAAAATTTAAAAAAAAATTAAAAAAAGCTTGCAAATTATTTTTGGGTATATTATATATAAAATATATTGGGTGATTAGCTCAGTTGGTAGAGCTCTTGCCTTACAAGCAATAGGTCGGGGGTTCGAGTCCCTCATCACCCACCAATTGAAAATTAATAAAAATAAATTTTATGGCCGCTGGAAAAGTTAAAAAGAAAAAGGATGTTATTTGCGTGCGTTTGGTAAGCACGGGTAAAAAAAGCGATGGCTCGGTAACAGGTTATTTTTACATTAGAACCCGCAACCCTAAAAAACTAACAACAAAATTGGAATTCAACCTCTACGACCCAATTATACGACAACATGTTAAATTTGTTGAACAAAAAGAACGCCACCAATCAAATTAATTAAATAGCAATGTTTGGCAAAAAAATAGGTTTGCTTTTATTAGCTCTCCTTTTTTTTGTAGTCTGTTGTAAAAAATCTGCAAAAATTCAAACCGATCAGGAAATTGACTTCTCACCTGAAATATCCTCTATTATAACCCAAACCTATCAAAAACAAACTCCTCAAATATCCAAAAAATTCTATACATTTGGCAAAGTAAAACTTTTGCCCGTAAAGTATATTGAGCTACCAAACTGGCACGGAGATTACAACTTTTTGCTTGCAAAAAAAGCATTTATGCAGCTATGCAAATTTGCAAACAGCAGCAAAAATAAGGGTAAAAATATTGAATTTAAAAACGCCTCAATTCGCCTTGCAACCGCGGAGGAATATTTGTTTTTATGCTCGCAACTTGTAAAAAAACGCTCAAACGAGGATATCAAATACTTTTTTGAAAAAAACTTCACTCCATTCAAAATTTACTCTCGCGATAGCGGGCTTGATAGCGGCACATTTACGGGCTACTATCGCATTGAACTTGATGGCAGCCTTAAAAAAACGAGGCAATACAAATATCCTGTCTACAAACGCCCGCCGGAGCTAAAAAATGGCGAAAAATATCACACTCGCGAGCAAATTGCTGGCGGGGCCTTAAAGGGCCGCAAGCTTGAGCTTGTTTGGCTGAAGGACATTGTGGATGCCTACTTGCTTCACATTCAAGGCACCGGCATTGCAAGGCTAACAAATGGGGAGAAAATGTTTTTGTCCTTTGACGTCAAAAACGGGCAGGAATACTCCTCCGCCGCGCAATACGCAAAGGACAAGGGCATTATGAAAAATCTGGGCGGACTAACTTTTTACGACTGGATAAGACAAAATCCGCGTGAGGGGCAAAAATTTTTAAATGCGAACAAATCTTTTGTTTTTTTCAAAAAATCGGAGGACTCCACCGTGCTTGGCAGCTCAGGAATTGGCCTTGTGCCGGGGGCCTCCATGGCCGTGGACTCATCTTTTGTGCCTTATTCTGCCGCTTTGTGGCTTGCAACCGAGCCAACCCCCTATTCGGCTCAGGGCGTAAATGCTTTTTTTATTGCCGCCGACACAGGTGCCGACATTAAAGGTGTAATAAGGGGGGACATCTACTTTGGCAACGGCGAGGAAGCCTCATACAATGCCCACCACACAAAGGTTTCTGGAGGTTACTACATTTTACTACCAAACGGCTCCATCGCCATTAAGCAAATGTTGAAGTATCAGTAAAAATGACAAGGGGACGGAATGACAAAATACTAAACCTCTCTTAAAACCTCTTTTTACTAAGCGAAGCAGGCGAAGCCAAGATATTTTTTTAAATATTTTGATGAGCCGAAGCGACTTTATAAAAAGAGATACATTAAAAAGTAGGTTATAGGAGAGGTCTACTGAGTTGGAGGTGGGGTTAGTTGCAAATGATGTCCACAATTTCAGCTTCAATTTGGGGGGTAGAGTAGAAGGTGTTTTGTTTGATTTTAAAAACTAGCTCGACGGGTTTTTGCTTGAGGGCAAAAAAGGTTTCGTAGGGCAGTAGCCGTTCAAAATTAAAAATGCAAGAGCGGATGGTTTTGCCAGAAAACTGGCATTTAAAAATAATTGCAAGATGTACCTCAGCCATTTTTTTAACATCAAGCACCGTTAAATTTGTGGTGTAAAAAATTGGCTCCCCATTGCCAGAGCCAAACGGGCCCATTTGAGCCACGGTTTCGTAAAAATCGTTATTTATAATGCTAAGCGACACTTTTGCGTCTATTTCAGCAATTTTTGTGGGAACAAAATTTGGATATTGCGTTTTAATGTAATTTTTGGCGAAGGTTTCAAAATGTGTTAGTTTGTCGAGATGGCACGAATACCCGCCCGCCATTGCATGCCCCCCGCCTTTAATTAAAAGCCCCGCATTATTTGCGGCGTTAATTATTACCCCAATATCAATGCCGCCAACGGAGCGGCAGGATGCCTTGGCAACCCCCTCTTTGTATTCCATAATACAAACGGGTTTGTTGTATTTTTCCTTGATGCGAGATGCCGTTATACCAATTACTCCTTGATGATAATCCTCCCCGCCGCAAAAAATTATTTCTCCTTCCTGCAAATTTTTTGCCTCAATTTGTTCCTGAACTTCAAGTCGCACTTGCTCCTCAATTGTGCGGCGTTGAATATTTAGCTCGTTAAGCTTGTTTGCAATTTCAAAGGCTTTTGCCGAGTCGCTTGTTGAAAGCAGCTCTGCCCCAAGGCAGGCATTTGCAAGTCTGCCCCCTGCATTTATGCGTGGACCAAGGGCAAATCCTAGGTCTCGTTCGGTTATTTGACCCTTAATGCCGCAAATATTGCAAAGCATTTTTAGCCCAATATTTTTTGTATTTGTTTGATTTTTATTAATTTGCCGCAGTCCCGTTACAACAATAGCCCTGTTAAAACCTACAAGAGGCACAACATCGCAAATTGTGGCAAGGGCCGCCAAGCTGCATAATTCAATAAGATTTGGTTCATGGCGTTGATTTTTTTCCTCAAAAAAACCACCTTCACGCAGTGTTTTGTTGAGGGCAGCAAGAAGCATAAAAACAACCCCTGCCCCGCATAAATAGGTCAAATCGCTGGTTTCGTCAAAGCGATTTGGGTTAATAATGGCAATGGAATCGGGCTTTTGCTTAACGCCTAAGTGATGGTCAACAACAATAACATCTAGCCCTGCTTTTGCGGCTTGTTCTAGGGGGTCAAAGGCAACGGTTCCGCAGTCCACGGTAAAAACAAGTTTGTAGCCCTGCTTTGCAAGCCCCAAAAGTGCGGGGGTATTGGGGCCGTATCCTTCGGCAAAGCGGTCGGGAATATAAATTAGGGCATCAATGCCAAGCATTTCAAAGTAGCGTTTTAACATTGCACCGCAACAGGCGCCGTCAACATCGTAATCGGCAAAGATGGCAATTTTATGCCCCATTTTTATTGCCTCAATTGTGCGGTGCACCGCCTTTGGCATATCTAGCAAGCAAGTAAGAGGGTTTGGCATGAGGGCTTTTAGGGTGGGGTTTAGAAAGTTGTCAATTTCCTCAAAGTTTTCAAGACCGCGTAGCGCAAGTAAATTTGCCAAAACATGGCTAATTCCCGCCTTGCTGGTTAGCTCGCTTATAACATTGTGCGGGGCAGATTTAAAATAAAGCTCGGTGCCAAAAATAGTATTTTGCATTTGTAGATTGATTGATTTTGCAGGCTGGGAGGTTAAAACTCTTTCTTTTTGAAATCAAAAAGCGAGAGAGCAAAAATTAAGGCCGTATAAACAATGATTTGTAGCAAAATTGTGGCGAGAGTTTTTGGGTCAAAATTGCCGTAGATTATCCAAGATGAATTTGCAAGCAAATCGAGCCGCGGGAAAAACACCCCCAAAAACTTTGCACTAAACGATGAAACCCCAGCCAAAATTTTATTTTGCGGTAAAAACAAAATAGTGGAAGATGCACTGGCCGAAGTGTAAAGCGCCGAAGTGATAAATCCAATACTGCGTGCAACCAAGTAAAACAACACGCTGACAATAATTGAAACTGCCGGATTTTGATAGCTAAGCGACAAAAATATTGCAAAAATGCTAACAATTAAAAGCTCGGCAAAAAGTGTTGCAAGCCATATTAAAAGGCCATGCAAGCTAAAAATTGGGGATGTAAAATGAAAGTAAATAAACAACGCACCCACAAACCCCGTGCAAATTAAGGCAATAACGGTAAAGCAGGTAAACAAAGATAGCAAAAATGTTGTGCGATTTTGTGGTAGGGAGCAGAGAAATTCTAGCTCTTTATTTAAAAAGAATTTTGAAATAAAAAAGCAAATAAAAACCACGAAGCAAAAGATTAATACAAAACGCACCGAGCCTGCAAAATACACGGCTTGGGCCTGTTTTATTTCGTCTATCATTGTCCAACCAAAAAATAGGCTTGTTGAAAAACATCCTAGTATTAGCAAGGCAAGGGAGAGAAATATTTTGTCTTTTTTGCAAATAAACAAAAAATAGCGTAAAATTGAAATCATAAATTTATAATATATAAATATTTACATCGAATTAGGCATTGAGCCAGATGCCTTAATATTGCTTGTGTCTTCGTTAAACATTAGGTAATAAGCCAAATTTAAAACGGGGGTAAAAAGCAAGGAAAAAATTAGTGTGTAAAATAGTTCATTGATGATTGAAAAATGGGCTATTTCCTGCCCGCGGAGGGTGAAAAAGAAAAGCAAAATTTGTTTTAGGGCGTAGCACAAAATAATTGCTGCAAACAAAACGAGCCCGTTAAGACCCATTGTGTTTTCAAGCTCAATGGGTCTTATGTAAAAACGCAAAACAAAGGCGGAAGTTAGCAAAATTGTTGAAGTAAGAAACATTGGGCTTGCGGTGATAACATCAAAGCAAAAGCCAATGCAAAGCAGGGTAAAGTTTGATAAATAAAAGAAATTTTTTATGTAGTTAAAGTAAAAGATAAAAAATAGCAAAAAATTTATATTCATTTGAGTGGTGAACACTTGAAAATCGCTCACTTGCCAAGCAAGACCAAGGCACAAGCACACAAGCGAAAAGATAAAAAATTGAGAACTTTTTTGCATCGCTCTAATAATTAATTCGGTATCTAATAGAAACCTGATCGGCCTCCAAATTGTTAATTTGGTTGTTGAGGCGATATATGTTGTAGTAGTGCTTGCGGCCCATTTTTATGGCAACTCCGCTGGAAAACTCATAGCCAATTGAAACCTCGCGAGAGTTAAATCGGTCGTTTAAAAACTCGCTATACATTTGGTTTTGTGGCACAAAATAAAGCCCGTTTATTTGCTCCCCGTTTGAGGACCTAAATTTGTTGATAACATAGCTCAAACTTACGCCGCTTGCAGAAGCAAAAACCGAATAGGTTTCGTATTTTTGCCCAGAATTTTTTATGCCGGCAAAGTTGTCAATTTTTACATACTCGGCAAATCCACCAAGTTTTATTTTACTTGGCAAGTAAAACACATGTTGCGCGGCGTAGCCATGCCCGGATTCGTTTGCCATTTTTATATCGTTATTGTAGGCCGCCCTTGAGCTAAGGTTAATTGTGGTTTTAGAAATTGGCGAGCGTAAATACCCATCAACCGCCGCCGAATAAGACCGAAAGCGAGAATCCCTCCCCGCCGCATTGTTGTAATAAGCATTGTTTTTGTTTGAAATTGTTGATAAAAATAAATCGGAAGAATCGTTTTTATAGCCAGCAAGCGAGAGGCGTAAAAATTGATTAAAAAGCGGCTTCTCGCTTTCGTTATCATCAATGTTTTCGTAGTCGTCCTTATTTTTGTTTTTTTTGAAGCCATCAAAAAAAACTTCTCGGTCGTTTAAAATGGTAACGTCAAGGCGGCCACCCACTTTTTCGCGAAGTTGATAGCCAAAGTTTGTTTGCGTGCCGGAGATTCCATACCAATCGTTGTCAAATATTTTGCTGTATCGTTGTGCCCCAGCTGCAAAAACGGGGTTGAACTTACCCAAAAATATTTCAATATTATTGTTTTTGTATGATAAATTTAGCTCCTCAACAAACAGCCCTTCGCCAGAAAAGCTTTGTATTGTATTTGTGCCGGAGGCGTAATTTGTAAGGCCGTAGGGATGGTTATAGTGCTGCGAAACTGGCTCCATTGCCAAAGTAGAATTTAACAAGATATTTTCAGCCAGCCCAAAGTTAAAATATCCGCGGGTGTAGCTATATCCGCGTCCGCTATTGGTGGAGGTGCCATCTGGCTGGGAGCGAATAAGACTATCAAAAAAAAGCTCCTGAATAAAGCCAATTTTTACATTTGGGTATTTTTTGCGTTTTTGATGGTCTATTTCGTTGTTCTTTGCTTCGGCAAGCTCCTTGGGGGTTGTAAATTCGCGGTTGTATATATCGGCCCTTGCATTTAACGAGGCAAACGCACCAAAAACAGCGAGCAAAAATAATGCGAAATTCATAAAAAATTGCATACAAAATATATTAATTTGGCGACCAAGCCTTGTAGCTTCTCACTCCAGTTTTGTTTTGTAAATTAAGGCGGGGAATAACATCAAAAACACTATTGTATTTGGAATGTTTTAGCTGGCGATACTTGTATTTTGAAAGGGTTAGCATTGGTAGTGATGGCATAATCCAGCTGTATTTTGGGGTGTAGGACGAAGATGGCGCAAAATTTGTGCGATGAGCCATCCAATCTGCCCAGTTTGGCGGAACTTTTGTAGCCTCTGGCAGGCCATAAAAAAGACAAAATCGCTTGTGTTTTCCAAGGTAGTTTTTAAATGCAAGCACATAATATTTGTTTTTGTATTGATCCTCCCCAACTTTTTTGCCAAACAAAATGCACACAAACATTGCATGAGCCTTTGCAAACAAATAAGGCAATAAATACATAAAAACACAAAAAAACCACACAAAATATCTACTTCCTCCACAAAATAAAAGCATTTTTTTTATTGTCTACTTTTTTTTGCAAATTTATTTGGGGTGGCAAAAATTAACAAAAAAACAAAACCTTTGACAAATAAAAAATTACATTTACGCAAAACGCATTATATAAAAGTAATAAATAATATTAATTAATAAATTTGCATGAAAACACCAAATAAAGAAAATGTAGAGCAAGAGCAAAGGCGAAAAGGACAGAAAGTTACAAAAAAAATGAACAAACCTTATAAAACGCTATATATTAAGAAGGAAATGGAGGGTGAGGAGAGGTTGTCTTTAAATTAAAACAAAGTCAAAAAATAAAATAACCCCTTACTTTCTTGCTTCACAATTAGTTAGGCAAATGTTGCCAGAATATACGGATGTTAAAAATTGGAAAAATAAGACTGACGATTGTTACTTTTATAATTTTTCGCAAAATTTGGAATTTGTTAAGGGGTGTATTAAATAAAAATTCTTCAACGGAAGCAATGGAGGGTTTTGTCAATGAAATAAGGGGGGTTCATCCAAAAAAACAGGCCAGAAAAA
>JGI12421J11937_10000521_pt1 | contig 15018 bp, 13 predicted proteins | sample LakErihyJuly2011_2_FD_11937 | JGI IMG/M metagenome (IMG submission 11937)
CCCCAGCCGACNGCGCCCCAGAAAATCAACCCGGAGAGCAAATAACCAACGATCGACCATGCAGCATTCTCATCACGTGTTGCCATGAGTACTCCCCTTTGGATTGCGCTAACTAGTTCAACTATTGGATCAGCTAATTCTTAGAATCAGGCAGGGGTAAATGTATGCGCAACTTCATATAACTTGCAATTTCCCCACCCAACCAAGCAAATGTGAGCGCAATTGCGGTGGCACCAAAACTGGTTCTGTTTATAGTTTCTCTTGAAGTAAAGGCGCTGAGTAGATATAAAAATACGCCAAGAAAAAGCAGCTTTGCGAAATATGAAAATACCGCCAATGCCATTGTGCTCATGGGATCAAGATTTCTCGCAATGCGAGATACGCCGATGTGGATGGCAAAATAAATAATTACAACAAATTGAGCGATCAGTGCACCTAAAAATCCTGGCAATCCAACGATGAATGTGCATAAGCCGATTGCAATAATTCCAACGATAAATGAAGGAACAAGTGCTCCACGAAGCATGAGGCTCTCAGAACTTTTTTGATCAGACATATACCGAATCCTTTTTACCACTTCGAGTAACCACAATCGTTATTGTGGCAAGGGTTGCAGCAGTAAGTAGCGCAACCCAGACTGGTGCAAATGCAGAGATAGTAATTGGGAAAGCAAGAGTTGCAGTCCATAAATACATAATCACCGCTGTGCGAACGTGCGAGTTTCCTGCTGCAAGCAAGCGATGGTGAAGATGATCTTTATCTGGTGCAAATGGTGAACGACCTGCTCGTAAGCGTCGCGCAATTGCGAGTATTAAATCTGCAAGTGGAATTGCAAGAACTGCAAAAGGAAGCAGAAGCGGCAAAAGCGTTGGGCCGACTTCAACTGCTGTAATTGCATTTGGATCTACTTGACCTGTCAATGTGATGGCCGCAGATGCCAGCAATAAACCTAAGAACATCGAGCCAGAATCGCCCATAAAGATGCGGGCTGGATGAAAATTATGTGGCAAGAACCCAAGACATATTCCAATGAGTACTGCAGTCATAAGAGATGGTGCGCCAGCGCGACTAAAGCCCCAGACAACGGCTAAAAGATATGCAAAGGTAAAGAAAGCGGCCCCTGCAATAGCCACAATGCCGGCTGCAAGGCCATCTAATCCATCGATGAAATTAACTGCGTTAATAGTTACTAAAACAATTAAGACTGTGACGAGCTGTCCAATACTTGGCGGAAGAGTAATGACGCCATTGATGGGAAGCCATAAAATCTGAATTCCGTAGATAAGCAAAATTCCCGCAGCAAGTGCTTGTCCCGCTAGTTTTGTCAGAGCATCTAATTGAAAGCGATCATCTGCCATGCCAAGTAAGACTAGAAATGTTCCGGCTAGGAAAATGCCTTGTGCTTCATGACCAAATGATTTTCCAACAAGTGTGAGGTGTTGAACGATGATAAAAGTAAGTGACATCGCAGCCCACATAGCAACCCCACCCCATCGTGGAGTTGGTGATGTGTGAACATCTCGGGTGCGCACCAATGCAACGGCGCCAAATTTAGTCGCAAGAGTTCGAACAAATGGAGTGATTAGATAACACAGCGCTGCAGATAGCAGCAAAGTGAACATGTACTCACGCATGGAGTAAGTCTATGCGTTATAAATTGGGAATTTCGAAGTTAAAGCGTGAACTTCACTCTTAATTCCAGATAACACCGCTGGATCCTCAGAACGGATAGCGCGCGAAATCATGGAAGCAATGGTCTTCATCTCTGCAACGCCCATACCTTGGGTAGTTGTTGCAGGAGTTCCCACACGAATACCGCTTGTGATTCCTGGCTTTTCTGGATCAAATGGAATTGAATTCTTATTAAGAACTATGCCCGCATTGCCACAACGCTCATCTGCAACTTTTCCATTGACGCCAGTACCGCGAATATCAATGAGTGCAAGGTGTGTTTGTGTTCCACCAGAAACCGCGCGCATGCCTTCGCCTTCAAGTGCTGTGCAGAGCGCTTGAGCATTGGTAATAACATCTTTTGAATACTTTTGATATTCAGGTGTTGCGCACTCTCGGAGTGCGACGGCCTTGCCAGCAACTGCAGACATAATCGGTCCACCTTGCATTCCAGGAAAGACAGATTTATCAATTGCAGCAGCGTGTGCCTCTTTAGCAAGAATCATTCCACCGCGTGGTCCACGCAAAACTTTATGTGTTGTAAATGAAACAACATCTGCATATGGCACAGGAGAAGGAATAGCTTTTCCGGCCACCAAGCCAATGAAGTGNGCTGCATCGACCCACATGATTGCGCCAACTTCATCACAAATTGCACGTACCTTTTCAAAATCAACAAGACTTGGATATGCAGTCGCGCCAGAACAAATCATCTTTGGTTTGTTAGCAATAGCAAGATCGCGCAATTCGTCATAATCAATGAGTTCAGTATCTTGGCGAACTCCGTATGAAACTACGTTAAACCACTTACCCGAAAAGTTAACAGGTGAACCATGTGTGAGATGGCCGCCGTGTGATAACGACATAGCAAGAACTGTGTCACCAGGTTTTGTAAATGCTTGATACACAGCGATGTTCGCACTTGCACCTGAGTGCGGTTGAACGTTGGCGTGATCTGCCCCAAATAAAGATTTGGCTCGCTCGATTGCAAGGTATTCGGCCTTATCTACTTCTTCGCATCCACCGTAATAACGCTTGCCTGGATAACCTTCTGCGTACTTGTTTGAAAGAGTTGAACCAAGAGTTGCAAGCACGGCGCGTGAGGTGAAGTTCTCACTTGCAATTAATTGTAAATTCGTTTGTTGGCGCTTGAGTTCTGAGAGCAACACCGCTGAAATCTCTGGATCTTGCTGGCTCAACAAATCAAAGTCTGGTCCGTAGAAAATATCTTTCGTCATTTGCAGATTCTAATCTGCCTAGGCGAAATTGTCAGGAGATAGTTTTTGAAGGGATTCACGCGAGATAGCGCCTTCTCGAATGAGTTCTATTCCATCATCTGAAACGTTTATGACGGTGCTGCGGGGTCCGGCCAGAAGATGCCCGCCATCAAAAATTACATCAACACCCGGATTTTCAAATCTCTCGACATCGAGCACTGTTGGCAATGCATTATTTGTAATACCTGCAATTGCCAACGGACCACTCTTTTGCAGTAAATCTAAAACGAAACCTTCTTGTGGCATTCGCAAACTTATTTGATCTAGTCGCCCAGAATCTCCTAAGTCCCAAGCCAATCCAACTTGTGGTTTTACGTTAACACTTAACAACCCGGGCCAGAATGCATTTGTAATGTCCTGCACATCATCTCGCATGCTGCGTGATAATCCTTGTGCGGTTTTTGCATTAGGAATTATTACCTGCGCAACAACTCCAAGGCCATCTCCCCGAAGGACATGCATTGCGCGAACAGCAAAGTGGCTAAAAGCATCACATGCATAGACATATCCATGCTCCAGCGGAACAACGATGACATAACCATCACGAATTGATTTAAGTCCCCGTGCTAAATGTTCAGCACGATCACCAGTGGTGATGTCTACTCTTTCAACTGGGTTGCTCATATATTTTTCCGTATCGCACTGGTCCAACGTGGACGACCAACTAAATCCTGATGTAACTGTATCTCTTGAAAATCATGGCTCAGTGCATCGGCAATTAAGGCGCCTTGTTGCTCATTATGTTCGATCGCCAGCAAACCGCCTGATTTAAGTAATCGAGAGGAAGCAGCAATAAATGCACGTGGAGCGTCCATTCCATCTTTGCCGCCAAAGAGTGCGATGGCAGGTTCGTGCTCAACAACATCTCTTGGTAGATCTGACTCATCTTGAATATATGGAGGATTGGCAATAACAACATCACATTTAATTCCTGGCAGTGCATCACTGACATCGCTATGAACAATGCGCAGATCTTCAATTATTGCTTCAACATTTTTCTTAAGCCATACAAGTGCTTCATCACTTTTTTCAACAGCTATTACTCGACTGTTGGGGGCTTCTGTTGCGATTGCAAGGGCCAGTGCTCCAGAGCCTGATCCAAGATCTATGACGCTAACGGGTGCGGGCAAATTAGAAATATGTGTAAGAACTGTGCCGACTAATAATTCACTCTCTGGCCTAGGAACTAATACTCCTGGGCCGACTTTTAACTCAAGATTTCTAAAGTATGCGATACCAGTTATGTATTGCAGTGGTTCGTGCAAAATTCTGCGGGCCAATAAGTCATGAAAGGTATCTAGTGCAATTGATGTATCGCCAAGGGAAGTCAGTGTGCGCTCTAGAACTAGCGGATTGTGTAAATCCATCCGACTGATTCCAAGAACATGTGCGAGCAAAATTTCAGCATCTATGCCATCGATTTCTGAAAGGGCTAGTTGTTCTTTGGCATCTTTTAGAGTCTCGCGCACGTTCATGCTTGTATTTATTCTGTCGAAGCTAACTTTGCTGCTTTATCAGCATCTAAGAGTGATTGGATGACATCATCTAGTTCGCCATTTAAGACTGTGTCTAAGTTATTTGATTTGTAGTTAACGCGGTGATCGCTCAAGCGGTTTTCTGGAAAGTTATAGGTTCTGATCCGCTCTGAACGATCAACGGTACGAACCTGATTCTTACGTTCAGCCGATGCCACAGCATCCGCTTTTTCTTGTGCATCTGCTAGAAGACGAGCGCGCAAAATACGAAGGGCAGATTCTTTGTTCTGCAATTGACTCTTCTCATTTTGGCAAGAGACCACAATTCCTGTTGGTACGTGAGTAAGTCGCACCGCTGAATCTGTTGTATTTACGCTCTGTCCACCAGGACCTGAAGAGCGGTACACATCTACGCGGACATCATTCATATTTAACTCAACGTCAATTTCTTCTGCTTCAGGAAGAATCAAAACACCGGCGGCCGATGTGTGAATTCGGCCTTGGCTCTCTGTTTCTGGAACGCGTTGCACGCGATGTACTCCGCCTTCAAATTTTAAACGTGCATATGGTGATTCACCAGGTGCTGCGGTGCCTTTAGATTTAACTGCGACTGAAATATCTTTGTAGCCACCCATTTCACTCTCGGTTGCATCAAGAATTTCAACTTTCCAATTTCGCTTCTCGGCATAACGCATATACATGCGCAATAAATCTCCTGCAAAGAGAGCAGACTCATCTCCACCTGCGCCAGCTTTAACTTCCAGAATCACATCTCGATCATCATTAGGATCGCGTGGAAGCAATAACTCTTCTAGTTTTTCAGCAGCCTTTTGCGCACTTTCTTCTAGTGCAGGAATTTCAGATGCAAAATCTGGATCTGTAGCAGCTAATTCTCTTGCGGCGTTTAGATCATCATCGGCGCTCTTCCACTCTTTAAATCCAGCAACTACTGGACCGAGCTGTGCGTAGCGACGACCAAGTTGTCGTGCTTTGCCTTGATCATCGTGAAGTGAAGGATCAGCCATGGCAGCTTCTAGTTCTGCGTATTCGCGAACCATTTCGTGTGCTGATGCAAAACGATCATTTGTCATTGTGGCTTCTCCTTTCCTTTAGTTTCCTTTAATAACAAGTGCTGTATTAGAAAAGCAAAAGACCGCAACCACTACCGAAGTAGTGAATGCGGTCTCTTTAGAAAGCTATTTTTTACCGAAGCGCTCTTCGAACTTGGCTACGCGTCCACCAGTATCGAGAATGCGCTGCTTGCCGGTATAGAAAGGATGGCAGACAGAACAAACTTCAACATAAATTGAACCGCTTGTAACAGTTGAGCGGGTAACAAACTTTTCACCGCAACCACAAGTTACTTGAGTCTCTTTGTACTCTGGATGAATCTCTGACTTCATTTCATATCCTCTTTCGTGTCTGGGTCGTGATTTTCACGTGAACCAGACGGGGCGGTTAATAGGGCTAAAGGTTAACCCCATTGGGTGGGTATTTAAAAATTTGAGCGTGAACTTATCCTTCAGATCCTGGTCCGACAGTTGTCTTTTGGATCTGCATTAAGAACTCAACGTTGGACTTAGTGCCCTTCATCTTTTCAAGGAGTAGTTCGAGTGCTTGTTGTGGTTCGAGTGCGTGTAATACACGACGAAGTTTCCACACAATATTAAGTTCTTCTGTTCCCATAAGAATTTCTTCTTTACGAGTACCGGAGGCAACAACGTTAACTGCAGGGAAGATTCTCTTATCTGCCATACGGCGATCAAGAATGAGTTCCATGTTTCCAGTTCCCTTGAACTCTTCGAAGATAACTTCATCCATACGAGAGCCAGTATCAACTAGAGCAGTTGCAAGAATTGTGAGTGAGCCGCCATCTTCAATGTTACGAGCGGCACCGAAGAACTTCTTTGGTGGATACAAAGCTGCTGAATCCACACCACCAGAGAGAATTCGACCTGATGCAGGAGCTGCAATGTTATATGCGCGACCTAGACGAGTAATCGAATCTAGGAGCACAACAACATCGTGGCCAAGTTCGACAAGACGCTTTGCACGTTCAATTGCTAATTCTGCAACTGTTGTGTGGTCATCGGCTGGGCGATCAAATGTTGAGGCAATAACTTCACCCTTTACTGAGCGCTGCATATCTGTAACTTCTTCTGGACGCTCATCTACTAGAACAACCATTAAGTGACACTCTGGGTTATTTGTTGTAATCGCATTAGCAATTGCTTGCAAAACCATTGTCTTTCCAGCCTTAGGTGGAGAAACAATAAGTCCGCGCTGACCCTTACCAATAGGTGAGATCAAATCGATAACGCGAGTGGTCAAAATATTCGGTTCAGTTTCAAGGCGTAAACGCTCTTGTGGATATAGCGGAACTAACTTGTTGAATTCAACACGATTGCGCACTTCATCAGGATTTGATCCGTTAATAGTGTCAAGCACTATGAGTGCGTTGAATTTTTCACGACGTTCACCTTCATTTGGTTGGCGAACCTGTCCTGTGACGACGTCACCTTTGCGAAGTCCGTATTTACGCACTTGCTGCAGTGATACATACACATCATTTGGTCCAGGTAAATAACCACCGGTTCGAATGAATGCATAGCTTTCAAGAATGTCTAGAAGACCGCCTACTGGAAGTAGTACGTCATCTTCTGAAAGTACTGGTTCGCGTTCTTCACGGTTTCCACGATCGCGATTGCGATCACGTCCGCGTCCACGATCACGTCCGCGACCACGGTCATTGCGATCATGACGGTCGCCGCGGTTGCTTGAAGAATCACTATCGGAATCTGAATCACTATCGGAATCTGAATCGCGTGGCGCATCTTTCTTATTGCGATTATTGCGCGCTTCGCGACGAGCTTCGCGTTCTGCTTTAGCTGCATCTCTGTTGGCTGCTTGTAAATCAGCAATAGCCTGAACAAGAGCATCTTTCTTTAGTTTGGCAGCGCCATCTATACCGAGTTGCGAAGCTACTTCCTTGAGTTTCGGAAGAGACATTGCATTTAACTCTGGGCTGTCTGAACGTATTGGTTCTTTTTCTGTCATTGTTTTCATTTCAGTAATGGCCTTAAGGATTGCCCAAAAGGAGCGAGTAATTTATTTATCTGAAAAAATCTTGCACCGATTAACTAGAGCCGGCTGATCAGATGTCATAAGGGTAGCACCGAAGCGCCGCTCCCTACAAATTCGAAATTAAGCGATGATTCCCGCTCCAGTAGTACAAATATTCAAGGCTTTGACCTCAAAGGCAGAACCAGCTGCTCGCTGTAATTCAGCGATCTCATTGGCATCACCATTGTGAAGAGCTAGGACTGTTGGGCCAGATCCTGAAATAAATGCTGCAACGCCAGCACCACGTAATTTATTAACAAGGGCAAAAGATTTTGGCATTGCCTCTTGACGAAACTTTTGATGAATGAAGTCCTCTGTTGCAATGAATAATAAATCTGGTCGCCCTGCAAGGGCGTGCACAAGTAATTCTCCACGAGTTGTATTAGCTGCAGCATCTGCGTGAGAAATGCTCTCTGGAAGAAGTTTGCGAGCCTTTGACGTTGCAACCGCACCCTCTGGAATAAATGCAATCGCACTAATTCGTGGGTCTACATGAATTTGCACAGCACGGGCAATGTTCTTGCCACGCTGATCTTCTGTCCATGCAATCGTTGCGCTACCAAAGAGAGCAGCAGCAACATTATCTGGATGACCTTCCATCTCTGTTGCAAGGTTTAATAAATCTTCATTACTCATTTTCTCTTCTCCTGTTAGCACAAGAGAGCGCGCCAGCATGAGGCCACCAACAATTGCACTTGCAGAAGAACCTAAGCCGCGACCATGTGGAATCACGTTGAGTGCGCGAATAGCAACACCCTTTGGTTCACCGCCCAAGTATTTAAAACCTTTATACATGGACTTAACAAGTAAATTCTTATCTGTGCGTGGCAAAACATCAGCGCCTTCACCAGAAATATCAATATCTAATCCTGGGTCATCCTGAATTTGTGCGACGTAGCGGTCATACATTCCTAGTGCTAAGCCGAGTGAATCAAAGCCAGGACCTAGGTTTGCACTAGTTGCTGGTACTTGAATTTGTATTGTGTTTGCGCGAAAAGTTGGTTTAGCCATTTGATGAAAGACCTAACGCTTTTGCCGCAGCCTTCACACTTACTGGCACAACAACTGGTTTTTTAGCGCCTTCTAGTGCCCAAGGAATATCTTTTAATCCGTGTCCGGTTACGGTAATAACAATTGTCTTATTCTTTGGAAGCTTTCCAGCCTTTTGATACTTAATTAGCCCAGCTAGTCCTGCAGCAGATGAAGGTTCTACGAAGATTCCTTCTTTGGATGCAATCAGGTGATAGGCGGCAAGAATTTCTTTATCTGTTACCGCATCAATTAATCCACCCGAAGAATCACGTGCATCAATGGCTTGCTGCCACGAAGCAGGATTGCCAATTCGAATAGCTGTTGCAATCGTATTTGGATTCTTAACAATTTTGCCCTTAACAATGGGTGCAGACCCTGCTGCTTGAAAACCCCACATCGCTGGCAATTGTGAACACATACGATCTGCGCGGTATTCCTTATATCCCTTCCAATATGCAGTGATGTTTCCTGCGTTACCAACTGGCAGTGCGTGAATATCTGGAGCATCACCGAGTGCGTCGACTACTTCAAAAGATGCTGTTTTCTGTCCTTCGATTCGGTATGGATTAACTGAGTTAACCAGTGCCACTGGGAAGTTTTCAGATAGCTCGCGGGCAAGTGTTAAACAATCATCAAAGTTTCCATTTACCTGCAAAATTTGTGAACCATGTGCAACTGCTTGTGCTAATTTTCCAAGTGCAATTTTGCCTTTAGGAATAAGAACTGCCGGAACCATTCCGGCCTTGACCGCATAAGCTGCAGCAGAAGCCGAAGTGTTTCCAGTGGATGCACAAATAACTGCTTTGGATCCATCTTCGGCTGCTTTAGAAATTGCCATTGTCATGCCGCGATCTTTAAACGATCCTGTCGGATTTAATCCTTCGTACTTAATCCACACATCATTTTTTAATATCTCAGAAAGTTTGCAGGCATAAATAAGTGGTGTTCCGCCTTCATTAAGAGTAACTACAGGTGTTTGATCTGAAACTGGCAAACGATGGCGATATTCGTTAATAACTCCGCGCCATTGATGCGCTCCTGGTCTGCGAGAAAAAATTGACATCAGGATTGAGATCCCAGCACGCGAAGCACGCTTTCAACTTTTGAAACAATGTCCATTTTAGATAGTGCGCTAACAGTTGCACTTAATGCAGCTTCAGTTGCTCCGTGGCTTACAACAATTAGTTCAGCATCATTTCCACGGCCAGATTGGCGAACTGTTTGAATTGATACGCCTTCTTGTGAAAAGACTTGGGCAATAGCAGCTAAAACACCTGGCTTATCTGCAACATTTAAACGAATAAGAAATTGTGTTTTTGTATCACCAATTGGCGCAATTGCACGATCTGCATAATCACTTTCACGTGGTCCCACTGAATCGCTGACTCGATGGCGCGCGACTGCTACAACATCTCCCAAGATTGCACTTGCAGTTGGGGCACCACCTGCGCCAGGGCCATAGAACATTAATTGTCCTGCTGACTTTGCTTCAACAAAGACAGCGTTAAATGCATTGCGAACTGCCGCAAGTGGATGACTGCGTGGAATGAGAGTTGGGTGAACACGTACTGAAATTCGATCATCAGATGTGAGCTCTGCAATTGCCAATAATTTAATAACGTGATTCATTGTCTTAGCCACTGCCACATCATCTGCAGTAATAGTTGAAATACCTTCGCGGTATACATCATCAACACTTACGCGTGAATGAAATGCAAGACCAGCAATAATTGCCGCTTTAGATGCAGCATCAATTCCTTCAACATCTGCAGTTGGATCTGCTTCGGCATAACCAAGGCTTTGTGCTTCTTTGAGAACGTCTGCGAAAGCGCGACCTTCTTCATCCATTTTTGTGAGAATGTAATTTGTTGTGCCATTAACAATTCCCATAACTCGAGTGATTTGATCGCCAACTAGTGATTCGCGCATTGGACGAATAATCGGAATAGCACCTGCGACTGCTGCTTCATAATAAAGATCGACGCCTTTGTTATCGGCTGCTGTAAAGAGATCGGCGCCATGTGTGGCAAGCAGCGCCTTATTGGCTGTAATCACAGATTTACCATTTTTGATTGCAGAAAGAATTAATTCGCGAGCAGGATCGATACCGCCCATTACTTCGATGATGATGTCTATCTCTGAATCATTAATTACTGATTGCGCATCAGTTGTGAAAAGTGATGGGCTTATTCCTGCGCGTGCGGCTTTGATATCGCGGACGGCAATTTTCTTTAAAATTAACTTGGCACCTGCGCGAGTAGAGAGTTCTGCATTATTTTTTTCCAGCAGCGCAGCAACTTGGCTACCGACAACGCCGCAGCCAAGCATGCCAATGTAAATATCTTTATGCGCGCTCATGTGCTTATTCTTTCACAGATGAGCAGATGCGCGTTAAATATCTAGGCGCAGGAGATCTTCAATGCTCTCACGACGCAGGATTACTCGAGCCTTTCCATCTTTAATGGCTACAACAGGCGGACGTGAGATGTGGTTGTAATTGGTGGCCATGCTGCGACCGTATGCACCTGTTGCTGGCGTAGCAAGTAAATCCCCTGGTGCGATATCTGCCGGAAAATCTATGTCTTTAATAATGATGTCCCCTGTTTCACAGTGTTTACCAACAATGCGTGTTGCAATCTTTTTAGCAGTTGATTCACGGTTAGCAAGAAGGGCTGTGTATTCGGCGCCATATAAAGCTGTGCGCAAATTATCGCTCATGCCACCATCTACTGAAACATAGTTTCGGGTGGATCCATTTTCTAGTGTGACAACTTTTGTTGTACCAACTGTGTAGAGCGTAAACATAGAAGGCCCAACAATTGTGCGCCCAGGTTCGATAGAAATCTTCGGCACACTCAGTGAATGCTTCGCACAAGACTCTTTAACAACTTTTGCCAATGTGCCAAGCACATCTGATGCTTGAATCTCTTTTTCATTATCTAGATATGCAATTCCATATCCCCCGCCCAAATCAAGTTCTGGTAATTGCTGACCAAACTCTGAATTAAACTTTGCTAAGAGTTCGATGAGTCGATCGGCTGCAATAGCAAATGGTTCTGTTTCAAAAATTTGTGAACCGATGTGTGAATGTAATCCGCGCAATTCAAGGCTGGCATGTTTCTTGGTTTCAACAATTGCTTGCCACGCAGCGCCACTTGCAATAGAAAAACCAAACTTCACATCTTCATGAGCAGTTGCAATGGATTCGTGAGTATGAGCTTCGATACCTGGGGTTAAGCGAAGTAATACTCTTTGAACTTTTCCGCCCAATTTTGCGGCGTCGGCAACTCGTTGGATTTCAAATAATGAATCAATAACTATTGCTCCAACACCGGCAGTAACTGCTTGCTCGATTTCTTCAACAGATTTGTTGTTGCCATGTACTTCAATGTTTTCACCCTTGATGCCACCTTTAAGCGCCACGGCTAATTCGCCACCTGTGCAGACATCGATGCCGATTCCAAGGTCTGCAATCCAGCGCGCAACTTCAACGCAGATAAATGCCTTCGCTGCGTAATAAACGCGGCCTGCTTGTGGACCAAATGCATTGGAGAGTTCAGTGTTCCAATGCAGCGCACGGGTACGAAAGTCATCTTCATCTAAGAAAAATGCTGGAGTCTTAAATTCAGAAGCAAGGGATGCGGCAGAAATACCTGAGCAGGCAAGTACTCCATTGTTTATAGATACGTTTTTTGACCACAGCGCCTGTAAATTTTTGCTCATCACATTTTCTCCGGTGCGCTCACGCCAAGTAAATCTAAACCATTTTTAATAACTTGCTTTGTAGCCGCACAGAGATTTGCACGGGCGCTATGTAGTGAAGAAATAGATTCATCACCCAGTGGCAAGACGCGGCAATCTGCATAAAAACCGTGATACACCCCAGCTAGTTCTTCCAGATAGCGAGCGACTCTGTGGGGCTCTCTCATTTCTGCAGCGCCTGCAACAATTTTTGGAAACTCTGCAAGGGCACCGAGTAATTCATTCTCGCGATCATGTGTGAGCTGGGATGGGTCAAAGTTTTCAAGTCCCACAGGAATTTTTAACTCCAGAGCGTTTCGCAAGACACCGGCAATTCGGGCATGTGCGTACTGCACGTAATAGACAGGATTTTCATTTGTATTTCGCTTTAATACATCGATATCTAAAATCATCGGCGTATCTACTGGGTAGCGAATCAACGTGTAGCGCGCAGCATCTACGCCGACCTTTTCGACGAGTTCTTCAAGAGTAATAATTGTTCCGGCGCGCTTGGAAAGCTTTACTTCTTCCCCGCCTTCCATAATCTTTACTAGTTGGCCAATTAATACATGAATGTTGTATTCAGGGTTATCGCCCGCACAAGCAGCAGTTGCTTTCAAGCGGCCTACGTATCCGTGATGATCGGCGCCTAACATGTAGATACAGATATCAAAGCCTCGATCACGTTTGTTTATGTAATAAGCAGTATCTGATGCAAAGTATGTGAGGTCGCCATTGGCTTTTGTGAGCACGCGATCTTTATCATCGCCGAAATCTGTTGTGCGAAGCCACGTTGCGCCTTCTTCTTCAAATACATGACCCTGCTTGCGCAACTTCACCATTGCAACATCTACAGAACCACCTTCGTGCAGCGAGCGCTCTGAAAACCACACATCAAAGTGTGTTCCAAAATTATCGAGTACTCGCTTTTGATCACCGAGTTGCCATTTATATCCACGTTCGCGAAATTCATTCATGCGCTCTGGTTCGGGCAAAGTGATTAGTTTTGCATCTTCGGCAACTAGCGTTGTTGCAATATCTGAAATGTATGCGCCTTGATAGCCATCTTCTGGAATTGCTTTGCCAAGTGCTGCAGCTTCTAAAGATGCACCAAATAAATCCATCTGGTTGCCGCGATCGTTGACATAAAATTCGCGGGCAACATCGGCGCCTGCCGCACTCAGTACACGACCGAGTGCATCACCGACTGCTGCCCATCGTGTGTGACCAAGGTGTAATGGCCCTGTTGGATTTGCACTGATGAATTCAAGATTAATTCGCACGCCTTTAAGGCCAGTGCTCTGACCGTATTGTGATTGCGCATTAAGAATGGTGCGAACAAGTTCGGCTTGGCTTGCTCTATTTAACGTGATGTTCAGAAATCCCGGCCCTGCGATATCAACTTTGGCAATTTCAGGGATTACCGCCAAATTTGATTGCAATATGGTTGCAACCTCTCGTGGATTTTTCCCTGAAGGCTTTGCTAATTGCAGCGCAATAGAAGTTGCATAATCCCCATGTCCGCGATTTTTTGGGCGCTCCAATGCAATTGTTTCTGGAAGTGCGGAACTAATCTCTTTAGGTAATTGCCCTGATGAAATAGCAGCCAGGATCGCTGTGCGGATATGGGCGGAAATCTGCTCTGAAAGGGAGATTTCTGTGCTGCTCATCTGCCAAAGGCTACCGTTTACGCCTGCGCTCTCGCTTTGTTACCGAATTGTTATTTCAGATTNATCCANATGAGCGTATGCGCGTTGTGACCTTTNTNGNCTTTAAAGNTAGCCTCGCTCGAGGTTCAGCCCCCTCAACTGGTTGAAATAGTTTCAACCAGGGGCGTTCCACCTTTCGAAAGGTAATAAATCTATGGCAAAGCGCCGTTTAGCGATTACTGCAGCACTTGCTGCATTTGCAATCGCACTAACAGGTTGCTCATCGAGCGACAGTTCTGCTGACGGTTTCGTCGGTGTAATCCTTCCAGATGCTGCTTCATCAGCTCGCTGGGAAACTGCTGACCGCGGATTCCTACAAGCTGCATTTGATGCTGCTGGTGTAAAGGTCGATATCCAGAATGCAAATGGCGACAAGGCCGCATTCCAGACAATCGCTGATCAAATGCTTTCAGCAGGTGCAAAGGTTCTCATCATGGTCAACCTTGATTCAGATTCAGCTAAGGCTGTTCAGGACAAGGCTGCATCACAAGGTGTTCCAACAATTGACTACGACCGCCTAACACTTAATGGTTCAGCTTCTTACTACGTTTCATTTGATAATGAAGCAGTAGGCAAGCTACAAGGTGAAGGAATTAAGGCATGTCTTGACGCTGCTGGTAAGACATCAGCACGCATCGTTTACCTAAACGGTTCACCAACTGATAACAACGCAACTCTTTTCAAGGCTGGATACGATTCAGTACTCCGTCCATTGATCGATTCAAAGGCTTACACATTGGTCGATGATCAAGCTGTCCCAGACTGGGATAACGCAAAGGGTGGAGTTATTTTCGAACAGCAACTTTCAAAGGCTGGCGGAAAGCTTGACGCAGTTGTTTCAGCTAACGAAGGTCTTGGACTTGCAGCTGTAGCAGTTCTTAAGAAGAACAAGCTAAACGGCAAGGTTTGTGTATCTGGACAAGATGCAACTGTTGACGGATTGCGCGCAATCCTTACAGGTGACCTTTCAAACACTGTTTACAAGGCAAT
>JGI12421J11937_10000522_pt1 | contig 15014 bp, 8 predicted proteins | sample LakErihyJuly2011_2_FD_11937 | JGI IMG/M metagenome (IMG submission 11937)
AATAACACTTTTGCTTTCGCACAACAATAAACGCGAAATAGGGCAAATAACAAAATACAAGGTTAATGCCAATGGCTTATATGTTGAAGGCTACATAAATGCCCAAACCCCAAACGGGCAAGAGGCACTGAGCTTAATAAAGCAGGGGTTTCGTGGCTTGAGTATTGGCTACTATACCGAAAAAAGCATTAAAGACAAAACTCGCGGAGTGAGGTATTTATCCAGCATAAAAATTGTCGAAATTAGCCTCGTAAAAAACCCCGCAAACTCACAAGCGGTAATTAACAATTTGTAGCTCAGTGATAAATCCGAGGGAAGCTCCTCGAATTTATTTGTATAGAATATAAAAAATAGTTTAATTACAAGTTGTATTATACAAATTTTTTTTAGCTATGTAAAGTGTTTTTTTATATTTCTTTTATTATTAATATTTATTTTATGCAAAACATTAATCAACACAATCAAAATCAAGGTGAGTTTATTAATATTAAATTTTTGGAGAAGCTTTCCTACGGAACCGAATTTTTGCCTTCATTTAAAACAAACATAATTACGGCAAGTGATGGGTCGCAGGTGCGAAGTGGCAAGCAAAATGGGGTTGTAAGGCGTTATAACATTATTCTGAGTCGCCTTAAAGCACAGGAGCTTGCCGAGCTATACGCATTTTTTGAAGTTGTAAAAGGCTCACTAAATAGTTTTAGATTTAAGGACGAAACCGACAATACCGCCGAAAACCAGCCCTTGGCCGAAGTGGAATCTGGCAAGGTTTTTCAGCTAATAAAAATGTATAGCCTGCTTAACGGGCAAGGAGAGAGCGTTTTTAGAGCGAAAAAAATTACAAAGCCATGTAAAAACTCTCTTACAATTTACGAAAACGGAATTGCAATTGAGCCACAAAATTACAGCGTTAATTATTGCAGCGGCCTTGTTACATTTACACAGCCGCAAAATTTGCAAAATTTGCGTGCAAGCTTTAATTACGACATTCACGCCCGCATAGAAGACGATTTTTTCTCCATAAAATCCTCCGCAAACGGCTACGAAGCCTCTACCCCCATCAAGCTTATTGAAATTATTGAGTAAAAATTGTCAACAAAAGCTTGACAATAAAACAAAAATTAACTATACTTATAGGTATTAATAATTGTTTACAAAAATGCCAACAAAAGTAATAGAAGTTAACGGCAAATCAATTGAGGTTGTGGATTCCCTCGGCAATAACAACGACTGCGGCTTATGGAGCCTGCTTTTAAGCACGGCTTCTGGTCAGCTACCACCCGAAACGCTTGAAATAATGGGCTTTACCGAAATATACAATACCGCAAAACACCTAACCGGCGAAAATCAAAAACAATATGTTCAACTTGAAATTGCAAAACTATACAACAACCCCCAATTAGCCGACCAACAATTTGCTGCGTTGAAAACAGCATTACAAATAACATTAACATCTTTTTTTGAAAATAAAATCAAACAAGCCACAGAGGCACACAACGATAAAGAAGCGCAATTTTATAAAGATTATTTAAAATATACACAGGAAACAACTTTAAAAAATGTTTCCAGAACATTCGTGACTGAATATGCCGAGGAACAATCGTTATATCAAATTTTGCAATATGCCTTTTGGCATAAAAAAAATATATACAGTGATAGATACGAGCAAAACTTTAAATATAATTTTGAGTTTTATAATAACTTATTCTCACAAGTTATTCAGCCATTAACCTATAATATGGAAGGACGAGAAATTACGACAGATAAGCGAATATCTCTTCATGGCCTTTTTGCATTTAAAGAGTTTGAGAAGGAAGATATAAAAACATATCTAAATATACAGCCGGAAAAAAAACAATATTGGATTGAAAAAAATGTTTATTGCCATAATAACACAATTTTTATTGTAGCAAAAACGAGCTATTTATATTCCGCTAACGCCCCCGAAGAAAGCGTGTCAACCGCATTTAACATAGAAGGAAATTTTATCAACAAAAAAAATGTTATTGACCAAATAAAACAACTAAACGCAAAACACGACAACAATAGTGTTCAAAACGAAATTGAGCAAATTATTACAAATAGTAATCATACCTATAATAAAAAACTAACAGGACAAGATAGACAAAGCATTAGTCAGTCGTTGTTAAAAAACAAAGGTGATTGTTTGGCCGTATCAAAAGTTGATAGGTTTGACCAAGCAAGATTGATCCAAACGGGAAATGATCAACACCTTTTGCAGCAAAGCATTGCTGACTATGCCGATAAATCTTATGCAGAGGTAAGTGATCTCAACATTAATACTTACATTGTTAATGCCTATAACACAAACCATTACGACAGCAAAACATTAATGCTTTCGACTGGATACAAACAAACAAATGGCAATGAATTTGATGCAATTCACGAACAATGCCTCGTGTTATACAACAATGAAGGAAGAGGCCACTTCAACTCAATCAATGCAACAGAAAAAAATTTAACAGATTTTTGTGATGCAATAAAGAAGTTAAAAAGACCAGAAACAAAAGAGATTGACAATAAAATTAAATCTTTTAAAAAACAATCCGAGGAAAATAAACAAAATTCGCAACGAAAGGCTAAAGAGCAATCTGCCGCACCAAAGCAACAAGATGCCAAAACTATAGATGTTATAGTAAATGGTGGTAATCAAAATAACAAATCTCAAATTGTTAAGCAAAATAACGATAAATTTGCAGCTTTACAAATAATTAACAACGCCGCTGCGTCTAATTTACAAGTAAATCCACTTGATAATTCTGCACAAAACGGCAGCGATATCGTGAACAAAACATTATCGCAAAATAATCAGGAAAACAACCAATTTAATAGTAAGGATGATGCACAGGCAAAAATCGACCAAAATACCGAGTATTGGTATAACAAAGGCCAAATTATAGGCAACAAAAAGACAATTCAACAAGCAACCCCTAACAACCAGATTCAGAAGAATCCAGCGGTAGCACAAACAAAACAGCAAATGGCAACTGTTGCATTGTCACAGAAAGTAACTAACGATATAAGTAAAATATTTAGGGAGTCAATAAGAAATATTTTTGACATTATATTGCGTCCCGAGGTATCGAGTGTAAAATATTCCCTTAACTCATCTAACAATAACTACCAACAAGGGCAGACTCACGCTAATTTGCAAGGGCAAAATTATACTGATTTGCAAGGGCAAACTTGTCCAAATACAACGCCTTTGCAAAGTTTAATGCTGGGCGAGTTGCAAAATAATGCTAACAGCAAAATTGCATCTTCAATACCAGAAAAGTCAACACCCGAAAAATACAACGAACTTGAAAAAGAAATTTTATACAATATAATGTGCGGAACTGATTACGAATTATTATTAAAACATTCAAATAAACAACTATTTGACGACATTATAGCCTTTAACGAAAAAGCAGAATGCAAAATCAAAGACCTTCCAGAGAAATTTATCGAAGAAAATCCAAAATACAAAGATAAACTCACAACTATTGATAAGTTATTTGCAAAAAATCCAAAATACAAAGATAAACTCACAACTATTGATAAGTTATTTGCAAACTTACAAAAAGTAGATAAAATTTGCGTTTCCTTATTAACAATATCCTAACTTTCAGGATAACATGGGGTTTGGGTGATTATACCAACACCTACGCGAGAAGAATGACGGGGAGTGGGGTGCATTAGGGTTGGAGGCTGAGGATTAGACTTGCAAGGTTTTCGGTTTTTACAATTTGACTTGCAGTAAAATTTTGCGAGAGCAAAAATTTGGTGTAAAAATTTTGAGTGTCTTGCTTACTTTTTAGCGAACGAAAGTTAAGTTCTACCTCATTTTCGCCGTGTTTTTGCGAAATTACAATTTGCACAGGCACGCCGATAAGGTCGGCCTTGGCAAATTTTTGCCCCGCACTATCCTCGGTGTCATCAAGCAAAACATCAAGATTTGCTTGTTTTAGTTGGCTATATATTTTTGTTGCTTTTGCTAGGTCGCCCTTAATTAAATTTACAATTATTACATCAAATGGGGCAAGTTGGGGGGTGAATTTTATGCCGTTTTCGTCAAAATTTGTCTCAATAAAAGCGGCCAAAACTCGCGCGGGGCCAATTCCGTAGGAGCCCATTTGCGGATTAATTTGCTTGCCAGAGGCATCGCTCACTAACATATTCATTGGTTTGGAGTATTTATCGGCAAAGAAAAATGTATGCCCTAGCTCAATTGTTTTTTGCTCCACAATATTTTTGCCAGTGAAATTGCTTAAACTTTGAGCATCTAGCTTAACAGAGCCATTAAGCACGGCCGCCTGCCAAGAATTTAGTGGCTCAGTAGATTTTGCAAACTCATCAATAATTTTTTCATCAGTTTTTGCGTAAAATTTTAACAAAGTATCGGCATATTTGTGACCCTCATTTGATATATTTTGTTGAAATTTCTCCACTACCTCCAAATAGCCCTGCTCCACAAAAACCGAGCTTTCGCCGCTTGGGGCAATAAAGTTAAATTCGTGACTGAGGCTTCCGCCAATTTCGCCGGTTGCAGCGGCATTTGGCATAACGGCAAGACCGAGACGAAAAAATATTTTCAAAAATGCCTCATAGTGATCAAAGTAGCTTTCAACGGCAGATTTTTCGTCAATATCAAAAGAGTAGGAGTCCAGCATTATAAATTCGCGAGAACGCATAACGCCAAAACGGGGGCGAAGCTCATCGCGAAATTTAAACTGAATATTGTAAAGCGAAAGCGGAAGTTGTTTGTAGCTTTTTATTTCGCCTTTTGCAATTTCAACCATTGCTTCTTCGGCGGTTGGGCCGTAGACAAGTTCCGCCTCGTGGCGATCGGTTACTCGTAGCATTTCCTTGCCGTAGGTGTTGTATCGTCCACTTGCTTGCCAAAAGCTGCTTGGCTGCAAAATTGGAAGTAAAATTTCGTTGCAACCTGCTACGTCTAGCTCCTGTTTTATTACCGCATTAATTTTTTTTAAAATTTTTAACCCCAGCGGAAGCCAAGTGTAAAGCCCACTTGCGGTTTGTTTTATTAGCCCCGCTTTTAACATTAATTTGTGAGATGTGCTAACCGCATCGGATGGGGCTTCCTTTTGCAATGGCAAAAAAAGTTTGGACAAAAACATAATTTTTATAATGAAAGAATTAATTTACATTGAGTCCTTGCCCTGAAATAATTTAGGGGCAAAGACTAAGCTTGTTGCAAATATAGTATTTGGAGTCTTTTGGGGTGATTTGCAACTACTTTTTTATAACTATTTTAACATTTGCTTCAATTTATTGGAAATTAAAAATAGGTTGGAGACCCCCTTGTTTTCGCTTATTTTAACATCGGCAACGAAGGAATTAAACATTTCAATTTGCTGAGCATTTTGCACGCTCCATGCTTCAAAGCTTGTTTTGTTATCAACAATGCCAAGGCAAATTTGGGTTAGGTTGTTCATAATGTCCGTTGCAATGGTTTTGTGAGCTATTTTGTCGCTTTCGTTGAGGTGATTAATTGAGGCTTCAATTTCGGAGATGGATTCAAAATTTAGCAAGTCTCTCGCGGCAAAAATTGTTTTAATAAGCGGAGAAACATCTGCTTGCTTGCCATATTTTGCAGCAAATAGGGCATATTGTGCAAATTTAAAGTTGGCAAGTTGTAAGTTAATTTCGCTAAATAGTTCGTCCTCATCGCCAGTGGTTTTAGCTACCAGCAAAGATATTTCCCCCACTGCCTTTGTAAAGCTTAGCTTGTATTTTTCAATAGCGGCAGAAATTGAAGTGGAGGAGAGGTCAAGGCTGGAGAGTATCCATAAAATTGTAACTTCCAAATAGTTTATAACTTTTTCAAAGAGCGATAGCTGAGCCGCCCATTTGCATTTAAAATCAAGATCCTCAATTTTTTCCCAAATTTTGTCAATGCCCAAGATGTCGCTTGCAATTGTTAGCGCCTTAACAATATCAACAAAGCTGCGGCCCGTTTGGGTAGAAAGCGAGTGAATAAATGTTATACCAACCCTGTTAATTGTTTTGTTTGTAAGGCAGGTGGCAATAATTTCGCGTTTTAATTTGTGCGAAAGCAAATCGGCCTTAAATTTCTGTGCCAATAAAGGTGGAAAGTATTTAAGTAGCATCTCGTTAAAATACTCATCGTCAATAGTTTTGTCAGCCAAAAGCTTAGAATACAAATACATTTTGCTATAACCAAACAAAACACAAAGCTCGGGGCGAGTGAGATGAGATTTTTCGCTTTTGCGTTTTTTTATCTCATCGTTGGATGGTAAAAATTCGTTTTCCCTGTCCAAAAAGTTTTCCTTTTCTAAAAATTTAATAAACTTTGCTTGCCTATCAAGATTTGCAGTTTTTGAGCGATACGAAACGCTAATTGCTTGAGTTTGCTCGTAGTTATCACGCAAAACAAGGTAATCAACATCATCAGTCATTTTTGCTAAAATTTCGTTGCGTTCCTCAAGCGAAATTTTCCCCCCAACAACAAGCGAATTAAGGGTAATTTTTATGTTGACCTCGTGGTCGGAGCAGTCCACACCGGCGGAGTTATCCATAGCATCGGTATTTAGCATAACCCCCGCTTTTGCAGCCTCAATACGCCCTAGTTGTGTAAAACCAAGGTTTCCGCCTTCGCCAATAACTTTTGCCCCAAGCTCGCATCCGTTAATTCGTATTGCATCGTTTGCCTTATCGCCAACTTCAATGTTTCGCTCGGTGCTTGCTTTTATATATGTTCCAATACCGCCGTTCCAAAGTAGGTCGGCTTTATGTTTTAGTATTGTTGAAATTAACTCGTTAGGGGTAATTTCCTCCGCCTCAATACCAAATAATGCCTTAATTTGCGGGGTGAGTTTTAAAATTTTCTCATTGCGGGCGTAAATCATGGTCCCTTCCGAAAGTGCCGATTTGGAGTAGTCAGTCCAGCTAGAACGAGGCAGGTTGAACATTCTCTCACGCTCGGCAAAGCTTTTTGCAGGGTTTGGGGTTGGGTCAACAAAAATGTGTAGATGGTTAAATGCGGCAATCATTTTAATAGTTTTGCTGCGAAGCAAGCCATTTCCAAACACATCGCCAGACATATCACCAATGCCAACAACGGTAATTTCGTCCTTTTCGGGGTTAATGCCAAGTTCCATAAAGTGGCGTTTAACGGCAACCCATCCGCCTTTTGCGGTTATACCCATTTTTTTGTGGTCGTATCCGTTAGACCCCCCAGAAGCAAAGGCATCGCCCAGCCAAAATTTGTAGGAAAGCGAAACCGAATTTGCAATATCACTGAATGTTGCTGTGCCCTTATCGGCAGCTACAACAAAATATGGGTCTTCCCCATCGCTAGGAACCACCAAGTTTGGATGTACCACCTTACCATCAACAATGTTGTCGGTAATATCAAGGCAGGCAGAGATAAATTTTTTGTAGTAATGCTTTCCGCATTCAAAAAATTCATCACGGCTCATTGTGGAGCAGTCTTTTTTAATAACAAATCCGCCTTTTGACCCAACAGGAACTATCACCGCATTTTTTACATTTTGCGCCTTTACAAGGCCCAAAACTTCAGTTCGGTAATCCTCAATTCGGTCAGACCATCGCAAGCCCCCCCTAGCAACTTTGCCAACACGCAAATGTAGGGCTTCAAATTCGCTGTGGTAGACAAAAATTTCGGCAAATGGCACAGGCTTAGGCATATTTTCAATAGTGTGGGGATGAAGCTTAATTGAAATGTAGTCCTTGCCTAGAAAAAAGTTTGTTCGCACAATTGCTTTTACAACTTGAAAAAACACTCGCATTGCCCTCTCGTCGTTTTCTCTGCCGCTAGATTTTGCAAGAACACTAATTTGCTTTTCAATTTCGGCTAAGTTACACTCACCCTTAAAGTTTGGATCAAGCTTTGTGTAAAAATATTGTAGCACGGCCTTAATGTAATTTGCATTAGAGCCGATAATTTCGCTAATAACGCGAATTGTATATGGAAACTGAATTTGTTGCATGTAACGCACAATTGCCTTAAATAAAACAATGTCTCGCGAGGCAATGGATGGCGAAACGCTGAGCGAATTTAAAATGCCATTTTCAACTTCGCCTTCAATTACTGCATTTAACAGGGGGCAAAAGTTTTGAGTTAGTCTTTCAATACTTGCGGCAGAGTTGTTGCACAAAACCACAATTTTTTTAATTGTTATTACCTTGCCCGCAACCCCATTTAGCTTGAAAGAGGAGGAGTCCTCAACGGCAAAGCCAAAATTGTTTAGTATTGAAACAATGGAGCTGAGGTCAATATCCTTGTTTTCTATAAAAATTGTAATTTTAAATTTGTTCTCGTTTTTATCTTCAAACTCCCTAACAACGGACTCAATGCTATTTTGTGTGCGTTGGTTAAATAGCAATTTGTTGATAAACTCGGCGTCCAAACTTGCTTCCTCGTGAGATACATCTGCCTTGTAATTTTCGCTAAAAATAGAGCAAGAAAAAGCAGTATTAATGCTTTTGAAGGCAAAATCCCAGTTTTGGCAAATGTTTAGCAATTTTTGCTTTAAATTGCAAAGGGAGTCCTCAGTAATTTTTTTGTCGGTATTTGCGGTTATGCGAACAATAATTCCGTTTAGGTCGCTATTGCTAATTTGTTCAAAAAAGATATCCTCCCCAAAAAGCTTTTCGCAGCAAGCAATCATTGCATTTTTAATTTCGTGGCTAGGCTGAGAATTTATACAAAGTAAAATGTCGTAAATGCCGTTGTTGTTATTTTTTACAAAAATAATATTTTCGCCAATTTTGCGGCTTTTTACATGTTTTACTGCGGTGTTATAAAGCTCCTCGGTGTTCATTTTAAATAGCAAATCTCTTGGGATGCTGTTAGCAAAGGACACAATTTCCTTGTAATTGTAGCTATGAGGCAAAAATTTTGTTTTGTCCAAAATGTTTGCAATCCAAGTTTGAATTAGTGGAATTTTGGTTACTTCCTCCTTGTAGGCTTTGGTGGTAAAGATTCCGTAAATTTCCCATTCACCAAGTAGCCTTCCTGCTTCGTTGTAGTCCTGCAGCTTAACAACATCAAAGCAGGCTTCCTTGTAAACTATGGATGTGTAGCGAGATTTTTTTATTTCCATTGCAATGTATTGCTCGGTGGAGGGGTGGCAGTCCTTTAAAAAGCCATCGTAAAATTTGTCGCAGTGTTTGTCACATTGGCAAATTCCTAAGGCCTTAGATTTATCCTCGGCAAAAGCAGCTCCATCGTGCTTCATATAGGCAATACCACATAAAATAAAATTATCGGCAAGTAGCCATTGCAAAAATTTTTGCACCTCGGCATTTGTTTTGTAAGTATCGGCATTTTGTGGAATTTTTAAGGAAGATGAGATGTTTTTAATTGTGCTTCGCATGTCCTTCCAGCAAGAAACCACGCTAAAAATTGCCATAACAATATTTTCAAGCTCCTTTAAAATAGAGGAGCGATTAATAGGGGATTTAAACTTAAAAAATACCACAGATTCGGAGTTGCTAGTTTTTGACTCCATGTCAAAAACTTCGCCAACTGCCCCATTTTCGCTGCGAGATAAAAAGATTGGAAAGTGTATAATATTTAAAATTTGATTGTTAATTTTATTTGCGAAAAGCAAGATGGAGTCAATAATAAACGGGCAATCACGCATGCCAAGTTTTACAAGTGATGTTTTTTCCTCAATTTCCAGCTTATAAAACCAGTTTGCGCCTTGCTGGGTTTTGCATAAAGTGTAGTTAGATTTTGCAAAATTTGTTGCTGTTTCAAGCAAATTGTTGTTGTTTTCAAAAAGCTTTGCAACTTCCACAACACTTGCATTTTCGGGGTAAAATGCCTCAATTGAAGCCTTAACCATTTTGGAGAATTTTTCGGACATAATAAAATCTAAATAATATTTGTGCTAATAACTACAAACTAAAAACAATATAATTTTTTATTTATTGTCAAGAAAAATACATTTTTTTTGATATTTTTATTGCTTTTTGTAATTTTACGCATTTTGTTGTCGCTCTTGCGGGGGGAGTCAGTTTGCCAACACCTACAGCGAGTTCCAGTCATAGTAGTAGAAGCAGGTTTCAAAGCCCTCGCCAAAGCCGGTGTCGTAGAGGTTGGCGTCTTTTATTTCGGGGTGGGGGGTGTTTGTGCCGTTGGGGTTTTTGCCGGTTAGTTTCCAGCCGTCAATTTTTGTGGGAAGTAGTTGAAACGCCCCCGAAGTTAGTACAAGCACAGTTTGGCAGCCATCGTTAAAGCCTGTTGTGAAGTCGTTTTTGCCGTCCAAAAATGTGTTACCATGATGAAAAAACGGCATTTTTGGCTTAAACAATCCCCAGCCCCGCGGCATTGAGCCAAGGCATCCTTGTAGCAACAAAACATTGAGGACGCTCAAAACACCAATTAAAAATAAAATTATTTTTTTCATTTGCAAATTACAACAATATAAAGTATAACAATCATTATATTGTATATTTTTTAAAATATCCACTTTTTTAGGAGGTTTTTTTTATGAGAATTATTAAAACATTTTTTTTGCTTGCTCTGCTTGCGCTATTTGTAAAGCCCGCAACCGCTGCCGAATTTAGGCACAGGGGAGTAACTTTGCCAAAAAAAACCGCAAAATACGGACTCATGGGCCTTGGATATTTGCCACAATTTGAAGTAGAAAGCCTCTACGGACTTAACATTCCGCAAAGCGAGCCATTTGTTACGCAGGTAATTAATCATTTACAAAAAAATAATCAATCGGCGCTTAACAGCCCAATTGATTTGGACGGGCAAAAGTCGGGCCTTAACATTGGCTTTGGTTTTAAGTCAAATAGTATGTTTCGCTTTGAAGGAATGCTAACGGTTGCTCAAGGTAGACGCATTTTAATTAACACCCCCTTCACCGCCGATACAACAGTTAACAACGGCAACGCCAACTACACTACCAGCACAACATTTAGTAATGTTGATGTAATGACCCGATATGCCTCCCTTATGTTAAACACTTATCTTGATAGCGATTTTTCTATTTTTAGAAGCTACATTGGGGCGGGCCTTGGTTTAAATATATTAACAGGATCCATCCGTGGAAACACAAACTTTGGCACGGGAATTCAAACCGACCAAGTTTCTACGGCATTTAAATATAGCAATTTTGGTATTGGCGGAAATGTGACGGTTGGAACGCAAATTTTGGTTTCAAAAGCCGTTGCAATTGATATTGCCTTTCGTCAATTTTTTAGTGTTGCATCATTTTCGTCCGTTAGTGGTAGTGGTGGGGTGAACAAAACCGTTACAACGCAGTCTCCGGCGAAACATACAATGCAAATGATTAGTCTTGGTATGGTGTTTTATTTTTAGTATTTTTCAGGGGTGAAAATTTAGTTTTTTTGTTAAATTTTTTTATGAGCCAAAGCGACTTTATTTGATACAAACGAGCAAGGCGAAGAAAAATTTTTATAAACCTCTATAAAAGGGGATGAACTAAAAAGTGGGCTATAAGAGGGGTCTAATGAATTTTATTTATATATTAATGTATTAGTTCTATGAGCGAAAAAACTAAAACCGAAAAGGTAAAAAAAAACCCTCTAACATCAATGCCAATTGCGGCGGGTTTTAAGGGGGTTGTGGAGGTGGACGGGGATAAGTCTATCTCGCATCGTAGTATTTTGTTTAATGCAATTGCAAATGGCGAGGCACAAGTTAGCGGAGTTTTGGAAGGGGAAGATGTTATTGACACAATAAAATGCATGCAAGCCTGCGGCGTAAAAATTGAAAAACAATCGGACGCAAGCTACAAAATTAAAGGCGTAGGCCTTAAAGGGCTAAAACAGCCAAAGCAAGATTTATACTTTGGAAACTCCGGCACTTCGGCTCGTTTGTTTATGGGTATTTTGGCGGGGCAGGGCTTTGCTGCCCGTTTACTAGGGGATGAGTCTCTTAACCGAAGGGATATGAAGCGAGTAATTGACCCTCTATCCTTGATGGGCGCAAAGTTTGCCATGGAATCAAAAGCTGCCTTAAAAACAAAAACTAAATCTGGGGAGGATAAGCAAACCTTGCCACTTACAATTCAAGGCTCACAGGCACTTAAATTAATTGAATACAAATTACCAATGGCCTCTGCCCAAGTAAAAAGTGCAATTTTGCTTGCTGGGCTAAATGCGGTTGGCACGAGCGTTATTGTTGAAAAAACCCAATCTCGCAATCATAGCGAATTAATGCTAAAAGCCATGGGGGCAAATATTGTTTTTGACGAAAAAAAAGTTGCAATAACAGGGGGCAGCGCCCTTAACGCTCTTAGCTTTAAGGTAGCGGGAGACCCATCTTCAGCCGCATTTATTGTAGCCGGAGCAATTTTAACAAAAGGCGGAGATATTACCATTAAAAATGTTTGCATAAACCCAACACGCACAGGTTTTTACAAGGCGCTGAAAATGATGGGTGCCAAAATTACTCTAAAACAAACCACAACCATTAACGGCGAGCCGGTTGGCGAAATTAACGCAAAATACAGTCCAAATCTTAAAGGGGTCGATTTAGAGGCCGAAATTGTGCCCTCAATGGTGGATGAGTTCCCTATTTTTTCAATCATCGCCTCCTTTGCCGAAGGAAAAACCAAAATGGTTGGGCTTAAAGAGCTTACAACCAAGGAGTCCAACCGCATTATTGCAATTGCAAACGGGCTTTCTGCCTGCGGGGTGAGCGTTAATTACGGCGAGCATGATTTTTCGCTTGTTGTCTACGGCGATGGCATTAACCGCCTACTAAAAGCCCCATCAAAGCCAATTGCTACGCAAATGGACCACCGCATTGCAATGAGCTTTATTGTAGCTGGCCTAAAAAGCCAAAACGGCATAGCAATAGACGATAGCTCCATGATAAAAACCAGCTTCCCCAGCTTCGCCACACTCTTTACATCCCTTGGCGGAATTGTGGGGTAGAGGTAATTTGTATTTTTACTAGATTTCCCCTCGATTGCCATTCCCACTCAATCCCTTGCCGTTCCCCCACCTTTCTTTTGTCATCTCCGTCCTTTCTTTGTCATTCCCGCGAAGGCGGGAATCCATTTATCTTTTGAAAGTGTTGGATTGGGATAAAATGGCGCCTTAAAACCTCCCCCTGGCATGGCGGAGGTTGGAGGGGGAGAAAAAACAAAAAAGCAAATTCGGTTCTTTTTGTGAAAAAAAGCCTAGATTCCCGCCTTCGCGGGCATGACAAAATAAAAAGATTAAATAACAAGGCAACATAGGGTGGGAGCGAGAAAAGAAAAATTAATTTGACAAATGAAATTTTTGCTGTTATAATGTAATAAATGATTTTGCAATATATATTAAGGGCATTTATTTTTATTGAGGTTTATTAAAAATTTATATTTATTATACTATGCTTTTTTGTTTTTATAAAAGATTGCTTTCTTTTTTCGCATTAATTTTTTTATCAATTTTTGTGTTTGGATGTTCGTTTTCCAAGGCGCCAATTGATGAAGGCTCGCAAGATGAAAACTATAATTTGGACGGAACCGAGGCAGGAATGGAGCAGCAGGATGCCGCTCAAAAAAATCCGTTTCAGGTGCCTTTTCAAATGTCGTCTAATATGCCACTTAAAATGCCTAATCAAGCATCGGCTCCAATGTCTTCGGCTGATCAGGGGGGGCTAGTTAATGCTTTGTCGGGCGAGTATAAGAATGTTGCAAAAATGTTTTTGGCAAAAAATGGGGCAAAACAATCCGATTATTTCGACTCAAAAGCGTCTGATGTTATGCAAACCGGCTTTGTAGAATTTGAAATAATTCCAAACGACATAATGAAAAACAGCAATGACCCACGCCTTAAAAGCGTTTTTGAAAAAGAGGCGATGGTAAAATCGGCTTCTGCGAAAGGCGGGGATGATTTTCTTAACGCAAAACTAATTGCAACTTACGATTGTGCCGTGGTTGATATTATTGAGTCGATAATATCTTCAACGCCAGAGCTTACAACTTGTTACGACGATTTGAGCGTTATATCCCTTGCAATTCGGCCAAAGGAGGAACCAAAGCCGCAGGAGCCAGCTATTGAAAAAAAAGACGAAAAAACCTCAAGCGTAATGGTTGCACTTGCCGCCCTAAAGCCTTATACCGAGCAAGTAAATAAGGTGTTTTCGGTTGTAGAATTTGACAAGGCAAGCTCCAGCGTTGATATATCCTACTACGAACAATTTAAGCAAGTTGCCGATACTTTGAAAAAATTTGATGGCGATTACAAATTAACAATTATTGGCTACCAACTTTACGACGAAACCCCCTTTAAAATGGTAAAAAAAGGCAGAGGCAAAAAAGCAAGAATGATAAAAGTAAAACGCAAGCCAGAATTAATTAACAAAATTAAAGAAGTTAATAACATGCTAAAAACAAGGGCCCTCACCGTGCGTAAAATGATGGTAACCAACGGAGTTGACGAAAACAAAATTGTTGTTGCACATCCTGAGCCACAAAAAGTAAAATTTTTGTATAATGTTAAGGACGGCGAAAAAGGCGAAAATATCCTTGAAAACCTTATTATTGTTGACCTAAAATTTAACCAACCAAAGGACTTTAAACCAGGGGGTCCAAAATCCTCAACCATTAACGCCCAGCAGGATATTTAGTGTGAGCAATGTTTTACTAGGTTCCAGCCCTTCGCTGGAATAACAAAAGAGACTTGGGAACGAGAGAAAGGCCGAAAACAAACATATGGCATGAGACCCAAAAAACCTTGGATAGAGACTTCTAAGTGAGTTTTATTTTGCTCACTCTTCAAAAATCCACAAAACATTAAAAATCATAAAACAAATCATCATTAACCCTCTCTTTTGTCCTACATTTTACTATTAAAAGTTTTCAGATTCCCACTTCCCTGTTCTTTTTTAACACCCCCCTTCTAATGCTTGGTCTTCTGCTAGTTTTTGGTCTGTTATCTGAGTTTTAGAAATCGTTTTGCTGCATCTCGCTTGTTATTGTATTGTGCCCCTTGTCTAAAGGAAGTTAATTTATATCGTCAATTTTTATGAT
>JGI12421J11937_10000523_pt1 | contig 14997 bp, 20 predicted proteins | sample LakErihyJuly2011_2_FD_11937 | JGI IMG/M metagenome (IMG submission 11937)
GGCAAACTTGTGGGCAAGCTTGTGGGCAAACTTGTGGGCAAGCTTGTGGGCAAACTTGTGGGCAAGCTTGTGGGCAAACTTGTGGGCAAGCTTGTGGGCAAGATGCTAAGGATTATAATAATATTAGTTTTAAAACTTTTAAAACTTTTAAAACTATGGTTGCTATGTCTTCTAAAAATTAATAAATTATATTTTCATAATGTAATAATTACATTATGAAAAACAGTTATTTAAAGGTTGATATTTATTTTTATTTGTATTTATTTTTAATTACTTTTTTTTCTATAGTCTCTCAATATTTGTTTAAACAAATTGAAAAAAATGGGGCAAATGGGGCAAATAATAATATTTACTTGGCAATTGGATTATCAATGTATACATTGCTTGGTTTCAGTATATATAAGTTGTTGCCATATGGAAGTTTAATAGTTTTAAATATAATATGGCATTTAGTGTATTTTATTGTTTTATTTATTATGGGATACTTGATATATAATGAAAAATATAATTTTCAGAAAATTATTGCTTTAATATTAGGATTTATTAGTTTAAGTATTTTTATGGTTTATGGAATTGACTGAATTAATATAGTTGATGTATCCTACTGATTTTTCCAATGAAAATGATGATTCCAGTTCTCTAATAGAAATTTGTAATGCTTTGTATTGTAATGGATTTAAAGACTCAATATAATCTTTGATAGTATTTTTTTTTGATTTTAGATTTTGAATAATGCTTTCTATTGAATCATCTTCCATAATAACTATATTATTAAATATTATTAAATATTATTAAATATTATTAAATATTTAATAATCAATTTTAATTATAATGTAATCTTGAATGAGTATATTAATTTTTTTGAATTAATATTAATATTGGTATTAGTATTTTTATATATTTTTGTTATAGAGTTGTCTATTATGTAGTTATTGTTTATTAAAAATTCTGTGAGGTCATTTAAGTCTTCTAACAGTAATAAATTACAATATTTACTATATTTATTATTGCTAGTATGATTATTTAAAACACTGTTTAAAATAGCAATTGTGCATTGTTTATTATATGTTTGGTTTGTTGATGGTATAGTTATGTTTATAGTTTTTGTATGTTCTTTTAATGATCCTTCTGGTTGTTTATTTAATGTTAATATATTATAGTACTCTTTACATAAAGAATCGTAATTGATTTCATTATATAACATATATAAAAATGTTTTTTGTGTGTTTGGTGTGTTTGGTGATGACATAAATATATGTAATAACACTACATTTTAGATTAATTAATTATGTATTTTTTATGTATTTTTATGTATTTTTTATGTATTTTTTATGTATTTTTTATGTATTTTTAATTATATTATAGTAATTTCTTATTATAATATAGCATACAATGGATTTATTATCTGATGTTCAAACTGCTAGTGATTTTTTAGGCGAAGGAAGTTATGGGTGTGTTTATTATCCGGGTATTGATTGTAAAGGGAAGAAAAATACAAAAAAAACAGTTACAAAAGTTCAAGAAATTAATTTTTATAGTACAAATGAAAAAAAAATTGGACTTTATATAAAAAAACATATTACAAATTATAAAAAATTTTATGGTTCAATTATAAAAGCGTGTATTATTACCTTTGATATTGTGGAAAAATCTAATTTAGATTTGAAAAAATGTAATGTTCTTTTTGAAGACTATAATAGTAGTTATGCTAATACTATGTATGAAACACAAACTATAGAAGATACACAAACTATAGAAGATACACAAACTATAGAAGATAAAGAAGATAAGCATGATACATTAAAAACACATGTTAATGAGAAATATTTTTTGATGTATAGTTATTATATAAAAAACAAAACATTGAAAGACTATTATAGTGCTAGTTCCAATAGTGCTAGTTCCAATAGTGCTAGTTCCAATAGTGCTAGTTCCAATAGTGCTAGTTCCAATAGTGCTAGTTCCAATAGTGCTAGTTCCACTACTAGTATTAGTACTAGTAATATTAATTTTGTTATTAGTATTTTAAATAATTTTTCATATTTATTAACTGCTTTATCTTTATTAAATAAATATAAAATTATTCATAATGACTTACACGTTAATAATATATTAATAAACTTGAAAACCAATAAACCTGTTGTTATAGATTTTGGGTTGTCTTTTTTAATAAATAATTGCTATAAATTAAATAAAACTGCTATAGATTTTTATTATTTAAAAAAGTTTATTTTTGATTTTAGATTAGACCATTATCATATAAATATTGAAAAAAGATTTATGTGTTTTTTTGTTTATAATGGTTCTGACGATTTTTATTCTATTGTTGATACTAATGATGCTGAAAACTTATTGACTAAAACCAATATTGATTTATTTATTACTGATGCGTATTATTCTATTGTTAATAATAAGGAAATTAGAGAATTTTTTACTGATGATGAATTAAGCGAATATAAGAAAGCATTACAACAGTTTTATTATCAGTTTTATAATAAAACGGATTACCCAACATATACTAGTATTCTTAAGTATTTGTTGGATTTTGTTTATGCGTATAATGATTTATATAGTTTAACTATTGATCTATTATATATATATATAAACAGTAGTTTTTTTTTGGTAAATATTGACACAACTGAGAATAAAAATTTGAAAATATTTTTAGATTTTTTTATACAATTATATAAAAAAGTTTTATATCCCGATCCTAATATGCGTTTAAAAATTAATGAAGTATATAATATTTATATGTTTATAATAAATTATATTAAAACTCTTGAAATAAATGATGATGCTAAATATAGTGCCGATTTTGTTATTGCTTTTACTAAATTTTTGAAATCTAAATCTATTAGTATTGAAGTTGTATTTAATACGAAATTTGCTTTTTTGAATTTTAATTTGTTATGTAGTAAAACGATGTTTGAATTTGTTAAATTACACATTTGAATTTGAATAACTGTTCAATAAAATTTCTTGCATTAATATTTCCTCATTGCTAAATAGGTTATGAATACTTGTAGTTTCTACATTTTGTATGCCCCCATTTTGTGTGCTTGCGTCTTCATGTTCTTGTCTTTTATTATCAATAATTATTTCTTTATAATCAAATTCATGCCTACAAACAGGACATGTGTTTGATTCTTCTGATAACCACTTTAAAATAGCATAACAGTTATAGTTATGATTACAAGGTAATTTTATTATTTCTTCATTTTCTTCAAAATTATAATATAATATAGGACATTCAATATTTGTTGTGGTTTCATTAATTTTATTGAACTTTTGCGGTTTTAATTTTTCTAATTCATTATCTGAAATTACTTTTTTGAATTTTGCTTTGCTTTCAAATGTGCTGTTAATAAAAGTTTCTACAAATGTATTGTTCTCGTCATCTTCTTGATAATTCATAAATAAAGTTCTTAATATATCTCTTATTGAATCTGCTCTTGGATAATACAAATTATTATAATTGTTATTACTTGATACTATTGTTATATATGATGAATCGTTTATTATGTTATTTAATGTTGTGCTGCTATAAATACTATTTTGTAAATAACTCGATGAATATGGAGAGGAATTTGAATCAGTATTGTTGAGTGATGTATCTTCTAATATATAATCATTATTGATTGGTCTAAACATATTTGATGCTAGCATGACTAATGATGGGTAAGATGGGTAAGATGAATAAGATGAATAAGATGAATAATTTAATGTGGTAAATGAAATATCAATTACATGACTTGATATATTATTAAGGCATATGTCATTGTTTTGATGTGTTGAATTATTTATTGAATTATTTATTGAATTATTTAAAAAATTTATGATAAGATTTTGTTCCATATAGTATTTATAATAATAGTATAATTTTTATATTTATTTAACTATATTTTTGTTTTTATTTTTTTGTTTTTATTTTTTTGTTTTTATTTTTTTGTTTTTATTTTTTTGTTTTTATTTTTTTGTTTTTATTTTTTTGTTTTTATTTTTTTGCTATTATAATTAATGTGTTACTATTTGTAAATATTTGATTTGTTTGATTTATTGTAATATTTAAAGACTTAATTTTTGTTATTGGTTTAAGTTGATAAATATTAGATTTAAACAATATGCTGTTGTTATATAATTGTTCAAGTTCATCTATAGATTTTTCAATTGTAAAGTTTAATAAATATTTAATTTTATAGTTGTTTGTGTTTAGTTCTTTTATATTTTTTATATATTGAATTATTTCTTTGTTTGATAAATAGTTGTTTTTTATATTTATATTTTTTTTTACAATACTTGTTAGGTTATCATTTTCAACAAATAATATTAATAATTTGAATTTACTAAAATTATTGGTAAAATAGTTAATATCGTTTTCAAATGATTGTAAGTCTGTTGCCATATGTGTGTTATAGTAAAAAAATAATTAAAAAAAATACTTTTATCATAAATATTTGTTGACATATTTGTTAATATAATAAATATTTTGGGTCCTCATTTTCAGAAGCATATTCACTATCATTATCGTTAGTATTGTCGTTATTTTGTTTGTGCTTTTGCTTATGTAATTCTTCCAAAATATAATTGTCTTCATCTATCATTTTTTGTAATGTTTCTTTATAATTATAATATGGAGAAATGTCTCCTAAAAGATTATTTAATTCATCTCTATAATTGTTCCAATTGTTAATCATTGATGCTAATACTTTGTTATAATTTTGACGTTCTAATTCTTTCTTTTTTGATTCATAGTTATTTGAGTATGTAATTTCTACTTTTTTTGTAGTTGGATTTCTTTTAATTAATGAATATCCATTCTTTAAATAACTGTCTAATGATTTTAATTTTTCACTAGCATTAGTGCTAGCATTAGTACTAGCATTATATATATTTAGTGTTGTTGACGCATATGATTGACTTTTTTTAATTTGTGTCATATAAAAGTGGTCTTATAACTTAACAAAATAATTTTTGATAATAAATTATTTCAATTTTTTTTATTTGTTTATTATTTGTTTATTATTTGTTTATTATTTGTTTATTATTTGTTTATTATTTGTTTATTATTTGTTTATTATTTGTTTATTATTTGTTTATTATATATAATTATATATATAATATGTCTTATTGTGCCAAAAATAATTGTACTACTACAAATTACAATTACTATGCTGGTTCGGGGGGAGCAATGTTAAAAAAAAAATATGCCAATAAATTTAATAAGGTATCGTCTAATAAACAATTTTCAATAAATGGCAATACTAATCATAGTTATATAGGAAATCCTAATAGTATAATTTCGCAGGATCCGTTTAGTAGTGTTTCTGAAAATAATTCATATAATGCTAGAAAAATCAATGTGAGTGTAAAGAGTAGTAAAGGTTATTTAAATAGTATATGTAGTGTTAATAATTCTGCTGCGTGCTACAAGAATGTTAATCGTGAATTACTTGATGTATCGCTTAATAAACATTTGAGGGGTGAAAATCGTGTTCAGTCTCTCTATATTAATAATTTAAGAAGTCAATGTGGTTTAACTAGTGATTATGTTACAGAAATAAGCAATAATCTAGTCAAAAAACCTTGTAATTGTCTTACTGAAATAAATAGAAATAAGAGTTCTTCTTCTAGAATTGAACGTTTAATCAAGTATAATAATACTGTTAAAACTAGTAATGTTATAAGTGGATTTACGCCTGATTATAGTTTATATTATAATGATAGTTCGCTTTATAAAAAAATAGCTGCTTGTAATTTACATAATCCTCCGGATGCTAAAGTTATCGCGTGCTAATTTGTTTTGTTTTGTTTTGTTTTGTTTTGTTTTGTTTTGTTTTGTTTTGTTTAGATTTGTATTGTTTTGATTTGTATTGTTTTGATTTGTATTGTTTTGATTTGTAGGTGTGTTATTTGTTTGTAGTCTTTTAATAAAATTATTTCCCGCACTAATATGATTTATTGTTAATTCTTTTGGATTACAACTAACAAATGTATTGTCTTTATAACTGAAAACAATACGTTTGATGTTGAGTTCTAATATTGTATTTAAACAATTTTGACAAGGTGCCGAATCTTGTAGTTTTGAATTATTATCGCAACGCACAACATATATTGTTGTTTTTTTATATAATTTTTTTATATTATCTAGATCCCTTGAATTTTCATGATTTGAAGATTTACTGTTCGACTTTTATCGAATTACTTTGTTTTCCATATGTATTTGTTCCACAGCTATGAAACATATTTCTTAATGACGCAATTTCTGCGTGACAAGTACAACTATTATCAATAAAATTGTCTTTTGAATGGGTTCTATAATGATTATGACCACGACCCATAATCTTTCCATGTGCTACTGCTACAGCACCATGTCTCATAAGAACTGGAGACTTTAATGCTTCGTTGAAAGCGCTATTAATAAATGCCCCGTCATTATTTGATAATATATGAGAATAAATCATTACTATTTAAAGCATATATTTTTTGTTTTATATCAATTTTTTGATTTATTTGATTTATTTGATTTATTTGATTTATTTGATTTATTTGATTTATTTGATTTATTTTTAAAAAAAATTGATTATGATTTAAATAATTACAAATAATAATTATTAATTGCTATGGGGTCTGTTATTTCGAATTTTATTTATTCGAATTTTATTTATTCGTATTTTATGCGTAATCTTGAAACCAATGTTGTGGTCGATGATGTTGATGTTAATGTTGATGTTGATGATTTATGTGTTGATAATGCTATTGGTGAATACTATAACTTATATATGTATATTCATAATAGTTCTGAAGAGGAAGTAAATTTTGATTTAAAAAAGATGTATAAAGAATCCGCAAAAATTAATAATGAATTAGTTGATAAATATTTAGAGTGTTGTAAAAAAAAAGATATGAGTGATCAGGGTGCTGAGGGTGATGATGTTATTACTTATTGCTATAATTCGGGGTTTGATTTATTTTGTCCAGAAAATATTGAGTGTACGCATATTAATAAATATATGTTAGACCATTGTATTTCTTGTTCTATGACTTATGAAGGACGATTTGTTGGATATTATTTATATGTAAGATCTAGTACGCCTATTAAAACGCCTTTACGACTTGCTAATAATGTTGGAATTATTGATTCTGGTTATAGGGGTAATATTAAAGGATGTTTTGATATTGTTGATACAAAAAATAATTTTAATTTTGAAAAAGGAAATAGATATATGCAATTATGTCCTCCGGATATTGGAAAACCAATGAAAGTTCATATTGTTGATGCTTTTCATAACCTTGGTAAAAAGAATAATAGGGGTTGTGGTGGTTTTGGTTCTACTGGAAATTAATTATAATATTGTTTACTATTAATGTTAAATTATGATAAAATTATACGGCAAACTTTGTAATTTTTTTTTTCAAGATCTAAGTAATAATAATAGTAATAATAATAATAATAGTAGTTGTGTTTTAAATATTGTGGATGATGCTATTAATCATGGTGGTGATGCTATTAATCATTGTGGTGATGCTATTAATGATGCTAATTCTAGACAATTAGTTATAATTTGTGATAATAATAAATTTTATGATACCAATGAATATGCTAGTTGTGAAGATGATCATGATATTAAAAATTATACACCTACTAAAAAAAAATTATTATTTAATGATAGTTTTAATGATAGTTTTAATGATAGTTTTAATGATGTTATAAATGTTGAAAATGTTGAAAATGTTGAAAATGTTGAAAATGTTGAAAATGTTATAAATGTTGAAAATGTTGAAAATGTTATAAAAGAAATACCTAAAAAAGAGATATTTGATTGTATTATTAGCGAACCTAGCGATTCATCATTCGGCAATGATGATTGTAATGATGGAGATAATAACGATGATGACAGTAATATATATAATTCTTATAGTAGTAAAATTTCCTGGATATATAAAGATAGTATTTTGGCAAATAATGTGCATAAAATAAACTATAAAAAATTATCTTATAATGATGTTAAAAGACATGTAAATAAATATTATGATTTGGATTTTACTCAGCGTTATTCGTCGGCACTCGATATATTATCTAGTTATTTGCGTGGACAAAAAATAATTTATAATCAATCTCGAAATTATACAATTAATATGCTTTATTGTTTTACTATACCTTCTATTGTAATAACTGCTTTTTGTAGTGTTGCGCAATCTCCGCTTGAGCAAATAATATATGGTAAATATATTTTAGCTAGTTTAAATGGATTTTTGACATTTATATTATCATTATTGAGTTTTATGAAATTAGATGCTGCCGCGCAAGCATATAAAATTACTGCTCATCAATATGATAAATTACAATCTTATGTTGAATTTCAGTCGGGCAAGATGCTTTTATTTACTAATGATTACAAGAAGATTTATAAAAAAAAATATAAATCTAAGTTACAGATGCGTAAAAATTATTTATTTAAATCACAATCAGCATCAGCATCAGCACCAGCATCAGCATCATTACCAGCATCATTACCAGCATCATTATCATATGATAAAGAAATACCTATTAGCAATACTAGAAGTTATATAAACATTGTTAATTCTAATAGTTCTGAACATGATGATTCTGACTCTAGTTCTGATAAAGATTTAAATAGTACTAGAAACTATAGATTTAATGAAAATAATCCACAAGAACAAAGTGATTCGGATGATGAACATTTGTTGACATCTAAATATAATAAACTTGAAATAAAAATTTTGAAATCGTTGCGGAAAAAAATAAAAACTATTGAAGAAAAAATTATTGAAATAAAGGAAACCAATCCTTTTTTAATACCCAAACAGATTTCTAGGTCTTATCCTATTATTTGTAATACAAATGTGTTTACTATAATAAAGAAGATCAAAGATTATAAAGTTAAAACTATAACTAATTTAAAGAATATAAAAAATCAATTACGACTATTAAATGCTATTATTAAATCTAATTTGTTAATTGAAAAAGAGAGAATGGCAGATTATAGAAAACGTATAGTTGAATTGAATTTGTTAAAAAAAAAATTCATAAATGATATTATTTATTTGAAAACCGCGTTTGTTATGATAGATAAACTTTTTAATCAAGAAATTTTAAATGTTGAATTGCGGAGAAAATATGGGCTAAGTTTTTTTATATATGATAATTTTCCTAATATTTTTGAAGTATTATTGGGGAAATGTAATAAAAATATGACTATTAAATCATTTTTACCGAGAGATTATGTAGCCAATCCTATTGAATGTTCGTTATTAGATGAAATAATGAGATATGAGTCTTGATTAGTATGTTCTGCTTTTTTGTTATACTAAAAAAAAATTGATTTGCTATATTTTATTATTGTGTTATATTCTACAATAAAATATATAAGAGCGCTAGAAAAAATGTTCTGCAAAGTTTGCTTTGATGCTTCCAATTCTGGATACAACACTCACAATGTTCGCGATTATGCGTCCAATGTTATTTGTCCTTTGTTGTTGAACACAAAGTGTAGTGGGTGTGGTTATTATGGGCATACAACCAAGTATTGTAAGTTTAGTGGGGGTTCTGCTAAGAAAGCAACAGTGGTATTTGCTAAGTCTGTTGCTAATGTTGCTAATGTTGGAAATGTTGGTTTTAAGAGCAAGAATATGTTTGCTGGGATGATTTGCTCGGACGTGGAAGAGAAGGAGGGTGATTACGATGTAAGTGTTATGGATTTTGAAAATGATCCGATTATTTGGGGTGTTGGACTTACATCGATGGTTGGAAAACGTTGGGCAGATGTTGTTGGGTTCTGAATACTGAAGTTATTTAGTGTTTTGGTGTGTTTTGGTGTGTTGTGTTAAAAAATTAATATATGTTCTCATATATATTAATTTTTTTTATTATAAAATTAATGTATATTAATTTATTATCCCTGACGGGACTCGAACCCGCAATTTCCAGATTAGAAGTCTGGCACGTTATCCAATTACGTCACAGGGACAATGATAATAACCTTAATGTTATTATCATATTATTGTGTGTTTGTCTTTAAGTTGTTTTTTATAAATTTTATATAAAAATGGAGGAATTATGGAGGAATTAAACTTATTAAAAAACTTGAATATTATTTTAGAAATCAATATAATGCTAGCACTGCTGGTTGGAGGGTAGAATAAAAATATACTTCAGAAGATATAAGACTATAGGTTTGTTGTACTAATGATGAACGACGTAAAATATTGTCTTTTGCGTATAGGATAATCAGTATTTAAGGCTAAAGAAATAATTTGTGATTTGTGATTTGTGATTTGTGATTTGTGATTTGTGTTAAAAATAATATGTAAAAATAATTTACATATTATTTTTGTTTTATTTTATTACATTTAGAAAACGCTCCGTACTGGGATCGAACCAGTGACCTCACGGTTAACAGCCGTATGCTCTAACCAACTGAGCTAACGGAGCAGTAAAAAAATATGCTGGGAACGGGATTCGAACCCGTGCGGCCGAAGCCAGACGATCTTAAGTCGCCCCCCTTAGACCTGACTCGGGCATCCCAGCATAAAAAATAGCTCTTGCCCAGATTCGAACTGGGGTTGGAGGATTCAAAGTCCTCAGTGATGACCAACTACACTACAAGAGCTAAAAAAAAAAGAAATGCTCCCAGGCGGGTTCGAACCGCCGACCTTTGGCTCATAAGACCAACGCTCTGACCAACTGAGCTATGAGAGCTGAATTAAAAAAGTTTTTTTTTATTTTTATTGTTATACTATATATGATGCTGTTTCTTTAAGTAGGTTTTATATATATTTTAAATTTGTTTATTTTAAATTTGTTTATTTTAAATTTGTTTATTTTAAATTTGTTTATTTTAAATTTGTTTATTTTAAATTTGTTTATTTTAAATTATTTTGTCAAAAAAAATTGATTTGCCTATAAAACTTTTTTAATTGTGTTGTTAGCAAAAATGAATTCAATGCTTATTAATGTTTGGGTTGCGTCAATCGTTGTCTTGTTGTTGTGTTCTAATGTTATTCCTACTGCTTTTAGTGGTGCTATTATAATCTTTTATTGTCCATTTGTTATTTTCGGCTTATATATGATCTCGTATATTCCTCGAGATATGTGGTTAGTTTTTGGTTTAATGTGTTTATTTCTTTATAATATGTAAATTATTGTAGGATAAAAAAAAATTGATTTGCTGAAAACATATTTTTTTATGTTGTTGAAATAAATAAATAACGCGTCCAGTTATGAGTCCGGTTATGGGTCTTTGGTTTTCGTTGATTTTAATTTTGCTCTTGTTGTCTTTGTGTCTTCCTGGTGCGTTTATTGGAGCTGTTATTGTGTTATACGTTCCGATTATTCTTGGTCTTCTTTATATGATTTGTGATCTTATTGGAACATTTTGGATTGTAGTTGCTTTGATGTGTTTGGGTCTTTGTATTGTATAAATTGTAAGGTTGATGGGGTTGGATTGTTAAAAAAAAAAATTGATAATATTTTTTTTAGAAATTATTTAATATTTAATATTTAATATTGATTATTAATTATTAATTATTAATTATTAATTATTAATTATTAAATAATGCTATATTTATTTATATTAGCCAATATTGTAATGTTAGTATTGCTTATGGTTTTTGAAACATATAGTATTTATGAATATAGAACTTGTGAAAATTATGATAATAGACCTTATTATAATGATTATGTATTTATTTGTGATTAAATTGAGAGATTATTTATTGAATAATCGTGTTAAGTTTATTTTTTGGTCTTGGTTATGACTAAAATACCATAGTCCTACATGATTTGGTATATATTCCAAATATGAAAATTGGTGTTTTGTTAATAGATTATGTATTGTGGTTTTATAATTTAATAAGTATGGTTCGCCCGACAACATTAATTTAGATGGACTATAGTTTGGACTAATGTCTACTATTATTATGTCATGTTTTGTTATTTTTTTTGCGTTTTTTATTATTTTATGGTGCGCGTAATTGGGCATTTCATGGAAAGCAAACATTAGTGTTGCTGTGTCAAACTCGTCTTCATGTCCGAAGTTTTCTGCGTTGCCTATGAGAAACCTTGTATATGTTTTGAAAGATTGTTGTTTGCTTGTTAGCGCTTTGCTTGTTAGCGCTTTGCTTATCATTGCTTCGCTAGTATCAATTCCTAATTGGTTGGGTGCTGTTGATGTTCCGGTTCCGCAACATAAATCTATTAGTTTTGGTAATTTTTCATGCTTTTTATAAAAATCTTGAGTGTATTTTGAGAGAATTAATTGGCGTATATTTACTGAATTATAACATTTGTTGTCTATCATTGTTGTTGCGTAAGGTGCTAATAAAGAATGAAGACGTCCGCCTAATCCTACATTACCAAAATTATGAATACGCGAATCATAATAATATTTGGGTTTAATACTGTATGTATGGCCAAATGTTAAAGTTAGTAATACTAGTTTTAGTTTATACATTATAAATAGTAAAGTGTTGTTTTTTTAAATAAATTATGGAATATTTTTATTTGTTTAGAGAGATTGGATTAGTATAAAATTTTGTCTTTAAACATACTTATTTTCGTTATACTTTTTTAAAATTGATATTTTATTTTATTTTATTTTATTTTATTAATTATTTTATTAATTATTATAACATATAAAATAATATAATGTCTCTCGCAGCAAAACAACTATTTTATGAAATTTCTTGCGAATTGAACAAGCATATTAGTCCCGCGTTTATACTTTCAACAAAAACCGAAAAAGGGAATACACAAATTAGCGAACGCATTATTATCCAAAAAATAGGGGCTATTCTTGACGCAATGGGTTTAAATTATGTTGAAGCAGGAAGTCAGCAATCTAAAGACTTTCGTAATGTTGGAAACATTGATTTAAATATTGAGGTTAAGAAAACGGATAATACAACTATTTATTTCAATGATACATGCCCTAGTAAAGACATATATTATGTTATATTATTTACAGGAAAACAATATAAAAGAACACCCGACAAGAATATTTCGCCACAATTAATATTTATTAATGGTGATGAATTTATTAAAGACTCTCCGTGGATTGAAGATTATATTAGCGATATTAATGCTTTAAAAGATAAATATGCCAGGGGTGCCAATAAAAAACTATTGGAGGGAATTATGGAAGTATATCCGCGTCCAACATTTAAAGCAAATATTAGTAAGTTTATAGTTTCTTAGAAGCATTAATTGTTTATTAATTCTTTTACAATATGGCAAATGAGAGGGGGCGGTACAGCATTACCGATTTGTTTGACTTGTTCTTTTTTATTTCCATATATTTGGAAGTCGCTTGGAAATCCTTGTATTTGTTTTAACTCATCTGGCAGCAAGCATCTGATAAAATAACCGCGCTGATTTTTTAAGGGAACAAATAATCGAGGTTGGTGATCATAACTACAAATGATTGTTTTACAAGGGTTTAATATATTAATAATTTCTGCGTGAATTGGAGAATCGCGTTTGCTAAATGATAATAAATTTTTGAATACTTTGCCTTTATATTCAGCGTTATGTGTTTTAGTCTTTAAATATAAATATGGGTGAATGGTTTTTGTGTCTTCGTCTTCGTCGTTGTTTAGGTCTGTAATAATACATTGCTCTGGAATTGATGTCATGTCAAAATCCTCCGGTAGGACTTTGATTGCTCCTGTCATGTTAAATTTTACTATGTTTTTAAGGTTTGGTAAATTTGTTTTGGTATTTAATGGTTTTGGAAAACTGTAAGTTCTGTTTAAGTCGTTTCTTAGTCCTACATAAACTAAACGTTTTCTTAGTTGCGGGATTCCGTATTGAACTACATTAATGACTTTGTGACTTATAGTATAACCTAGTGTTTCAAATTCTTTAATAATTACATCCATAAATAATTGTCCATCTGTGGTTTTGCGTGTTAATAGACCATCTACGTTTTCACCTATAAAATATTTTGGAGAGATTAATCTTACCGCACGCGCGAATTCTCTAAATAGCGTGTTTCTTGGGTCGTCTGGTAGTTTTTTTCCGCCATTACTAAATCCTTGACACGGATGTCCCGCAAATATTAAATCGATTGTTCCTTTATATTTTTCGAATAGCGCGTCTTTTATTAGTGTAATATTTGTTTGGTCTTGTTTTTTTTTATTACTAAGGTCTTCTATTAATGATGACTCCGGAAAATTTAATATATGACTTTGTATTGCTGCGTTAGAAAACTCGCAAAATGCTTGAACGTTTACTCCCGCATTAATCATACCTAGCGTGTCTCCGCCCATTCCCGAAAATAAACTTAACGCATTTAACTGTGTCATAATATTAATATTTGATTTTTTATATTTAAATATTAATAGTATCAATTTTTTTATTAATAGGTTTTGGGGGGACTGAGACAGATTTATTTAATAATAGGAGAAACATTAAAAAATAAGCAAGGAGTACAACCAGGTATATTAACTACTGAACAATTAAAAATAAAAAAATTCTTTATCGGATGATGAGTGGAAAAAATATTATCATAATGAATATATGAAAAGATATTATAAAAGTGATTTAAAAGGATTTATTAATACCAGAATACGTGCTCATAAACGTTTTGATAAAGAAACTTTTGGTATGGAAGGTGATATTGATTTACATTTTATATTAAATTTAATAAAAAAAACCGAATGTAGATGTTCAATTAGCAATAAAATTATGAATTTAAATAATGAAAATACTAATTTTAAAATGTCTATTGAACGTCTTGATAATGCTATACCACATAATAAAAATAATATAATTTTAGTATGTAAGGAATTTAATTTATATAATTCATTACATTGGAATAAAGAATTATTTAAAGAATTATTTATTTAAATTTGAGAGATTGTAGTAGTTTGGCCTATTTTTGTCCAATCATTTAAATTACGACACAAAGGACAACATGGTTTATGGTTGTTATTTCCGAAATTATTGTTTGTAATATTAAACCAACAATCATTACA
>JGI12421J11937_10000524_pt1 | contig 14982 bp, 9 predicted proteins | sample LakErihyJuly2011_2_FD_11937 | JGI IMG/M metagenome (IMG submission 11937)
CCAAAGGCTGAATACCCTGCTACTGGTGCGAAGCAGTAGGCTACTTTTGTATATCCACTATCCCAAGAACCTTGGCTAAACACAGTTGAGGTAGGGGTTGTGTTGCTCCAAAATGCAGAATTAACATCACCAGCACCAGTTGTGTTTAGAGGAATTCCAATTGTATTTCCTGTGCTTATATGGTAAACAGTCCATTGGTCAACAACATTGCGTCCTTTCATAATAATCATAGATGGCGCAACACCCAATCCGTGACCTACTGTGCCTGTTGTAGATGTATAAGTCACCACACTAAACCCAGCCGTGGTGTTGGCACTTACAGATGATGTGATGCTTCCTGCTGTGTTAGAGACAGCAGTGCCTCCTGCTTTCCATTGCCATGCGACATAATTAGAAGAAGAATTTAAATTTACATTTCCATAACTACCAAGGCTAAAACCAGTGGCATTAAAAGATGTTAATGATGTTGCAAAAGTTTGGTCTGCACTTGTTGTGTTTGAATTTAATAATATGGTTGTCCCCCGAACAGAATCAAAAAGACAATGGTTATTTGCGCCAGTTCTGTCTTTAATCCACACCAAGTCAGGTTGCATTCCAACCCCATTGACTGCATTGCTTACCGCTAAAGCCGCCCCCGTACCCGTGTACAGCGTAGCCGCCATCGCCACTCGACCGTCAGGAATTGCGTATGTTGTTGCCATATTCTTTATAGGTTAAAAGTGTTGAGGGCTAGGTAGCCTGTGGGGGGTGTGTAAGAAAACGGACGTTGCCCAAAGTTGGCATCCCATTGACCGCCACCATAAGATGAATATGCCGCAAAATAATCTGCCGCAGAAAGCCCAGTTACTAGCGTACCTTGTAGCGTGTTGTTTTTGTATGCCCGAAGTGCTCCTGTCGATGCGTCAAAGTCGTAGGCAATAACATCACCCGTAGTGTATGTAGCCCCCCAAGCCGCAGTTCCTACGCCACTTACATACTTGTACCCATTCCCGTGGTATCCCCAACTATTTGTATCGCCAATAAATGATGCCATGCCAAATGTTGATAATGCAATTCCAGATGAGTTCGCTCCCACAGGATTGGTACAGGTCGCTTCCCAATACCATTTACCCGTTGTAGGTATTGCCATTGTTGAACGCACACACGCTTGGCTTGATGCCGCGTTGTACCAAGTCAAATTACCATTGCTTAAAGTTCCAGTAGTTTTGTCTAATGCGTTAAGAACGCAATAGTTCGCAGCCGTAACACTGGTCAGCGTAGGCACATCGGTCATGCTGTCGTAGGTGCTTCCTGCGGTCACGGAGATGTTGTTGGTTGTCCAAGTGTTGCTGTTGCCGCTGAAGTCGTTACCAAGGGTGGCTGCGCTTGCGTTGTTGGTGAACGGCAGGTAGAAACCATTGGTTCCGTATGTGCCTGAATACTTCTTAGGAAGCCACTGGTTGTATGGGCTAGATGCACCAAACGATGAGGGGGTCAGGGCTTGTCCGTCAATACGGTTGTATTCAGCCATATAACCATCAAAATTAGTTACCTGAAGAAACACGCCACCACCGTTTGAGTAACCAATAAAATCTGTGTATCCACTTGTATCAACTACAAGATTTTGATTAAGTGTTGGATATGTTGCTGAACCAAAAGATGTAACTTTTTGACCATTAACATACACTGAAGCACGGTCTGATGCTGTTGCTTGAGTTGTATCCCAATTAACAACTATGTGATACCAAGCAGCAGGGTCACGAAATACTTGTGTTGTATTCAAATAGATTTGGTCAGTCCACCCACCACCAATACTAGTTTGGTAAGCGAAATAAACTTCCAAGGTATTTGCAGATGTGAAGCCAATGTGGTTATCACGGTATGGTGGAGCGTTATAAGAAGATTGAAACAAATACTGTGTGTTAGTAGTGCTTAAAGTTCCACGCTTAACCCACAGAGACACTGTTCCTTTTTGTGCGCTTGTACTTGTTCCAGCAGTCCTGCTTAAATACCCTGTTGCACTTGCACGAAACCGTAGGCTGCGGGTGAGGTTGTACCCGCCCTCATCACCAAGCAGTAGAGGGTTGCCTATCACTTGCGATCTCCGATGAATCGAGTTGTGATGTTGCTTGCGCCATCAACGTAGTAGGCCAAGATGTCTACAGCACTAGCAGTGGTTGTCAGTGTGGGTGCAGTTCCACCAGCAAAGTCCCAGTTTGAACCGTACGCTAGAGTGCGACTTCCTGTTGCGTCTTGCGTAACCTTGATGACACCACTCTGTCCAACAGTTAAGTTGGTAGGATTTGCCAATGTTCGGTTGCCACCAAGAGTGACAGAGAAGTTGTTTGCCAAAGCAAAGTCAGGGGTGATGGTTGCTCCGTCGGTCAAGGCAGTTACTGCGCCACGCTGTGCCGCTGTAAAGCTCTGAGCCACATCTGTCTTGGCTGTATCAGCATCATACGCTTGCACATCAGTGCCGATAGCCAGCCCCAAGAATGTAGGAGCCGATGCGCCGCCAGCACCCAAGGTGGTCAGGTCTGCATCATAGGCTTGTACGTTTGTGCCAATGGCAAGGCCAAGGTTTGTTCTTACTGTTGACGCAGTAGCAGTCAGTTCAGACAGGTTGTTTGCAGTCAGTAGATACGCGGCACCAGACACATAGGCGGCCACCCAAGCAGACCCAGTGTACAAACGCATCTCAGGCACAACGGTGTTGTAGTACAAAGATCCAGCAAGTAGGGCATTACCGTCATTGTCTAGCGTTGGATCGCTTGCTTTAGGGCCAAGGTAGCGATCGTCAAAGTTGTCATATGCAGCCAAGGCTGAGTCGCGTGCAGCCTCGGCAGCGGTCTGTGCTGTGGCCGCATTGCTGGCGCTTGTGCTCGCGGCAGAGGCAGAGCTGGACGCATTGCTTGCGCTGGTGCTTGCATTGCTGGCTGAGGTGGATGCGTTGCTGGCTGATGTGCTGGCTGCCGAGGCAGATGCTGCCGCGTTGGTGGCCGAGGTTGTGGCTGATGCGGCATCAACCAGCAGAGTCCATTTTGCAGAGTCAGCGTTGGTGGTAATCGGCAAAGCCCCGCTTGAGGTATGCGCCGTGATGACTTGGAAAATGTTGTTGGTGGTGGTGTCCTTTGCAATGTCTCGCACAAAGTACACGGTGCCAGCTGCCCAGTTGCCACGGTTGGTGCCCAAGGTTTCGCCCAGTGCAGGGTTGCCATTTGCATCAAAGCCCAGCGTCTTGTTGGCTCGCAGTGATGCAAGCGGCAAAGTCATGTTGATGGTGGTTGGGTCGGTCTGTGGTGCAGTCAGCGCCCTAGTCAAGCCTTCAGCATTTTGCTGGGCAAAGATGGTCTGTTGGTCCAGCTCATCATTGATTGTGTTGGCAAAGAAGTCGCCGCCAGTGGTGAAGTCAGTCGCACGCGCAATGGTGCGGTTGCCAACAATAGCGTATTGGGTTGGCGAGGTTGGTGTCAGCGCCAAGCCCGTGGCCGTGATGGTCACCGAGCCAGTGCCGTTGGCGTTGATGACCACCGTGTAGTGGGTGGTCAGCGTCAGCAGTACATCGTCCTTGAACACAGCAATGTCAGTGTTGGCCAGAATTTCAAAGGTAAACGCATAGGGGCCTGCGCCACCAGTGCCACTGGGTGCGTAGACTGTTCGACGGGTGACGTTGCTAATTGGGATGGCCATGATTCAATCCTTACTATTGGTAATTGTACTAATTTAATCTGTTTCAGTCCACGGCCAAAGGCTCGCGTTTCTGACGTTGGAATTGCTGTAAAGCAAGCATGTTGTTTTTTGCAATTTGAGCCGCCGCATCTGGGTACTTTGCCGCAAACGCGGGGCTTGCCACGGCCTCGTCTCGGTATTTACTAACAATGCTAGACAGCTTGGTTGAAACGCCTTCATATGCATTACGTTCCATTTGTGCAACAAACTCAGGATCAACTAAAGCCTCGGCAAACGCACCTTTCATAGTGATGCCATTTATAAGTGTTGCCCCCATAAGCCACAACATGTCTGACTCTTCAGCGTCTGTCAGTTGAATATTGGCCACTATTTTGCCGGGCTTGTTTACTGGCATCTTTTGACGAATTCTTGCAATATCAAGAATCTTGGTGTCAATAGGATCGAGGTCTCTAACACGTTTATTAAATGGAACCACTAAATTCATTGGCCCACTTTCACCTACGGTTATTTCTTCACCATACAAGTTGCGTGTAACAGCTTGGCTCTCCGACAGAATTGGAGTCTTTGACAACCAATTGCGAAACATAAAATCAAAGTATTTAGTCTCGGTAGGTAAGGTTGGATCTGGTGAAACTGTGCGTTTTTGTGGGTCAAGGATATTTTCAATTAAACGCAAACTTGCAGATCCCGGCACTGGGATTGGCACAACACCCCCGGCAAAGTTTTGGCTAACACTTCCAAAAAATTTAACAGCTGCAGCGTTTGCAGATTCACCTTTTGGATCGCGCTTTACTTGTTCAATCATGCTGGTGAAATCAGACATGCTTGACATAAAGGGCAGCTCGCCAATGTATTTAAATGGCAGCAGTGTGGAATACAACAATAAATCGTGCCACTCATCATCATCTTCTTTGCCGTATACAGCGCCAATCTCAGCCAGCGTTGCGGATATTCCAAGCATGCCACCAATTGGTTCTAAACCAGCATAGCTACGGTAGGTTGCTCGGCCATTTTCATCCTCACCAGTCTTGCAAGAGAATGGTTGCCATCCGGTTGTCTCGCTTAAAAACTTACGTCGTGCAGGGTCAGTTGGACCAGCTCCGGTGCAGAGTCCTTCTGAAGCCAAGTAGTATCCCAAACCCATAAATGAAGCGCCCATGCTTGCTTTACCAAGGGCCATCTGGCGGCGTGCGCCACCAGCTGCAATGTCTTCTCTAATTTCTTTGATTGCCAACTGACCAATTGGCGTGCGTGCCAACATTTGCTTTTGAGAGTTAATTACTACCTTAACAAACGGCGCTAAGACTGTACCAACTGGGCCAAGATCATTCCGAATCTTTTGTAAGGCATTGCCAAAAGAACCTAGATCAGACTGTAAAGTTCCCTCAACAGCAGCTTGGTTAACTTTTTCCATGACTCGAGGATCGGGGCTTGTGATCTGCATAGCCATACCATCAAGCGCGGTGTTGACATCTACGCCATTGTCCATAGCAATCAATGCTTCTCTAGCAGCAAGCCTGCGAGTTTCCATGGTGGCCAGCTGGGCCTTACTAAATTCATCAGCCGCCAACATTGAGCGTGACCAAAGCCGGACCGCTTTACCCAGAAAGTCCACCGCCTGCGCTGTTGGGCTTTCCGGGTCTGCAAACAGTTTGGCAGATATGGCGGGATCTGGCATCTTGTCCATATCACGGCCAACTTTATAAACTCTTGTGTCAGTTGCAAACGCTTGAATTCCAGCCTTCATGGCTTTTGGAAGGCTAGTAAAGAAGTTGGCCATTTCAATAATGGCCTCGCTGGCCATAATTTCATCGCTGCTCTTACTGCCAAAGATGGGGGTGATCACTTTATCCATGGCCTTGCCAGCAGTGGCAGCGAAGATCGTGTCAAACGGGCGAGCAAACGTCATCACAATGTTGCCAAACAAAGCTCGCTCAATTGGCGCAGGCGATAACAATAGGGATGAGTAGTAAAGTTCCTGCCAGATCTCACCCAGTTTCTTAGTGGTGCCGCCAGCTAATTCTGTGAATCTAGCCTGCTGATCCATTGATAATTTACCGTAAGACTCTGCTAAGTTTTTAAGGCTGGCGCGGCCACCCATCTCTTGCAGCAGAATGTTGATCTGGTTGGGATCGGATATACCAACAGTGCCATCAACAGGCAAGCGGAATGAGCGCAAAGCTCTAGCTGTTTCGGTCTGAGCTGCTTTAAGGCGCATCTGAATAGCTGCGTGGGTGGCTAACGAGTTGCGAAACTCAAGCAGCAACTTGTCATCCTCGGTGCCAACAGGCATTGTTTTGATGCGCTCAGTTATTTTTCCTAAATTGTCAGCAGACTTGACCAGCAAGTGGCGTGCGGCCAGCAGCTGCTCTGCGTTAAAAGTTGCGCCAGACCGAGCTTGCAATAACTCAGGTGCAATGTTTAAGCGAGCTGCCATGTCTTTAAGCGCTTCATCCCCTAGCACACCACGTTTTTCCGCATCAATCTGTTTGGCAAAAACTTGGCTGGTAGCATCGATCATCTTGTCGATATCTCCCGGGTCTTGGATGTTATTAAAGTTAAAGTCAATGCCAATAGATGGCGTATCGGCACCAGACAAAAACTTGATTGTCTGAGCCTCATCGGCTGGAACAATAAATACACCGGGCACATTTTCATCAGCCAGCTTGGGCCCTTGCTCAACAACCTCATCAACACTTTTGATTGCGGCCTGCATTTCCTCAGTCGTTGCAAGTGGCAGTGGCTGTGGCTCTTGTGGCTTAACTACTGCTGGCTTTGTTGAGATAGCCTTGTCAATCTTTTGCACAACACCCGGCACCGATTCCTTTTGAACCTTGATGGCTGAGTCTGTAACAATTTTTCGAGCAGCTTCACCCGATGCTTTTTCTGCTGCATTTGGAGCAAGCTGATCAACAGTTTTTACGCCTTGCTTAATTACTTTAAAGATATTGCCAAGACCAGATGTAGCAAGGCCAGCAACTTGCACCGACTCATCAACAGGCGTTTCTTCTGCCAATAATGGTGGTGCGGATTCAACAGGAACGCCGACATCTTTGTCGGGAATCATGTCGTTTAACCGAGACTCAAGGGGTTGTATAGCCATTATTCAGCTCCTTTTAATAGAGCGCGACGGCCCCTCTTTACGCTTGTTGATCCTCCTCCATTGGCTCCGGGTCCGGATCCATTGGCTGCTGTACTTTGGCCATCTGCTGGAACAGATTGTTTTCCAGCTGTCTCGTTTCCAACTGGGGTTCCTCTTGCTGTGATGAGATCATCTAATTTACTCCTGTTAACCTCTGGTCTTGTAAACCAAGGTGAGTTTCCACTAGCAGAAACTCTAAAGTTTTTCGGGACAATACCAGTCTTGGTGTCCTTCATCAGTCCTAGCATATCACGGAATTCTGGCACTGTAAATCTGTACTGCTCACCTTTTGAGTTGTCGTAAATAAAGTATGGGCCACCCTCATCGACACCATACTTGGCACCATAGTCATACATACCGTACTCACCCTGCTTGGCTGTTACCCCTTTAAAGGGTTGTTTCACACCAGCAGCCTCCCGCATGATTGCGTCAATTGTTCCATGGCTTGCTTCTTGTTGTGATCCGGCAACCCATGTTTCCCAGTGGTAGCGTCCAAGAGATGCATCACCTTCTCGGCCAACCAACTTGTATGCTTCTTTTAATTTTTGAGCCATGGCACGCTCAAGAGTTTCATATACCAACAAACCTTTTACGCCGTAAGTAATGTCTGACAAGGCGGTTCCAGCAATTTGTGCGCTTTCCTCGACTTGGGTTCCATCTTTCTTTTTGACCATTCTTTTTTCAGATCGGCCATCCCAAAGATTTTTACCAGAGAACTGACCATCATCCCAAAGGTTTCTTAGCTGCACACGGTCAATGACCAACACATCATCTCTACCGCTAACTAGCAAAGTAAAGCTAACAACCTTGTTATCTATTCCAACCCCTGTACCAATTTTTGCAAACTCTCTACGAATTTGTGGCCCTGTCATATTTGGGTTGGCCATCATTTCGTGAACTTTTTGCAATCCTGTTAATCCATTTTCATCAGGAATTGCCAACTTAGTCAGGAAGTTTTTGCCAAACGCATTAAGGTTGTGTGTAGCTCCAGATCCCGGCTGGCCAGATCCTTTGCCAGCAATTGTTGATGCCCATGCTAAATATTCATTAAGATCTGTTGCATCAAATTTACCAGACGCTGCCTTCTTTAAGAATGGTTCAATGCCGCCAATAGCGTCCATGAACAATCCTTCTTGTACGTATGGACTGACACCGCGAGACAAGAATGACCACAAGAATAATTTACCTGTTGTGACAACGTCTGCTTTACCAGCTGTATACAAGTCTTTAAATTGAGCTGCATTTTTAAACCCAGCACTTGCATCATCAATTTGTCCTTGAGTCAAGTTGCGTAAAGGTCTTGCTAAGTTTTCAGGTGACTCCAGTGCTTTGATTGCAGCGTAAGGAGGGATTGGGACTTCATCAGATTTAAATGAATATCCCAACAACTTAGTCCATGAATCCTCAGTCAATGTTGGGTCTGGGAATTTTTGGAAAATAACATCTAAGTTTTCAATTTGACGATTTACATTTTTAGCGTCAGTTGATAAAACCAACAAAGGCTTGTCTGGCATTTCAAGATCTGGCGCAACAATCTTAACCCTTAGGTCTGGCTCAAGGCCGAGCTTGTTGCCGGGCATAACATTTAAGCCGGGTTCAATAATATTTAACCCTCGGATCGGGACTCCACCTCGCTCCATAATGTTGGCGGCCATCTCACCAGCTTTTGGCGCCAATGCTTTGCTTGTTTTTACAATTCCTTTTGCAATAGCTTCAGTTCCTAATCCACCAAGCATTGATCCTGCTTCAGTTGCAAAACTTCCAATTGGACCTTTTCTTGATGACTCAAGTGGAAGATATTCTTTATAGAATTCACTTGTTGGAAGGAATGATTCTGGCTGTAAGTTTTTTCCAATATAACTATCAGGCTGTACATATTTAACCAACAAACGAAGAACTTGTTCAATGTCTCCCGGCAAACCTGCAGTACCAGCCAACCAACCCCTAAGAGCTGCAATAGGTGCATTTGCAGATTGCTCTCTCATTTCAGGAGTGTCTTGACGGAACTGGCCTTTTTTTAGCTTGTCATAATTTGGAGCTGTAAACGTATCAAGTGTTTGCCCACTGTAAGCAGACTCTGGCAAACGATTGGCTCCAACCTCGGCCAGCTGGATGTCGCCCGGCATAGTGCCCATGGCCCCGGTCTGGTCTTTCATGCCTACAAATAATTGCTCACCATGCGGTGCATTGAAATACATGGCTTGGCCAGCATCGGTGTCTTCAACTGTAAATTCTGCATCCTCAAGCGTAGCTCGTTGCATCAGTCCTTCACGAACACCGGGCGTGCTGATGTATGCATCAAAGTTGTAGATGTCATCAATGGTTGGTTGCTTGTTGATCATTTTTGGCCTTGAACTTTTGCTGTGTTCTTCCGGTAATTGTCAATTGAATTGCGAGCTGAAGTTACAGAATTAGGATTAGCTTTTCTTGCTGTGGCTTTTGCAATTGCTGCATCGACAGCTGCATCATTGTTTAAATCAACTCCTTGTAACTCCGGAATCATTAGTACAGCTGAATTTTTATTGGTGTTGGCCACATCAGCAAATGCTGTAGACATACTTGCTTTTGCTTTAATTGCAAGGTCTTCACCTTTTTTTATAATTGCTACGTTATCAGGCAGTCGGTCATTTGCATCAAGGGTTCTGGAAAAGTCATAGAGCTGTTGCTTTAAATCATTACCCACTAAATTTGCAAGTTCCCTTGCTCGTGCATCAGAAAACTCTGGCGGCATTCCAGCTTGCTGAATGTTTACTGCAGAATTGATTGCTGTAACGGCCTTGTGAATTGGATTGCTTGGATCAGCTTGTTTCCGCATTAATTCTTTTTTTGTTTCTTGGGTAAACGGCCCATCAAGAATTTCTTTTGGCGTTGCCAATCCAGCAGCAATACGGCCAGTAATCGTACCAAACGCTGCAAGATCATCCTTCTCTCTGCCTGCAGTGCTTATTCCTTTTATAAAAGTACGAGCTGCACTAATCACAGATGGTTGCACAGGCAAACCGTCAAGTTGTTTAAATAAAGCATTCATTTCAGGAACGGTATTTGCCATGTAAATTTTACGCAAAATACCATCACCAGTTTGTTGTGCCGCAAACAAAGTATTTTCAACGCCTGACCTGCGTGCAGTTACAGCGCTATTAAAATTATCACGTATAGCTTTTTTACTTTCCTCATCCATTCCTTGCCACACTGGTGAAAATCTACCAAGGTCTCCTTTTAGAATTCTTTCAGTTCCAACATTTGGGTTGGCCATAAATTCTTCACTTAAAACCAGTTTGGTGCCAACATCAATTTTTGTTTGTTTTATATCTGCGGCAAATCTTTCACTGTATTTTTGTTGTACTCCTGCATCACCAACTGATATTGCTGCATCAGAAATAACTTTTGCAATTACTTCTATTTTTTGATCAATTGTTCTATCTTGGCCAGTAGCATCTTTCCAAGAACCTTCACTGATCACCATTTGCAAATGTGATTTTTCGTTTGCGTAATACTGCTCTAGCTTAATAAGGTTTTTTGCTTTTTCTTTTTGTAGCTGTACCTTGTAAGCCTCATTGATAACTGTATTGCCGTGCATTGCAGAAGTTGCTCTAAACTTCAACGCTGCTTCTGCGTCTATTTTTGCCAAAGAGGCAGACATTCCTACTTGAGCACTGTTTAACTTATTTCTGGCCTGCTCTGCGTTAAGTGTTCCTTGTTGAACTTCTACAGCAATAGTGCTTGCAATGTTGCTCATTTCAATGTTGAACTCACTAGCGAGCTCATACGATCTTGCTTTTCTGACGGCTTTGTCAAAATATGAAAAGTTCCCTTTTGGTATTAAAGTAGTTGGGTCCCCATTCTTTGCAGCCTCTAACTGCTCTGAACTTGGTGGGTTATCAATTACATATTGCAACCCTTCATCCTTAACCATTTCTACTGCTGTTGAAAACGCATTGGCACTCATACGGTCAAGCATTTGAGCTAATGCCCCGGCACCTTGAGCTTCTGCACGTGGTCCAACGTAGTCGATCTGCTGCTGTTGCACTTGCACAATAGGCGCACTGCCAACAGAGCGCACTTGCATTTGGCCTGATTCAATTCGTGTTGCCATCATCTAGCCTTTTGTTATGAACTTTGATAATTCAGTTGCAGACCTTGCAATAGTTGCATTGGCCAACAAGCCACCAGTATTTCTAGCGGCAGTAGCAGCTTGTGTGTATTGGCCAGCCTGCCGTTGAGCTGTAAATCTGTTTAAGTAGTTTTGGTACTCAGTAGATTGCAGCATGGCACTTGCGTCTTCAAAGCCCATAACCCGAGCAGTTAATGCGTTAAGGTCAGAGACTCCAACATCACGCATGGTGGCGGCAACATTCTCCCGCTGGATGCCAAGGTTTGATCCCTCACCAACAACTACCCCACTTGCAGCAGCTCTGGCGCGAACAGACGCATTAACAGAGCGCATGTTCTTTAACAGTGTATTGCCAGCAATCTGGTAGTTCTGTGCCTCAATCTCAGCTTTTTTAATAGTACGCCCAGCTTGGATGGTGGCGTACTGCTCAGACATGTCTGCTCGGACATCTGCTACGGCCAGTGTGTCTCGCGCTTGCAATAGGTAGCTTGTCTGCGTGCCAATTGATTGGGCTCTCTGCGCCTCAGAAGACGCATAAGCGTCAAGAAAGCCAGATCCTGCTGTTATTTGTCCGGGTGTTATTGCCATTTTTTATGTTCCTGAGAAAACCGCAACGCGGTAGTCCAAACCCAGCAGGTTCATCTTTACTGGCAGATCTTGAGAGATCTCAATAAACTGCTCGCGGCTGTAACCAAGCACGCCATTGACGCGCTTAATACCTGTAAATTCTGTTGGCACTATGTCCAGCAATGGGTTGTCAAAAGATCTAAACGGCACAGGCTGGTTGTTGATAACCATGTTCTGCGTCTTATTGACAATTGCGCTGATCTCGACAATACGCTTCTTAAACGATACCCGGCTACCAGTCTGCAGCTTTACCTCTGCAGGCATTGTCTTGACATACACAGTGATTGGCAAGCCAACCTCGTAGCTAGTAGCGCTTGCCCGGTCAAACGTAACTGAGCCACCACCACTCACAGTCTCATTGCTTTGTGGAGATCCGTCTGTGATCACATTCAAAGCCTTGGCCACATGGGGCAGGCTGCTGGCGCTGGCGGCTGCACCGCCGACAAAGGCACAGTCTGTAAAGAACTCGTAGCCAAACATCTCAATAAAGTACCGATCAACGCTGTTGAATGTGCGCTTGGTCACCGCATAAATAGTATTGACATCCACGCCCACATCAATGAACTGGCCATCGGTAGTAAATTCTGAGGGGCTGGTTACCTGCTGGGACCGCATGATCGAAAACACACCCATACTGCCATCATCAGTGTTTGTCATCAAGAGCAGGTCTGCCTCTTCTGTGCTGGATGCCTTACGCAAGGCAACCCGCTGCGGTCCCTTCAATAGGTGGCCAGAGAGCAGGGAGATGCGCTGGGTGATGTACGTCAGCTGGGTGTCGCTAAAGATAAACTCGTTGAGAGACTTGCCTTGGCGTTGGATATAGATTGAGCCAGACTCAACAGATTGCACTCGGGTGCCGGGCTTGATGCCATTGCGGCTGACGTTCTTAAATGTAAATGTCAGCGGGGTAACTGGGTCTGTACCAGTCTGCGGAATATAGAACTCACCGCCAGTGGTAAACACCTGAAAGTCACGCGAGCTGATAATGTCGGTGATCACGTTCAGATCATTGGTGTCCAGCGTGGCCTCTACCGCGTCATCATCCAAAGACTCGGTTGGCACAAAGTCAAAGAAGAGTCCGATCTTGGACCCCCAGATAGTCGATGGGCGGGACTTGCTGCCACCAAAGTACAGTCGGCCCTCATGGAATGACACGGTACGTGGCCAGCCTTTGCCAGCGCTCCATACGTCAACGTAACCACTCTCAAGCTCCCAACCCCCTGATGCCACCGCTGCGGTGTCAAAGAAGGGGTATTCAGTGATTGCCTTTACCACTGTGGTGCTAACGTACTCAACAATACGAGCGCGGCCTTGGGTGGTCACGTTAATGTACTGGTTGACATTGCCAGCTGAAAATACAGCAGACCCAGCTGTCAGTGTTACGTTTCCAGACACAGCGCTTGGTGTCAGGGTAGCGGCTGGGTTTGTGATTGTCTGGGTGTATGCGTACTTGGGAATGCCATCAAAGGTGATGGTGGTTGCGGTCCAAGCTGTGTCGCTTGTGCGGGTAATGCGTACAGGCTGCAGGTCAGGGTGGACAACAATCAGGGTATCGGCAGACTGGACCCAGCACATGTCATCCACAATATCGCTGGCAATGGTAGTTGTCAGGTAGCTGTTCCCGGTGCCATTGATGTTGGCCTGCACCACGCCATTCTTGATGACATGCATGCGGTTGTGGGTGAAGCACAACATGTAGCTGTCAGACACAGAGAATTGGAATGCCACCAGACGCACGCCATTGGCCGCGCTTGGGGTGCTGCTGTTTGGCAGCTCAAAGATGTGCTTGGTGCCAGGCCTACGGCGCAGACCGCCTTGGGGCTGGATTAGTACGTTGGTGGCCTTGGCCAAAGCATTGTTGTAGGCAGCCAGATCAACTCGCGCACGTAGCAAGGGATCGAGCTCCCCTGTAGCAAAGTTGGTGGTGAATTCTACAAAGCGTGGCATCAGTTTCTCACTGCGATAAGGCTGTAATCTTCAATGATTCGGACCGGGTTGTTCTGGCCATCAATCTGCATAGCGGTACGCATGTACCCACCACGGCCATTTTCAGAGATGTCACCAGTGGCCACACGCTGCCACTTGGTAGATTTGTCCTGCTGTTCTGTGATGGTCTCAGCAATGTGCCAAGCCACCATGTATTTAAGCAGCTGCACAAAGTATTGGGGCATAGCGTACTCGGGCACGCTAAATTGGTAGTCGATAAAGACGCTGGTCAGGTTGGTGAGCAGCTTGTCGCCTTGGATCTCCCAGTCCTTTTGGACAGGGCTACCGGGGTTGGCGCTGTTGTACACGGCGCGTGGGTTAGCTAGTTTGTCGCCCGGCAGCTGATACTCATAGCGCCAAACAGAATTTGGGGTGGTGATCAGCTGGGCCAGCTGCACCTTCTTCATGCCAAAGCTCCATGGGTATGTAACCAAGACGGAGTCTCTGATATCGGGATAGAGTCGGTCACACACGCTGGACTCATCGGTGCCATCGTTAAATGACGAAATAGCCTTGGCTCCAATTAGAAGCAAGGCATCAGAGCAGATTGATACACCAGTGTCGCCAGCAGCCATTTGAGCCTCTCAATGTAAGAAAGGCCACCCTCCGAGAATCCCCAGAAAGTGGCCTAGCTCACTGACCATTAATTAGTCAGTGTCAGTTGCGCTTACGGTTGTGCCGTCAGCAATGTCAACCACACCAGCTGAAGACACAGCGTTAACGTAAGTCAACACTAGGCTAGGCGTAGTAGAGTCATAGACAAAAATAATGTCGCCGACTTTTAACAACGATGCAACGCTGTCAAAGTAGCTCACAGTGTTAACCGTGGCTTGGGTATCTGCTGTTTTGTACAGATACATTGATGGTGCATTGCCAGATTTGGCAGCGCATACGGTTACAAAACCAGTGCTTGAAAATGCCATGTCAGTCTCCTAGATTAAGATTCGCGGCAGGTAATCTGAACGATACCTTCTGCGTCAATGGCAACAGCACCAGCACTGAAGACTTCATTCACCAACCAAGATGTCTTCTCGGCGATGTAGTTGATCTCAGTACGCATGGCAATACCTTCACCGTAGCCGATTGCATCCTTGTGGAACGCAAAGCAAACGCGGTCAAGAGAACTGTCGATGGCCAAGCCACCTTCAGAACGATCACCCAGCACATGGAATGTGAAGCCCAAGTAGGTATTGATCTCACCCTGCACCAGCGCTTTAACGCTGTTGAAGTCTGAGCTCGTTACGCTTGTCTCGGACAACAAGTTGGCCAAGCCGTTTGCATGGATAACAATGTGGCGGCCATCTGGCGCTACGTTGTTTTTGTCCAACAGGCGTTTTGCTTCGCGGAGCTTGGCAATGTTCATGTTGGTAGTTGCACCACCAATGCTGTTTGCAACTGTCAAGCTAGTGCTTGAATTTGCGAGAGCATCAAGGACCATTTGGTCTTG
>JGI12421J11937_10000525_pt1 | contig 14979 bp, 14 predicted proteins | sample LakErihyJuly2011_2_FD_11937 | JGI IMG/M metagenome (IMG submission 11937)
TGTTGAAGGGGTAGCAGGTCTGGAATTCGTCGCCCCACAACAGAAATAGAAAGCCCGAGATAACGCGACATGAGAAGAATTCAGACCACCATGAAGTCATGGACTAAAAGTTGAGCCGACTGTCGGGATTGCACTCTTCAAGCCCTCGGACACGATATTTTTTAAACGTTATTGCCAGAATTTCAACCAATCACCCTCACTTTCCAATCGCCTCTTTCGCCCTCTTTAGTGGCAAAAAGCGTGGCAATTAGTCCTCAAGCAACCGAGCCGATAGGAGCCCCCCACAAGCACCACATCAAAGAACCAACAACACGAAAAACCCCACCCCAGCCGGAGCTGAGGTGGGAATTCGTCTTTAGGACCTCAAGGATCAGTTGGACCCAACGAGTAGTCGCTCACCTCTTGTGCGCAACCCGCGCCAGGTTTTTCCCTATTCCTGCTATAAATGGATTCCGTGCCAACCGACAGTCCATCGCGGCCTCGCCCCAACTCCTCAACGTCCACTAGCGCCAAGTGTTTCACAGCGTTATGGCTAGGTTCACCCAAAGGTTCGATCAGCTTCTGCCGAACAAGGATCGTCATATCGTCTTCATGGAATCCCAGCAGATCTGCGGCTTCAGACGCCCCAGCCGAGCTGGAGAATAAGCGCGAAGAAGATACCTATCGAACATCCGCCCAAATTTTTCCGATAGCAATCCACCCGCAGTGGACCCAATGGAAGCTCCCAATTGGACTGATTTACTCGTAAAGAGGCTCATATTAATGCTCCATCCTTTCCGGGTTGTTGCTTGGCCACGCACTGATTCGCGACCAGCATCGGTCCAACCAAGCAGAGTCCGCCAATTTATTGTAGGTGCTGTTAGTGGCTAGTTTTCTTATTTTCCATTCTTTTGAAAGCATACTTGGCCACAAAGTAAATAATCAGCGCAGATAGCACTCCTGTCAAAAAGTCTGTTATTGGCACCATTACAGCAGTATAAACCATCATGGAAAATTCAAATTTTCCTGCATGCTTAATTTCTTTAATTTCAGATGCTTTTATCATATTGCTGGCAACCCAAACTAAAATTCCACCTATACAAGCCATAGGAATTAACTCCAAATATTGAGCTAAAAAATAAGCCATGGATAATTTTAGAATGGCTTTGAAATAACCTGCTAAAGGAGTTGTTGCACCAGCTTTTATGCTTGTAGCCGTTCTTGCCAAAGCACCTGTGCATGGAAAGCCTTGTACTAATGGTGTAATGATTTGAACCAAACCTTGACCGAAAAATTCTTTGTCTGGGTTGAAAGGCGTTTTTTCATTTTTAGCCAATCGATCTGCCATTGACGAACACAATACACTTTCTACACCCGATACAAACACGATACCAACCACAAAATATACAATGTCAAGCATCACTCCACTATTCATTGCAGGTAAAAACGGCATTTGCAGCTTGAAAAAATTGTTTGGAATAGAGCCATATAAATCTCGTACCAATATTATTTTTTTATCAGCCAACAAAGTGGCTGACAGTAAAGTGGCCGTTCCCATCGCAATTACTGGACCTGGAATATAAATGGAAATTTTAATTAAATATTTTGCTAAAACAAAAGTGAGTAAACCTAACACTATTGACCACCGATTAATTAAGTGGACGTGTTCCCACATATACCCTAATCGCTCAGTTATACTCCTAGAACCATCGCCAAGTAATGCTTTGAAACTATCTAAACCTAAAATGTCTTTGAAATTTGTAGCAGCAATAGCCACAGCAATACCTACAGTAAAACCAACAATAATTGAATTAGGGACAAGCTTAGCGTGTTTTCCTACACCATATATTCCCATAATAATAAGAATAATTCCCGAAATAATAGAAACCAATACGAGAAAACCATGAGCTTGCTCAAAAGTACCCCCATTTGCAGGATTACTGTACTTCGCAATCAAGGCAGCAATAACTGGAATAAATGCAGCAGTAGGTCCATATACTTGATATTTAGAACCACCAAAAGTTCTACCCACGACACACGCCAATGCACCTGCTATTATGCCATGTTCAGGTCGCATACCCATTGCCATTGAAAAACCCATAGCCATTGGGATAGCTGTCATCGCTACTATTAAGCCAGCACTTAAATCTTTGTATACCACCTTTAACCAATTTTCTTTAGTTAAGTCTTCCCATCGAGAATCGAAAAAGGTAAAAAATAATTTTATTCGCCCCATTGGTGTAGTTGGAAATTTTGATTTATTCATTTTATATTGTTGTTGATTTTTATTTAGTGATAAATTTATTAGGATTTACACCCTTTTTTTGAGGGGTTCGATTTTTCCGGACTTGAGGAAGGGAACGTTGGCTGGCAGCTGGAATTCCGAGAAGGGGCCCGGTGGGATCGCGGTGAACTCTTGCCTGCAGGAGGGGCAAACGACGTGAGGCACACCAGATCGGGAGCGACTGAGCAGCTCTCTTCGCAGGTTGGACAGGTGTAAAGGATGACTTCGGTCATGACTGGGGCAAGGGCTGGAAATTGTACAGATCCCCCAAAAACCCGTGAAATTATGCCTGCAGAGGATTCGCTTCGGTAGAGGATTTTTTTAAATATCAGAAGAAAGCCTTGTAAAGACTAAAGTCCGCGTTTTTGAACTACCGACTCGTCTGCCGATGACCGGGTGGGAAGAGGAGAGTGGGTGTCCATGGGCCCAAGCACAGCACTTTGGTTATGGGGAGGCGGATCCTCTTTGGCGGATCAAAATCAACCTGTGACGAGTTGCTCAGCGCGACCTGTATGCTCCCACTTGTATACTCCTCGCCAAAAATCGAGTCCCTTGGTGTCCAAGCGTGTCCAAGGAGCAACGGTTAGAAACCTCTGAAATGGGGGTGAAATGGCACTTTTAACCGAGGGAGAGGAAATCTGTCCGAGGAGGGGAAAACAATTTCGAGATGTGACCCGCTGGGTGTTATAGCCGAGAAAGATGTAAGGTCTTCTCTACCTCCCTCTCGGCCAGAGTACCCTCCGAGCAATCAGCCCGTCTTTGTTAGGCTGCGACCCGAAACTCTTGATGCCCTGCTTCAATCCTTGCCTTCGCAATAGACATTCGCCGTGTCTCGGTCAGTTCTTCAAGGCAGGGAACATGGAGTTCTGCGCGTCTGGCGTATGCTCGATGGACTGATTTGCTTCCATGACCCAGCGCGGCCTGAGCGTATCTTTCGGGCATACCGGCGCTTGCAGCCCTCTCCGCCCATGCGTATCGGTAGCTGTGGAGAGTGCTGCCTTCGATGCCGAGGCCCTGACACCGGTGCTTGAATTCCGTAGCTCTGTCGCTTTCTCGAACTGTCGAGAGGTTCGAAAACAATTGACCACTAGAGGGCAGTGATCCCAAGACCCCGGCACACTCCGAGCCGAACGCTGGGTGGCATAGGGCCTTTGCCTTCAACTTGATGAACGTAACGGTTCGACGCTCCCAATCAATGCTCTCAGCCCTCAGCAAGGCCATGTCGGAGTTGGTGCCGCCGAGGAACCAGCAGAGCCGGTAGTAGGCTTTCCGCTCAAAATTGGTCTCACGGCCAATGATCGCCTCATGCTGCTCAGCGCTTATGGCAAACTTCGGACCGTAGACCACCTTGGGCCAGTAAGACTTGGTTAGAATCGGCTTCTAAATCCAGATTAGCTCTAGAGCGAAGTTGTGGAATCGGCGAAGAAAGACATGGGTGGCGACGCCACCGTTTCGGATCACCTCGAAGATCTCTCTGGCCTTGGTCTCTCCAACGGGGCGATCCAGAAGGGGAATCAGGGCCTTGTCCTTCGCCGCGTTTTCAATTCGCTCTTGTGTCGATTTACCGCGCTTTTTGCAGACGAGAAGCTCTTCAATCACCCTGCGCTATGTGTGGCTTTTGGCCTCGGGATCACCTTCCCGCAGGTAGGCGTTTCCCACCTCTTTGGCCATTGCAGGCAGGGTTCTGCCCATGAGTCTTGCGTCCAGAATCCGCTGGTCTTGCTGGGGATCCTTGGTCTTGAGGCTGGTGTGCTTGGGGTTTGCTTGGGTTTCGTCCACAAAGTAGAAGTACCCTGAGGCTTGGCGGCCGTAGATGCGGTAGGAGTTTGGAATGACCAACATAATGTCGGTCCAAAGGCTAGAGTAGCCCACCCCGCATTCCTTACCCCTATAAGTGAGAGGTGACTGAAGGAAGGTGGCGGCAAGTGATCCCGACTCGTCTCCAGTGGCAATTTCCGTGGCACTGCTTGAGACAGTTTCCGGAAAATCGCCGTTTTCATGAGGAAAACCGCAGAAAAAATGGAGCCGACTGTCGGGATTGAACCGACGACCCACAGTTTACAAAACTGTTGCTCTGCCGCTGAGCTAAGCCGGCTAAACTCAATGTTTACGGTGTGTTTGTGTGTTTTGGCTCAATTTTGAGCCATTGACGCCCAACAAAAAACCAACAACTTTCGCCACACTCACGCCCTCAACACTCCAAACCCTGCCAGTGAAGCCCAAATCTGCCAAGGCGAAGTTCAAACCCACGAAAACCATCTCAGCAACCTTCCGGAATCCACGGAAAGTGGGCGGTTTAAAATTCGCGGTTTTGCCAGATCCTCGGATCCGTTTTCTTTCCTGGATGAGCGCCAGCGTTTTTTCCTTCTCCCAGATGAGGCCGAACGCGTCCGCGGCCCACCAGACTTAATAATTGTTCCCTCGGGCAACCAAAAAGCTGAGGCCGGATCGATGATCCGTTGAGTTTCTGTGCTCAGTGGTTTTNAAANCGGCAGGTTTCTTCGGTTTTNATACCGTCACTGACAGTTGGTTTTTGCCCTCCCCGAGGCCGCCCGAAGACCTCCTNGGTAGGANCCGGTCNCCGAGAGGTNCGCATTTGCGGCGGTCCGGCTCTGCGGACGTGGCGCTTTCGGAGAAATCGCCCTACCTCGGAGGTGCTTGGGTGAGGTGGATTTTTCGGTTATTCGAATGTAGACCGAGGACTTCCTGGGTAGGAGCCGGTCTCCGAGAGGTGCGGCACTGTGGCGTCCGTGTCCGCGGACGTCCGGCCCTACAGCGGTCCGGCTCTGCGGACGTGGCGCTTTCGGAGAAATCGCCCTACCTCGGAGGTGCTTGGGTGAGGTTGGGTTTGTGGCAGTCCCTTTCCTTAACCGGTAGAGATTTAGAAACGATTGAAAGCCGCGCGATTGGAGACGAGTGAAACGCCTTCTTCCGCTAACGGGCATGGGCGCTTTTTCGTTCTTGCCCATTATTTCTGCGTGTCTACGGGACCTTTGAGGCCTCTGGCCCCGGTCGTCGACTTGTCAGGGCCGCCGTTTGTTCACCGCCGTCGCCCTGCGAGTTCTACGAGAGCGTGGACCAGCGGTTTTCAGACCGTTGCTAACTGATTCCCTCCAATCCACGGACGGAGCGAGCAGTGTTTAGTGTCCATCGGGAGGCCAGCAACCCGCCTCATGACAGTTTCCCAGATCGGCGCGTCGGCGTTGATGTGCACTTTCCGTAACAGGTGTTAGTTTTAACAGTGATAGTACTCTCACAGGTTCTCCTTCCAGTCCGCCAGTGACTAAACCCTCTCTCAGTTCGCGCCCCCAAGTGGTGATGCGGCAGGCATGGAATCATCTCTTTTTCCTCCATTGGATCGAGCAGGCAGAGCGACTCCAATCACTCCTTCCGGCAGGATTGACGCTGGATTGCTACGATGGGAAAGCCTTCGTGGGCATCGTGGGATTCCTCATGGATTCGCTCCGACCGATCGGTCTGCCGGCGGTGCCGTGGCTGTCCTATTTTCGGGAACTCAACGTTCGGCTCTATGTCCGCGATCATACCGGACGGCCTGGGGTCTATTTCCTGTCTCTGGATTGCGACCGAGCCATCGCTGTCTGGATTGCCCAGGCATTCTTCAGCCTGCCGTATCGACATGCATCGATAAGTTTTGGTGCGACAACCGATAATTACACTCTGAACTGCCGCCGCTGGGGCCACAACAAGGGACAGGCGGATTACGCGTGGCGTCCGGTCTCCCTTCCCAAGGTATCGACACCTGGATCGCTGGAGTTCCACTTGCTCGAACGCTACCGGTTCTTCACCGAACGGCAGGGAAGCTTGCAAGAGGGACTAGTCAGCCATGCCCCCTACGAGGCCTCCAAAGCGCTCTTCTCCAAGTGGAGTGCGTTGCCACTGGCATGGAACGGATTGCCAATCCCCAACAGACCACCGGATCTAGCACACTACTGCCGCGGGGTTTCAGTCGAGGCACACGCTTTGACTCCCGTCAGGGCGTAAAGACCTTCTAAAATTTCAGACGAGGAGCTTTTCTTTCAGCAACGACCCGGAATCCACGGAAAGTTGCCAGTTTGGAATCCGCGGTCCCGTCGGATCCTCGGATCCGTTTTCTTTTCAGAATGAGCTCCATCGTTTCTTCCTTCTTCCTGATGAGGCCGAACGCGTCCGAGGCCCACCAGAGTTGATGAGAATTCCCTCGGGCAACCGACCTGCTGAGGCCGGATCGATGATCCGTTGAGTTTCTGAGCTCATTAGCTTTCAACCCGCAGGTTCCATCGGTTTTCACACCGCCACTGACAATTTTCAGTGGCTCAGCGTTGTCCCAGCCATCGGGCTGCATTGGCCACAATCCGTAAGGCATTGGGGTTGAAGAAGACCGGATAGGTTTCGTGGCCAGGGCGAAAATAGAAAACGCGACCGCTCCCAAGGCGCCACACCGATCCGCTGCGAAACCACTCCCCCGAAGACCAATGCTCCTCAAGGACCACCTCGTCCGGGGCAGGCACGTGAAAGGGTTCGTCGTACATTTCGGTCTGCTCGATAGCGAAGGACTCTGGCACTCCTTGGGCGATCGGATGGCGCGGCAGGCGGATGCGAACTTCGCTCGGCTTGCCATCTCCTCGGTAGGCGGGAAAGCAGCAGTTGGCCCGAAGCAACCGGACCTCGACGGGACCCTGCGGAGGACGGCGGTATTGGACCTCCGGCGACAGACGCTCCTTGTAACTCGGGGCCATCCAGGGGCGCGGCAACAAATCGCTCTCGACGACCACGGCTCGACTCCGTTCGTTCTCAGGCAGGGCTGCTAACGCTCGATCCAGCGCCACAGCATTCATCGCTCCCACGAAGGGGCGGGACCAATGAGCCGAATGGAGCGCCAGAAGCGATAGCTTGCCGGTGCGGATCCGCTCGACGATTCGGGCCGCGGTCGCGGGCTCAATTTCAGCATGGCGGACATGGCCCCACCAAACCAGCACGTCCACCGAATCCAGGTCCTTGAGCCCCTGCTCGGGGTCATCGATGCAAACCGATTCGACGGAAAGGCCAGAAACGGTCCTCAGGTGGTCTGCAATCTGGTTGCCCAACCAATTCGGGTAGGCCTTTTTCTGGGCTGGCTGTCGCTCGTCCCAGACACGAACGCGGATTCCGGAGGGTTGCGGAGTCTTGCAGCCCGCGGACGCCAAAACGGCAGCACCGCTCACCAACCATTCGCGACGGGAGATCATGAAGAGGAGGATCTCCTGAAACATCCACGCAAGCAATACCCCCAAAAGACCCCGCCTCGTGAAGCGGACTTCGTTAAAGCGCTGGGATCCAAGGAGCGCGGCAGGATTATATTAATAGTATAAGATGTCCCCTTTTGTGTAAATATGCGGGACCGACCCCCAGGCTTGTCCGGAGATCTTTCAAAGACTAAGTGATGGTTTAGAGTGTCCCCTTTTGTGTAAATAGGTGGGACCGACCCCAAGGCGATTTGGGGGAAGGGATGGAGGACTCCCGGATTGCTTCGGGGGGCGTGGTCTCGCCATGCTGGGGGTCAAATATGTCGAGGCGGCAATACCCGTTCCATCTGATTGAACCCCGGTGGCAGCGGCACTGGGCGGCAGAACAGACCTTCCGGGCGTGGAACCCGGGAGACCACATTCCGGAGTCCCATCCCTTCGGGCTGCGCCATGATCTGGCGGGCCGGGCGGCGGCGGCTTCCGATTTGCCGCCAAAATTCTACATTCTCGACATGTTCCCCTATCCTTCGGGGGCCGGTTTGCATGTCGGGCATCCCGAGGGCTACACGGCGACAGACATCCTGGCACGCTATCGCAGGGCTCAGGGCTTCAACGTGCTGCATCCGATGGGGTGGGATTCGTTTGGTCTTCCGGCCGAGCAGTACGCGGTGAAAACCGGGCAGCACCCGCGGATCACCACCGAGACCAACATCGCCAACTTCACGCGCCAAATCCAATCGCTGGGCTTCAGCTACGATTGGTCGCGCGAGTTGGCCACCACCGATCCAGAATACTTCCGGTGGACGCAGTGGATCTTCCTGAAGATTTACAATTCGTGGTTCAACCCGGCCACAAACAAGGCCGAGCCCATCGAGTCGCTGAGCTACCCGGCCGACTGCCAGACCGAGGCGCAGAAGCGGGCCCATCGCGACTCCAAGCGCTTGGCCTATGTTTGCGAGGCGCCGGTCAATTGGTGCCCCGAGCTGGGAACGGTGCTGGCCAACGAAGAGGTGATCGACGGCAAGAGCGAGGTCGGCGGGTTTCCGGTCGTCCGCAAACCCATGCGCCAGTGGATGCTGCGCATCACCGCCTATGCCGAGAAGCTCCTGGCCGACCTGAACACGATCGAGTGGTCCGACTCGCTGAAAGAGATGCAGCGCAACTGGATCGGCCGCAGCGAGGGCGCTGAGGTCGATTTCCTAGTGGACGGCCAGCCGGAGAAGATCCGGGTGTTCACCACGCGGCCCGATACTCTATTCGGGGCGACTTATATGGTGTTGTCGCCGGAGCACCGGCTCGTCGCGGGCCTCACCACGCCGGCGCAGACAGCGGCGGTGACGCAGTACCAGCAATTCGCCACCACGAAGTCCGACCTCGAGCGCACCGAACTCGCCAAAGACAAAACCGGCGTCTGGACCGGCTCCTTTGCCATCAACCCGGTGACCGGGGGAAATATTCCCATTTGGATCGCCGACTACGTCCTCGCGAGCTACGGCACCGGAGCCATTATGGCCGTGCCCGCCCACGATGAGCGGGATTTCGAGTTCGCCCAAAAGTTCGGGCTGCCGGTGGTGCAGGTGGTGCAGCCGCCCGATGCCAAGACCGAGTGGCAGGGCTTTTGCGACGAGGGAACGGCCGTGAATTCGAGCAGTGCAGAGCTCTCGCTCGACGGACTGCCCACTGCGGAGGCCAAGCAGAAAATTACCGCGTGGCTAGAATTCAAGGGGCTGGGTCAGAAGACGGTCAACTTCAAGCTGCGGGACTGGCTCTTCAGCCGCCAGCGCTACTGGGGAGAACCCTTTCCGATCCTTTGGCGCACAGACGCTGAGGGCAATCGGTACCACGAGGCGTTGCCCGAGACCGCTCTGCCGCTACTGCCGCCGACCCTCGAAGACTACAAGCCCACGACCGATGGCCAACCACCGCTGGCCCGCGCCCACGACTGGTTGCACTTGCCCGACGGATCCACCCGCGAGACCAACACCATGCCGCAGTGGGCAGGTTCCTGCTGGTATTACCTGCGCTATCTCGACACGAAAAATAAACAGGGCTTCGTCAGCCCGGAGGTCGAGACTTACTGGATGAAGTCCGGGGGTAAAACCCCGGGCGTGGATCTCTACGTCGGCGGCACTGAACACGCCGTTCTGCATCTGTTGTATGCCCGGTTCTGGCACAAGGTTTTGTTCGATCTGGGGCAGGTCTCAACCGCCGAGCCCTTCTTCAAGCTGGTGAACCAAGGGCTGATCTTGGGCGAGGATGGGCAAAAGATGTCCAAATCGCGCGGCAACGTGGTGAACCCGGACGACGTGCTGGTGGAGTATGGGGCCGATGCGTTCCGTCTGTATGAAATGTTCATGGGACCACTGCAGGACACCAAACCTTGGAACACTCAGGGAGTGGAAGGCGTGTACCGGTTCCTAGGCCGTGTCTGGCGTCTGTTCGTCGACGAGAAGGCTGAGACGGATTACGAGCAAGCCTCCACGGTCGTCGCCGGAGGCAACGCTTCTTCGGACGAATCGACCCGGCTCCTCGACTTGATCCGCCTTTCGCCGCGGATCTGCGATGAGGCCCCGACCCCGGCCCAGCTCAAGCTGCTGCACGAGTGCATTCGTAAAGTGACCCACGATCTGGAGCACCTGCAGTTCAATACGGCCATCTCGGCCATGATGGTGTTTATCAACGGAGCCATGACCTGGGAAAACCGCCCGTCGGTGGTCCTCCGATCCTTCCTCCAATTGCTGGCACCGTTTTCTCCACACTTGGCTGAAGAACTCTGGCAGCGGTTGTACCAGCATCAGGGTCTTGCGGTGCCGTCGCTCACCTATGCACCGTGGCCTGCCTTCGATCCGGCTCTTCTGGTCGAGACCGACATGGAGTTGCCCGTGCAGGTCAATGGCAAACTGCGCGATGTGATCCGCATGCCAGTGGACGCCAGCGCCGCTGAAATCGAGGCGGCCGCGCTCAAGGCCGAGAAAGTACTCCCCTTCCTCGCAGGCAAGACCGTGAAGAAGGTCATCGTTGTTCCGCGCAAAATGGTCAATGTGGTGGTGGTCTGAGCCGATACCCGCCTTGGAAACATGAAATCGCTAACGAAACACCTCACCCCAGACGAACTTCGTATCGTCTGGATCCTGACGGCGGTATTGCTCCTGGGCATCGGTGGCAGAATCTGGATCGTCAGCCATCCCATGTCCGCCTCCCAGAGCACTCCCGCCTCCAGTCCTGCATCCGTCCAGACTCTCTGAATGGAATCTCAAAGCCCTAAAGACCCGATCGCCGATCTTGTGGCCGTCGATGATCGGTATCACCGGGACGCCTACCTCTTTTTGAGAGATGCCCTGGAATACTCCCAGCGCATCCTCAAACGAGAGGTCGGTAACAAGGCCCGTCACATCACCGGCCAAGAATTGCTAGAAGGCATCCGCGAGTTCGCACTGAAGGAGTACGGCCCGATGGCGCTGACCGTGCTTTCAGAATGGGGTATTCAGCGTGCCGAAGATTTTGGGGAAATTGTCTTCAACATGGTGGAGCATGGCATTCTCTCCAAGACCGACACCGACTCCCGGAAGGATTTTCAGGGTGGCTATGATTTCGAGAAGGCCTTCCGCGCCCCCTTCCAGCCATCGCGTCGAGGGGCTTAACTGGGACACAGTCGGCCCNACATTCCCGACATTCCCNANACTCGNNNNAACTCGGGCATTCAGACTGAACTGCTAGAGCAGGTGGANAGGGGTAAAACGCTCCCCCGATCCGTTCCGCTCCAGTGCCAGCCGATCGATGCACNCCAAACCGAGTTAAGCCTAGCCCTTATTCTTCGGGGAACTCGTACGAGTAGATCGGATCGAGCGGATGACCTGGTTCCATTTTGGTCACCGTCTTGAGGCGACCGGTATGGATGTCGTAGACCCATCCATGGAGGGTGGGCTGTTGCCGGCGCTTCCAAGCCAGTTGGACAAAAGAAAGCTCGGCCAGGTTATGGACCTGCTCGGCCACGTTCAACTCGACCAAGCGTTCGATCCGCAGATCCTCGTCGGCGATGCCATCCAGTTCAACCGCATGGGTTCGGTACACATCCTTGATGTGACGAAGCCACTTATTGATCAATCCGAGGTGCGTCCGGCCCAGTGCGGCCTTTATGCCGCCGCATCCATAGTGGCCACACACGATGATGTGCTTCACCTGCAACACCTCGACCGCGTATTGCGCCACACTCAGCATGTTGAAATCCGTGTGCACCACCATGTTCGCAACATTGCGGTGGACGAACAGTTCGCCGGGTTCGACCCCAGTGACCTCCTCCGCGGGAACCCGGCTGTCCGAGCATCCGATCCATAGGAATTCAGGCTTCTGACCTCCCGAGTACCGGGTGAAGAAATCAGGCCGCAGACTCATCTTGTCTGCAACCCAGGCCTGATTGTTGAGCAGCAATCGTTGGTAGCTTTGCATAGACGCTTTAGTTGTGGGTGATGCCTTGGACTCTCCGGCACTGAGTTTCGATGCCACGATGCGGGGCTGATTCACAGAACTCCCGGATCACCTCGACCGCATCATGATCGACATAGTGGGCTCTGACTCCATCGATCACTAGGCGGGATCCGTCCGGGATTTCCCGCAGGCGAGCCTTGAGTTCCTGCTTGTTGACGAAGGTAAGATCTTTGTTGAGGCGGATGAGAAAATCCTCGCCATCCCGCACCAAGGTCACGGCGGTGCGAGTGTAGGATCTCATCACAAAGAAGACGCTCACAACCAGGCCGATCATGATGCCCTTCAGGAGGTCGGTGAAAACGATTCCCGCCACCGTAATGGCGAAGGGCAGGAATTGAGACCAACCTTCCTTCCAGACCGAACGGATGACAGACCACGAACACAGCTTGTATCCAACGGACAACAAGATTGCAGCGAGGCAGGCCAAGGGAACCCTATTGAGCACCGTCGGAATTAAAGAGGCCGCCACCAGTAAAAGCAGCCCGTGGATGATCGACGACAGGCGGGTCTTGGCCCCAGCGTAGATATTGGCAGAAGAACGGACGATCATGGACGTCACCGGCAGCCCTCCGAGAAGGCCAGAAATCAAATTACCAAAGCCTTGGGCCCGCAACTCCGCATGGGGATCGGATATCCGTTTCACAGGATCGAGCTTGTCGCTGGCCTCCAAGCTCAGGAGGGATTCCAAACTGCCAACAATGGCGATGGTCAGGGCAACCTTCCATACGAGCGGGTCGGCGATGCGGGAGAAATCCGGGAAATGCAACGCCTGCAAGCCTTCTCGTATCGAGCCCATCACCGGCAATTCCACCAGATGATGGTTGGCAGCCAACAGCGTCCAGGAGGGCACCATGACTTTGAAGAACTCGTTCAACACCGTGCCCAGAACCACACAAATCAACGACGCAGGAACCAGCCGGGTCCAGGCTCGGCGTTTGATCACCGGATGATTCCAACCAAAGAGAATTATCAGAGAAACCCCGCTGATGAGGATGGCACCCCAGTTGATGGAGCTCACCGACTTGGAAACTTCGTTGAACGTGTTCAGATGGTCCGCCTGCTGAAAGCTCTCATCACCAATGAAGTCGTTGTCATCGCCCATGGCGTGGGGGATCTGCTTCAGGATGATCACAATGCCGATGCCGGACAGCATCCCCTTAATTACCATGTTGGGAATGAAGTCGCCGACCACTCCGGCTCGGAGCAGTCCAATAGCAATTTGCATTGCGCCGGACAGGAGCACCGCCAGCGTGAAGGCCTCGAAGGCCTTCAACTCCTGAATTGCATTGAGCGCGATCATAGCCAGGCCTGCGGCAGGACCACTGACACTGAGTTCGGATCCGGAAAGGAGCGCCACGATCACACCACCAACCACGCCTGCGATGACGCCGCTCAACAAGGGCGCCCCCGAGGCCAGCGCCACGCCCAGGCACAGCGGCAATGCGACCAGGAACACCACGATGCCGGCGGAAATATCGGCACGGGCGTGATCCAAGACCGGCAACTTCAGACCAAACCAAGACCGGGGAACTTTTCCTGAAGCCTGCTGGTTAACCATATTTCCCAACCATCGTTTCCAAAATCGGTCTTCTTGTCTTCAAAAATAGTACACCCAGTAGACCTCAGAGATTCAACCCAACCGATCGGACTGAAAGTGGATGCAATGCGAGCCGGCAAAGGGGGCGTTTCTGGAATTTCCCCTGTCCCACTCTTTCTCGGTTGATCGACATTCCGACTTCGTCGGCAGCACCCACATCTGCCTCGGCATGAACCGATCACGGCTCCATGCTCCACTTGCCCAAAGTTAGCTATGGGGTATCTAGACCCGCCTTTCAGTCGTCATGCGAATTCCTCACTACACCGCCTCCGCCGATTTTACGCGATTCGTGCGGGCAATGCCCAAGACCGAGACCCTCCTGAACCTCGAAGGTTCGACCCCCATCGAACTACTGCGGGAACTCGAGCCGAAACGCTTCAGCACTCCCCCGCCCTTCTGGGCTCCGGAATTCCGGTACACGAGCTTCGAGCAGTTCATGGGGCTGTACGACGAGTACTGCATGAACTTCTACCTGTCGGCCCAGCGCTACCACGATGCGGCCAAGATCGTTTTGGCCACCTGTGCCGAACAGGGCACCCGCTACGTGGAGATGAGCTTCCACCTGCCAAGGCTGGCCGCAGTGAAAGGCTCCGGCCCAGAAGTTCTGGCTGCCATCCGCGAAGCGGCCCCTCCGGGTCTGGAGGTTCGGATTTTCGCTGGCCTGTGTCACAACGACTACGCCATGCACGGCGCTCTGATCGAGGCGTCCCTGGGTTGGGACGATCTCGCTGGCATCGACCTGCACGGACCGGAGTACTGGCGGATGGAAACCTGGAGTATCGACGTTTGGCGGCGGGCGCAAGCGGCCGGCAAGTTGACCAAGGCCCACGCCGGCGAATTCATGCCGGCCCCCTTCGTGCGCTGGATCCTCGACAACCTCGGCGTCCGTCGGATCGAGCACGGGGTGCGCTCGATAGAGGATCCGGAGCTGGTGCGTCATTTGGCCCGTCAACGCATCACTCTGGATGTCTGCCCGATGAGCAACGTGAAGCTCGGCGTGCAAGGAGTCCCTTGCATGGCCGCCCACCCCATTCGAGCCCTCTTCGACGCCGGTGTGCCTGTCACCCTCAACTCCGAAGACACCTTCTTCTTCGGAAATCGATTGGAAGAGGAGTACTTCGCTCTCCATCAGGAGCTGGGTTTTTCAAAGGCAGAGCTGGCGCGGATCGCTCTGAACGGCATCGAAATCGCCCTACTAAGCCCAGAGAAAAAACAGGCGCTGGTGGCCGAGTGGCAGGCCTTTGTTGCGGCCGAGTCCCTGGACCTGGCGATCGCCGAGGGTTCAAACCGCTTCGTGGGATGAGTTTTCCATGGCTGCGGGCCAGTGTGTGCCGTGTGGGTTGGATGCAACCTTGGGTGGGACATACCGGCACCCCAAGCGTTCTGAAGGAACGTTGTATGACACTCGGTCC
>JGI12421J11937_10000530_pt1 | contig 14923 bp, 13 predicted proteins | sample LakErihyJuly2011_2_FD_11937 | JGI IMG/M metagenome (IMG submission 11937)
GTTTTAGTCGCAAGCCTCAGATTCTAGTCGGGGAACTAGCCTGGCTCTTACTACCAGTCTTCTACGCTATGTGGGCTGGTCGGTCACATAGGATTCTATTTAGAACTGACCTGCGGAAGAACCTCTACGCAAGTATGTAGTTGATAATCCAGCAGCACCTACACCTGCTGAGCCTTCAAAACTAGCACGTTCTTTGGATGCTAATATGTTTCGCTTACGCTTTGCTGCATCACTAGACTTTAGAAATTCTTCTTCTCCAGTTTGTTGAGTGTATTGAATACCAGTTTCACCATAAACATTACCTAGTTTAGTTGCTTCAGGTAATACACCCGCTATGCTTTCAGCACCTTGAAGTGCTGCAGCACGGTCAATACCATAAGCAGCAAAACCTTCAGCAGACATACGGCTAGTAGTTAATCCTTGACCAGTAAATGCGCCACCAATTTCAGCAGCGGTTGCCTTTTCTTTAAGTTTTCCAATTGTTTCAGTTGGATTAAGGAAGTAAGCAATTAAGTCATTATCAGTAAGGTTAGGGTAGAATGTTTTAAACGTATCCTTGATACCCTTGTCGGCATTAATAACACGGTCAGAAGCAGTAGATACTCTGTCTTTAAACTCAACTGGTGACATATCATTACCAATGTAATCAGAAAACTTTGCTTCATTAACTGTGCGGTCCATGCTAAGCATGTTGCCTAGTCCATATGCACGTAGTGTTTCGGCATATGAGTCTTCATTAGCAAGATACTCTGCTTCACTTAATGCATTTAATCCCTTAGCAAGACGCTTTTCATTACCAGCAAAGCGCAATGTATATGCAGCATTGAATGGTTTGCCTGTGGCAGGGTCAATAGATTTATCATACTTCATCTTAACTAATGCTTGATTAGGTGTTAACCCAGCCTTAAACATACGAGTCAAAGTATCTGCTAAAGAACCTAATCCATAACTTTCAAATGTAGCACGCATGACTTCAAAAGCATCTTGACGAGCCTTCTCGTCCATCATTTTTTGATATTCTAAACCTGCATCTACTAATGGTGTGTCATCATCAACTACAGGTAAGTCACCAAGAGTATCGGTATCTCCACCACCAGCCTTAAACGTATCAACAAGTTCATTTAATCTATTAAAATCTTTTTTAAGTTTATCTAATGGATTTAAAGTTTTTGCTTTAGGCTTAGATACAACAGGCTTAGGTGCAGTCTTTGTAACAATAGGGGCTTTGCCTCTAACGGCACCAGGACCAGATAGATATATAGGGGGTTTAGTTTTTTTACCAGGAGGCATAGTTATCCACCGAATCCAAACGACCTAAGAATTTGTTGTGTAAAGTCAGCACCAATTTCTCCTGCTTCTTCAGAAAAACCCCATTCATCTTCGCCCTGCATCTCTCTGTCGTAATCAGCAATTGACTTACCAGCCAGTGCTGCAGCCATTACTTTCTTATCCTGTGTTGAATTAGGAATAACAACACCAAGTTTCTTTTGACGAGCATATGCATACACGTCAGTAATGTCCTTAACAGTCCCACCTGCTGCTATATGTTCCTTAAATGTAGGATACATTTGCATAGCATTAAGACGTAGACGTTCTTTTTGTTTAGTAAGGTAATCCTTTGTGCCTAATCCATTGGCTACGTATGTTAATGCTGTTGCTGCGTCAAGTGGTAAACCATATGAAGCAGCAGTTTCTTGTAAATCAGCAATGTCATTTGCTGCTTGACTACCTATTTTAGAATTAAGAATTGATTCAATTGTGCTGCCCTTAAGGGCTTTCTTTGCTACTTTAACAGCAAGCAATACACGGTCAGCATCATCTAGGTTAGAACCTGTTTGAGTTCCATTAACAACAGTAGATACTGCTTTGTTTTCCTCTTTATTAAGTATGTCAAAGTACTGATTGTTCTCTTCTGCTGTGCCAGGACGACCAAGAAGGTTAACCATGTAGTCATCAAACATACGTTTGGCTTCACCACGTGTACTGTATGTACGATATGTCTTAACAGATGAAGTACCTGCTGGCTTCTTTGTTGCCAGATAATCCATAATAGAATCAGATTCTTCAGCAGTTCCATACTTAACTTGCTCTACAGCATGACGGGTATAGTCTGCAATAAAGTCATCTAGTCCACGAAACCATGTACCATCAGATAGTTGTTTTTCTTTAATCCAACCACTACTTATTAATTGTTGTTTTAATACATTGATATTTTGACCATCACCATAATATGTCTTAATAAAAGCATCACGCGCTTTAACAGGTGAGTCATAGAAATTTACCTGCGATACTGCAGGTGAGCCAGGACGCATGGTAGTTGGTTTATTAATAGTAACGGCAAACTGACGTATACCGTTCTTGTCTCCGCTTAGTCCTGTTACAGAACCATCAGCATTAAGAGTATAATTACTATATCTATCTGTGCCAGTTACTGCTAATGCTTCAGTAGGTGCACCTGTTTCCATGTCTGAAGGAGGATTCTTTAATGCAGCAAGAGCATCTTGTGCTTCTTCAATGCCTGCAGCATCTCTTAAATCTTTTGCTACTTTAAGAGCAGTTTCAGCATCTTTAATCTTTTCATTTCTACCAGCATTAGTCTTAGATGTTGCTTCTTGTTCTTTTAAAGATTCAAGAGTTTGTCTTACTTTAGCAATCTCTGCATTTAATCTTGTTTCTTTTAATTGAAATGCTGGGTATAGTTTATCATATGCAACCTTAGCACGCTCATATGGAATGCTATCTGTTTTATATTTCTTTAAATTATAACCAGGACGATTTCTACCAAAAAGTTTTGAACGCTCTGCATTAAGTTGTTTAATAAGTTCGGCAAGTTGTCTTTCCGTTTGTTGAATTTCTACGTTTGCCATTACTTCTTCTCCTTGTATGCATAGTAAGAATCACGTGAGTAGAAGTTAAGGATAGACTTAAAGATGGCTCGGTTAGCCTCTATTACGTATAGGTCACCTAACATTAACTCTCTTAAATCTGCCTCAACTTGTTGTTTGCGTTCGGCTTTAATGTCTGCTGCGTTAACTGCATTTGCTAGTTCTGGATTAGTACAGAATGCCATGAAGTCACGAATCATTCTGATAGCCAAACTCATACGAATACGAGTAGCGTCAGGAACATTAGTATTAGGACTATCAATAATTTGTTCTATGTTTTCTAGCATTACTTGCTCGCTACCTATGTTATTACCTTCACCAATAAGGGCTGGTGTTAATAAAGGATTAGATGCTTTAATAGAATCACGAGCATCTGTAGCACGACTAATGATATTAGCACGTGCAACAGGGTCGGATGTATCACGTAGTTGATTCTTCTCACTACGTGCAATGTTATAATACGTTTGTTTATCTTCGGCTACTAGCAAATCATTGTAATACTTCTCAAGACTTTTGCTCTTAACAAGACCTGCTGCCTGTATCCAGTTGTATGTAGCAGCATTAAAATCACCAATTTGTGGTGCAAATATGTATGCTGCTTCGCCATACTTCTTAATCATATCTTGGTTAGCAATACCCCAGTTTTTTAATTTATCTGTGTTCTTAATAAGAACCTTTGTTTGCTTATCATCACGTGATATTGTATAGATAAGTTTACCTGGGTTATCACCAATAAATGTAGCCAATGCTTCTTCATATGGTTCTGCAATATCACCATTGCTTGTTGCACTAATACCATTAAGAATATCAAAAAACTCAGAACGCAATCCGCTAATGCCTGTTTCTTTAATGTAATCAGGTACGCCTTTGCTTTCAATAACAGTAGGGGCAACTGGTCCAAACAGACCTAATACGTGGCGAATAACTAGTACATTGTGTGCAGATATACGTATGTTACGTAGATACTCAGCCTTTTCTTCTGCTGTTGAGTTAGCATCTAAGAACTTACCACGTGCTGCATTGTAAGCAATTGCTTGTTGTGCTGCAGTTACTTCTTGACGGTTCTTTTCATCTTTATTAAAGATTGAATACGCTCTTTGTAGACCTACTGGCACAATAGCCCGTGTAATATCCATGTTATCACCAATATTACCTAGCGCAAATGTATCTATACTTTCTGCTAATTGCTTAGCGGGTTCATCTATCATATCACCAATAAATGGTAACTGTCCTGGTAAGGAACCTAATATATTCTTTACTGCTACTACACTAAGTCCTGCAACAGGACCAGATAGTGTAGGCAAACCAGCATCTTGTGAGAATGATGGGTTCATCATGCGTAGTTTAAATGTAAACTCGTTAAACGATGGTTGGCTATAACCAGTATTACCAGTCAAGGCACGAATCGTGCCATCTGTAGCCTTAAAGATAATGTTATCCATAGGCATTACTACATATGGTTCACCATTCTGGTCTTTGTGGAACATACCACTGGCTTCTATACCAAGACTAGCAAGGCGCATACGATATAAAACTCTAGGGCTTACATCTTTTAAGCGGTAGATACGGCGATAGAAGTCTTCTGTAGCGCGGTAGTATCTTCCAACAGTACGTGCACTAAAAGCAAAGTTAGAACGGATAGCAGGGTTATCTGCATACTTAAGAATTACATCTGCTGCTTCACGTGTAGAGATTTCAGTAAAACGTTTCTGCGCTAAATCTAGTGCGTTTTCCCACTCTACTTGATTCTTTGCTTTGCCACCAGATTCCCACAAACCACCATTAATTTTGTACTGGTTCTCAGCAAACTCACGCTCTAAACCTGAATACTTTTTACGCAGTTGTGCATATGTAACCATGATGGCTGGTTGACGGAATATACCAGTAACCTGTTTATCCATTTGTTCCATTGCCATAGCACCATAACGTCTAAACACTGTCTCAGCATTAAAGTTTTCAAAGTCAATACCAGTATTAATCTGTCCAGTAATACGGTAGCCATCAGTAGCATCTTCAAAATCGTCTAGGCTAATACGTGCAGAAGCCTGACTCCATGTAGACTCACGAGCCTTTTTCTGTCCAACATTTGCCGCAAGCGCAAAGGCATCCATCTCATCTTTACTCTTACGTATTAATGCCATTAACTTATCGTTAAAGGTATTGACGTTACCATGAAAGGTTTCGTACATATCATTAAACATACGGAACAACTGAGTGCGAACAATTTCATCGTCACTTAAACCACGTGTACGCATTTCTACGCTGTGTGATGACATAGATAGAAAATCTTTAACAAGCACTTCGTCATCAACAAACCAATTACCAGTTATTGGACCTTTTTTGAATCCAACAGAAATCATGCCCTCATCAAGGGCAGTAGTCATGTTATCGCCAGTGCGCAATCCATCATTACTGAAAAAGATTTTAGCAGGATTAAGATAAACCTTATCTCCTATGCTTGCCTTATTTCCAACAAAGGCTTTAAACCATTTTTCGTACTGTGCAAGAGCAACTTGACGTTGCGATAGGCTTGTAGTATTTAACATACGCGTACCACGCGTCATTTTAACGCCTATTTCTTTAAATGCATTATCAAGCATGCTAGGAGTAATAGTTGCTTCAATAATATCCTTGCCATACTTACCAGATAATGCGCTGTGTGCAACCATTGACTGAGCCATGGAGTTTAAAGCATCAGGTGAGTGAACAAATGCCTGCAATAAATAATCCATTGTGTCTTCATCAAGATAACGAGCATACAATTTAGCAACAGCCTGAGATACGGCTTCACGTTTTTCCATACTATCAAGAAGTGCTACATCTACGCCCTTAGCGTCTGCAAATTTTTGCATAGCAGTAATTCGTGCGTCAATTGATAGTGCTTCTTCTGGATTAATGTTAAGTTTTTTGCCTACAATATCAAACAAGTTTACTTGTGGTCCTACTTTAAATACTTTTTGTATTATTTTCTTAAGTGGACCAGTTGCTTCTCCAGAACCAGTAAATGTTTTAGAACGATTGCTCATTCTAAAGCCTTGAAAAGAAGCAAGTCTTAATAAATCTTTAGTTGGTGCAGATAAAACATACATAGTTGCTTCATCAATTGCAGAACGGATACCCAAACGTGGGAACAGTGTAAGAATTGACCAACTATCTACTATTTTTTTAGAGAATGAACCCTGTGTTGCTCCGCCAATAGCGTTAATAAGATTCTTTTTAGATTTAATGTTCCATATCATGGAACCAATTTCATCATAAGGTAGAGAACCAACAGCCTTAGTAGCCTGATAAGGTTGAATTGGACCTTCTGTATTCATTACAGTGCCTACTTCATTAACCTTTATAGCATTAGGTGGTGCAACTTTAGCGTGTTCTGGGTTTACACCTACATCTACTTTAGTTGCAAAGCCTGCTTTGTCTCCATATTTATCACGAAGGATAGTTTGGATTAGTTCTTCACCACGTGCGTCTCCACCAAGACCCATTGAGTACATTGTGGAAGCATCCAGATTACGCAAAATAACAAATTGCTCATCAGCAGGTGATGCAATAAATCTTTGTGTTAGTGCTTCAGCCATATCGCGTGGCAATAATTGACGAGCACGTGCAGTAAAGTTAGCAGCAGTAAGTACAGCATCTGGACCAGTGCGTACTTCTAGTCCTTGAGCGGAACGTGAAGCAAGTTGTCCAATACGCTTCCAGCGTGTAATCTCTTTATTAGATGCTAAGACTGCAGCCATACCAGCATCTCCTGCTTTAATGCGTTCAATTGCATCTACTGGAGAAATAAGCGCTTTATGTATTTCTTTTACTCTAGGTGTTAATTCTTCTGCGCCACGGCGGAAATTAAAAATGCCATCAAGGTTACGGAGCATGCCATCCATGTAAAGACGATTAGTACGAGCAATAGCAACGCCATTGCGTTGGTATGTTGTACCATCTACACGACCAGAAAGTAAACGTTGCAAGTTGGTAGTATCTTCAAAATACTTCTTAGCAGTTGCTGCATTTACTACTGGAGTATCATTATCAGCCAACGCTTTAATAAATTGTGGGTTAGCCCAACCTGGATGGTTTTCCATGATTGTGCGATAAGCATCAGCCTGCTCTTCAGGGTTGCCTTCTTTGTATCGTTTAACAAGTGGACCTAATTGGTTTTCCCATAGGTTAAATAATTTAGGGTCTTGGAATGCTTTTTCAACAGCACGCTCTGCGCCTACGCCACTATCAACATCTTTAAGAATTTGGTTAGCAATTTTCTCACCCTTAGTAAGAATTTTATTTCCACCACCTGTTAACCAAGTAAGTGGGTCAATTGCTAACTGGTAAACAAAGTCAATTACACCAGAAACATTTTTAGTTGTACCACTAACGTATGCTCCGTGCAGACCACCATCACGTGGTGGCTTTGTATCTAACATGCGAGCAAGGTCGCGACCAGGTGAAACCTGTGCGTACTTAACGCCATCTAATACCTGCTTAAAAGCATCAGGGTCGTTATAGGCTTTTTTGATTGATTCAAGAATGTTGTTATCAACCTTGCCATAATCCTGAACAATCTCACCAGGAGTACGTCCTGCTAGTAAACCTTTTGCTACCTGAACATCGTACTGACCAAAGTAATCAGTTGCTTCTTTAAGAGCACCATCATCATAAACGTTGTTGCCGTCCCATGCTTGGTACCATGTTTTTACGGAAAATAAATCTTGTCCCTGCGCAGCCAAACGAGCAACCTTATACGGTTGATTAATAATTTTATTGTACTGACCAGCAACCTTAAATAAACCAATAAGTGGGCTTGCTGCTATTTTAAGTGCTCCAGTAAACAATCCTTTAACGCGGTCAGCACCAGTAGGTTCTTCTTTAAGATAGTCCGCATTTTTAAACATAAACTTTAATTGCTCTTGAGCATTAGGGTCTAGTTTATCAAATTGTGAACGAGCAATCTTATTATCTAATTTAGATAGGTCACGATGTTTTTTAATCGTGTAACTCATCTGTTCAATTTGAGTAGTCTGAGTAGAGTTTAAATTAGCCTGCTTAGCAGCAGAGTATAAGTTAGGAGAAACAGAAGCAACAACAGGATTAATGTATTGCATTAGTACCCGTTATCAAGTAGTTGTCTATAAATTAATTCTGCATCGCCTGATGGGTCAAATTGTGTAAGTTGTTTAATTGTATCAATAAGTGTTGGTGCATAGTTAGGCATACCACGCATTGCTTCAGTACCAGCACCAGCACCCATATTAATACCAGAAGTTACTGGTTCATCTGGACGCATGCTCGGTTCATCTAATGAAAGAATTGGTGGCATTGCTGCAGCAGCCATTGGTGCTTCGCTTTGCTGTTGGTTAATCATCTTGTTTTGTCCGTAAGGAAGACCTGTGTATGTAGCCTGCCCTTGAGTAAAGCCTTCAGTTGCACCGCCATCGGTGCGTTGTGATAGAGCGCCAGGACCTGACACTGGCGCTGGATTATTAGGTCTTCTATAACCGCCTCTAGCCATTAGTCATCCTCCTCTTCATCTTCTAAATGTTTTCTTACATCTGCTGCTGTTGGTGCTTTTTGCAACCAATCAGGAAATGAATCTTTGGCTGATAATAACCAAAGAGCATTATCATTATTAAATCCTGCTCTGCGCAGTGATTTAAAAAACTCATGTAGTTCAATTGCATACTGGTCTAACTTTGAGTAATCTTCATCAGCAACAGTTTTTACCTTTGCAGGTTGTCTCTTACGTGCTGCCATGATTACTCCCTTATATTGCTCGCTGTTGACTTAAACGTGCTACGCCTTGTGCTTTACCGCCACTTGTTAAACTGCTAAGTAATGTTTGTAACTCTGGTCGCTCTTGTGGTAAAGGTGCGCCTCCTGCTGGTGCCTCGCCAGGAGCAGAGGGGACAGGTTGCTCAACTGATTGTTCAGCGCCAGCAGGAGGATTCTGAGGTCTAAAGACTTCTTCAATAGTATCTTCTATTGCTTTGCCTTTTTGACGCGCCTTAATTACTTCTGCAATCTTACGAACTATATCTGATGGGTCTTGTCCCTGTGTTGCCATTTGCGGAATTGCTTGTGTCATTGCGTTCAATGAAGTAAGAAGCGAATCGCGCATCTTTTCAATTTCAATTTTCTCTTGCTCTAGCGTTACGTTAACGTTAAACGGTAACTCACGCATTGCCATATCCTTGGAAATAAGACCGCCACCTAATGCTTGTAGCATAAAGATAAGTCCCTGTGCTGGGTTGAGACCAGCAAGCATGCCATAACGTACATCGGCTGAGTAATCAGATTTAATGTCTTTAGTTGGCTTGTATGTAATTTCATAAGGAGAACCAGAATCTACTCCACGAATTGTTTTTTCTTCTGGAAAGATTAATTCATCTACATTAAAACATAGAGCAATAACGTCCCTAAGTGCTGCAGCAAAGATTGCTTGTGCAGATTTAACTTGTGTATCAAAGGCTCCCATAAGAGCCTGTACGCCTTGTCCAGTGACGATAGAAGCATCTATGTTTCCTGTGCGTCCTTCAGGATAGCGTGTGCCCACACGCAGTTCTTGATTAAGTTGTGCTTGTTCAGTGAACGCACCTTGTGGAAGTGTAAGTTCAACACGGCGCACACCTGCTGGATTGGCTGTACGAATAACAGCATCTCCACCAAGCATAAGTTCTTGGACATCTTGCGGTAGTACAATCGGTGCCTGTACTGACTTCTCTGCTGCTTCCATCGCAAGTAATGCGAATCTATTACGGAGCAACTGAATACCAAGTACATCATCAAACTGTCCACGTAGTTCACCATCAATAGATGGTTTACGTGCTACCACAACCATCATCTTGCCAAGCGGGTTTAATGCTTGAGAAAGAACTAGGTTATTTCTGCGCGGCACATAAATTACAGATTGGTCTTTATCGTAATAACGAACCATTTCAATCTGTGCATTAAGGTCTTGCTTATAACCATCTGGTCCAAGAAGTTCTCTATCATACTCTGGGAACTGGGATACCAGTTCACCAAGTGTCATAGAGTACCGTTTAGCAAATGCCGTACAACGTCCATAGCGGTCAAACTCTGGGTAAGCCCCAATAGGATTTTCTATGCGAATACGTGGCAACTTTGCTTCATCGTCTAATTCAATTATGAATGGGACGAAACCATATGTAATGTACCAGTCCGCACCTGAATACATTTGTACTGATAAATCTGAGTTCTGAAAATAATTAGAAGCAATACGAGTACGCTTATCAGCAAAGGTACGTGCTCTATCAGATACTTGATTGGCTGCAGAACAATTAATTGCTGGAAGCGGAGCCATAACTTCCGATAGGTCACGTGCAACAATATCAATAAAGTTTGCTACTACGTTAGCATCAACACCTTCTGGAAAAAAGTTAGGATATACCTGAGCAATCTTTCCTTTACGGACGGCAAGTACATCTAGGTTGCGTGCATCACGCTCATGATTACGGTAACGTAAGGAATCAACCCGTGCCGTTACTTGCTCTATTGATAACATTAAAACCCTATTTCTTTTTAATATTTAAGTTTGGTTTACGCTTAAGTTTTGTATTCATTGCAACGCGTTCTCCTAATTTACTAGCATAACTAGGGTCAGTAGGTCTTCCACCAGTTTCATAGCGCACATCCAATTCAAATTCTTTCATTGCTTTATCTGATGCACGAGTACGTGAACTATCATTTTTAAACATAGTTTTTGCAGAATCTGGTTTATTAGGTTTTTGTTTAGCAGTAGGTTTTACTTTTACGCCAGACTTAGGATTAGCAAGTGGCTTAGCCTTTTGTGCTGCCTTAAGAGATGGCTTCTTAGATTTAGTTGCAGCCTTTACAATACCTTTTGCAATTTTTGCTACATTAGCCATTTACTTACCTTTTTTCTTTACTGGAACTTTTGGAGTATTAGGTTTGTTAGTTCTACTTTTAATACCCCTTAAAGATTTAGGAACATATTTAAGAGATGTAATTTTTTTAGAGTTGCCAGCATTATGTTCAACCATTTGAGCATTATCTTTAATTTTTTTCATACTGCCTTTAACTGGGTATTCACTCATATACTCTTGAACTTTAAGTTTTCCCTTTGAATTTACTGTTGCGTATGGTGAACCTATTTGTCTACCTTTTGCTGCAGTTGTATTAATTCTTTTAGCCAATTTAGCAGCCTTGGCTTTTCCAGTAGTTATACCTTTAGACATGCCGAGTTCTTTGCGTGCTTTATTTTCAATTGCCCTAGCAGCCTTAGAAGCGCCCTTAACAATTTTAATTACATTAGCCATTTACTTACCCATGTTTCTGTATACTTTTGTAACGGCACGAGCGCCCTTACCTGTAATACCTGCAATCTTGCGAACCGCTCTACCGTATGGAAATGCTGTAAATGCTACATCCATAGGAGTTTTAGGAACTATAAAATCAAGTACGTTTAAAGCAGCCTTGGCAGGTCCTTTTGTAATTGCCTTTGGCTTTATCTTGACACTTGTTACTTTAACTTTTCTGCTCATGTTAACTCCTATCCATACATATCTTGCCATTGCTCAGCAAAGGCTTCGTCTAAGTTGATTGCGTATCTATTATTAATCTGTGCTTGAGTAGCCCAACGATTGTTGGCATACATAGAAGTTCTACTACCAGCCTGCATCAGTTCACGGATGCGGATAACCGCAAACCATAAAGCCATAACGCAGTCAGTCTTGCCTCTGGTCTCAGGTTTCCATGTAAGTAGTTGCTGAGTAAGAGCCTTAATACCTTCAGAACCATCTGATGATGGCAATTCTATAATGTTGTTCTTTTGGAACTTCTCGTCACGGACTGTGCCAAAGAGGTTAGACATTGAAGCAACACCAAACGAAGTGTCCCATTTGTTTTTCCCTGTGAAGTGTGCGTCAAGGCGTACACCGTATGAAGCAAGCCAGTTTCGTAAGTCTTCGTCAAGGGAGTAGGCTTTCTGGTGAGCGTTGATTTCAACTCGGAACTCTTGTGGTTTATATTTAATAGTGAGTTCTTCAATTGTTGCTCTAATCTTTTGTGGAGTAGGTTCGCTCATGTTGATGCATTCAACTATGTAAATTCTGCCGTCTGCACGGTTATACGTTGCCACAACAAAAGCCGCATTACCCGCCATAGCAGGGTCAAAGCCAATTACAGTATGTCCTTCCACTTTTGGTGGATGTCCAGCAGCGCCGTCTTTTAGTGGACCTCGCTTGCGCATCCCGTTAGTTGACCCTTGCACCAGCATGGGTGGGAAGATTGAATCTTCTTGGATGTCTTCTTGTTGATAAACCAGTGCCCACGTAGAGGGAGTAACTTCGCTGCGTCTTTTAAATAAGGCTGGTCCGTCCCACTTGGGATAGTATCCATTTTCTTGCGGCGTATCATCATCTCCGTCCCACGGGACATCAGACTCTTTCCAAAGTGTAACCCAATCCTCGGGTTGGTCACCATACTCCAAAACAGCAGGCATGCCCATATAAGTAAAAGGCGTTTTACCACCCGACCAGTGCTTCGGGTTACGAAGTTCTTTGTAAAGGTCGTTGGCTGCAATTCGGGTCCCCACCACTAGTAACTTACCATTTTTACCCAGACGGGTAATAACTTCTTTCTGCAACCAGTCCATCTGCTTTTCCCACTCATGGGCATTGGCAGTAGTAATGCAGTCATCAAGAATAATCAAATCAGCACGGGCACCGTAAATCTGACCACCCATACCTAGTGCCTGAAGGGTTGGGTCCTTNTCACTAGAGTTACGCGCATCGCCCCCAAGGTAGACAGTATCGGTTCGCCAAGTATCAGCGTCACCTTTCCAGCCGCCCTCTGGACCGAATGCGGTCTGCAGTTTGAGCCAGCGTGGATGGGACAGTCGTTGCTTTATAGCATATACGAACTCGCGAGCCTTATTCAATGTCTTAGAAACCACGATGATGCGGATGTTAGGATTGAGGGCAATGCGGTAAGTTGAGTAGTTCACCGTAATGACGGTAGACTTAGCGTGCTCAGGAGGAACGTTCACCAATAGGCGGTTCAATTCTCCAGGCTCGTAAATCATAGAAGGGTGAAGCCACGAAGGCTCGTACCCCTCAAGTAGGTCCACCCAGTCTTGATGGTGTGGAAACACCTGTTGGTCTAAAAATGCTAATGAGAAGTCCGAGAACTCAATGGACTCTTTCTCTACACCTAGTTCGGTAAAGGCAGACTTCTGACCCTCTTCCTTTGCCTCCTCTAGGGAGCGTGCAAACTCGGGGTCTCGCGCCATCCATACTCGGATGGTGTCTGCTTTCTTGTTTTCCTTTGCCATTGCCGCAGGGATTGGAAGACCTGCTCTTACAGATGCTAAGACGTTAGCCTTAGATAGCGCCAACCCTTTAGCAAGGTGGTGCTCATCCCCACTCTTAAATCCGCCCATTGTTATCCCATCTGTAGGCATAGTACCCCCGCCTATAACAGACAGTTTGTACAGCATATTGTAACAGAGTGAGTAAGGCTCTAAAAAGACTTACGAACTATTTTACTCTCTATATATACTTAACCTGTCCAAACAGGTAAAACGGACTGTTTTGTACAAAAGTATTTATTACTTAATAGAAACAGTTAAATAACTACCCCCTGTAACTATACTGACAGAAATATATAGGGATAGATACAATACATATAACCCTCGCACATTAATATAGTGGGGGTCATAACTGTCTAAAACAGAGTACTGTAGTCAGTTTGTAATACAGTCGTGGCTGTCTGTAGAGAGACTATCTCCCCGACAGGCAGGGGGAGAAAGACTGTATCTGCTGGCATAATAATATATCTATCTGCCGTAGCCATGTGTTCATGTTCTCCTCTCTTGTCTATCCTTAAAAGCGTTCGCCCAAAAGCGGCGAACAACAGGATAGACAATTCACCCCTAACATGAAAGTCTGATTTGATGTAATCAAATTGATTATGGTTGTTTATAGTTAGGAGTTGTTATGAAGGTTGTTCGTGTTGTTAATGGTGTTGCTCCTGCTGGTGCGGTTGCTATCGGCAGGGGTACAGTGTGGGGTAATCCGTTCATCATGGAGATGGATGGTACTCGGGAGCAAGTGCTCGCTAAGTTCTACCAATATGCCCTATGGCGCTTAGAGCGCGAGCCAAACTGGCTAGAGCCTCTGCGTGGTAAAAACCTCGCATGCTACTGCTCTCCTAAAGGTTGCCACGGCGATGTCATCTTGGCATTGCTAACACTAAAACAAGCAGAAATGGTAGGTGCCTAATGAACACACAAGAAATCGCACTACACGTATTCAACTGCGAGTACGACTACACAGACGAGTGTCCAAATTGTACACTAACAGAAAAGGAGATAGACCGTGAGTTTAATCAGATGTCCTGAATGTGGCACAGTTCCCCAGTGCTACCCCAACTGCCCATTAGAACCAACAGCCGAAGAATGCCCATGCTTCTACGGCTCAACATGTCCATCAGACGGGAGACACAGAGATGAGTGAACAACAAGGCATACGCGTAGAGAATCACTGCTACGAATGTATGATTATAGCAAGGGATGTTGCGGAAGGCTTCACCTTCAGCAAGTGTCAAACCTGCCAAGACAACGAAGAAGCACAAGCCGATAACAAGGCTTGGAATCTACATGAAGACGACAGGCTATGGGAACCCAACCCTATGTCATACGATACAAGCGATGAACCCAGTGCTAGTGACTGGGTTTCATCACAAACGATAAGCCAACCAGCAAGGAGTAAGCCAATGTTCAAAGAAATATGGGACGAAGAGAAATTCCACCTGATAGAACTATCTGTTAAGTTTCTTGACCCTGACGAACCCCACCTGTACCGCAATGAGTTCACCCCACCTATTGCACAACTCATGGACGGCGGAGTTCACGAAGAGTTATGGGAACTTGAAGACTACACACAACTACAGCGTGAGAAGGAATGCCAATGGTGTCACATCCTCACACCCAAGATATTCAACGACTGTCAATCATGCGACAAGCCGTTGGAGAACAACTTAATATAGAAATAACAGGCTTCCCC